>Ga0247844_1000904_pt1 | contig 58978 bp, 51 predicted proteins | sample LaCtaG_FD_192421 | JGI IMG/M metagenome (GOLD analysis project Ga0247844, IMG submission 192421) | Freshwater microbial communities from meromictic Lake La Cruz, Castile-La Mancha, Spain - LaCruzMarch201714.5m_1 | ecosystem: Environmental > Aquatic > Freshwater > Lake | place: Spain: Castile-La... | reverse complement strand
CATCGATCGTTAACTCGGTGGCTGGTTCAACTAGTGGGGGCAGCTGCATATCAGCACCTTAACTATTGGTATTCGGGGGGCAATTGGCCGCGCCCTGCAATTGCGAATCCGAGGCAAGACTTGGTTCCCCAAGACTCGACAAGCGCAGGTCCAGGCAAAGCGACAGTATTTCGTGGCTTCGGCCTGCGAAACCCACAACTTCTACCGGACTCCTACTTAATCCTCAGTTTGTAAAACTCACAATTGACTAAGCCTCTAGGGTGGTGCCATGGAAAGCACGGCTATGCAAATCATCGGACTTCTTGGACCGCTATTCCTACTTGGGGCATACGCCTTGCTCTCGTCAGGAAAGCTTGTTGCCACGTCACCGCTCTACCAGGTGCTCAATCTTCTCGGCGCGAGCGTGATGGCTTGGGTGGGGATAACCACGAATGTTTGGTCCGTCTGGGTCTTGAACGGGATCTGGTCACTCATCGCACTACTGGGACTGATCCGCATTCTTCGACGGAGCCAGACCCAAGAGTCCTAATACAGATGCGAATACAACTCACATATTTCATCTGGGGATAGCGAACGGGTCGCCTCCAGTTCTGACCTTTTAACAGACAAATAGGACTCATACATGAGTGAGGGAAGCCACTTGCGAGCTACCGCGTCCCCTTCCAGCTCGCTCAACGACTCTTCGAGGGTTGGCGGTACGCGAATCGACACTACCTTTCATCGACAATGAGCGCCTTGCGCTGCTCGGCCGCTCCATGGGCGGCGGGGTGGCTTTCCAAGCACTGGTAATTCGACCCGGAGTATTTGATGCCGCGATCACCTATGCGGCAACTAGTTCAAACACGGTGGATAATTTCAACAAGTGGCAGCGGTACAACAACTCACTCGCCCGCACCATCATCGCCAAGTACGGGAGCCCAGAGGCGGCCCCTGAGGTCTGGCGCACGATGTCGGCACGCACCTACTTTGCTCGAGTGACGGAACCGATCTTGATGTTCCACGGCACCGCGGATGAAAGCTGCGACATCGCTTGGGCGCGCGCCACCGATGCCGCCCTCACCGGAGCCGGCAAGGATGCCACCTTGGTGGAATACAAGAATGCTGGCCATTACTTCTACGGCCCCTGGGGCGACACAATTAGGCGGGTAGACCAATTTCTAGGTAAGCACCTCGGGGCCTGACAGCATCAAGCGGTCAAGTGGGCCGCGGTGATCCCGAGCTACTCCTCGGTGCCATCGAAGCAAACAGCGCTGGAACCGATGATATAGGCCGGCCTGGCAGCGCCACCAATAGCCGAAGCCCCCGGACGCACCCAGTTGACACTAAGAGCCATGCGGTCGGCCGGCGCTGAACTAGCCGGGCCGCAAATGTTCAGGTTTGGCATCTCTACTCCTCTTGACGGTCATGCTGGGATAGTCAACTGCTGGGACGGTCAACTGCTGGGACATCTGAACTGACGATTTGGCAGTCCTTAATTGGTATAAGAACACCGATGACCGCGAATTACAAGTGCATTCACCGCAATTACCGAGAAACTTATTCGGCGGCCGGGCGGTCCGCATTGGAAGTGCCGCCCTGGGCTACCAGGTTGCGCAGCACGCGAAGGGCCACCGACAAAGTCGCAAGATCAGTGTGCTCTTGATCCGAAATCTCCCGCAAGGTGGCATGGGCTCGACCTAGGCCAGCTTGATGGGCTCCTTCCCAGGTCGTAATGCGGGCGAGCGGATCCAACTGCGGGCTTGTTGACCTAATGACCCGGGCGGTTAAGGCGGAGATGACCCCGTAGAGGTCACTGCGCAGGGCTTGGCGGGCCAGGGCCGTCCAACGGTCACCGCGCGGCAGGGCGGTGATCCGCAGTAGTAACTGATCTACGTCGTAGCGTTCGGAAATCGTGAAGTAAAGGGGTAGCACGCTGGCGACATCCTCGCCCGTGCGCCCCGCGATCTCGCGAATATCAAGGAGCGAGAACGTATCTATTACCCCGGCGGCGGTCTCAGCAAGATCAGCGGGCGCACCAGTTGCCACGAACCGCTTACTAAGTGCTAGCCAGCGCTCGGCTTCACTGCCCCGCAAGGACTCGGGCACCTTGCCGGCGTAGTCGCGAACTGTCGGCGCGAATCGGGCGATCTGCTCGGCTACATCGATAGAGGTGCCGCGGGTCTGGAGGAACCAGCGGGTGGCCCGGTCAAGTAGCCGCCGAATTTCAAGGTGGAGTTGGGATTGCGCCGCCGCCGGGATCAAATTGTCTTGGGCATCGATCGCATCCATAAGTTGGGCAATGCCGAAAATCTCAATCGCCGCGGATGCCGCACGAACTACATCAAGGGCCGTCGCGCCGGTCTCCTCCATCGCCCGGAAGACCAAGGTAATGCCACCGAGGTTGATGACGCGGTTGCAAGTAACGGTGCTGATGATCTGGGCCCGAAGTGGGTGGGTTGCCAGTTGCCTACCGAATTTCTCCGCGAGCAAGGGCGGGAAGTAACGACGCACCGCGATCTCGAACCAAGGATCGTCGCCCAAACCGGCATCGGTCAACTCAGCGGTCAACGAGATTTTCGCGTAGGCGAGCAGCACCGCGAGCTCAGGTGACGTCAGACCTTCACCTGCTTGTTGCCGGGTCTGAAACTCCTGATCATCTGGCAGGTACTCAAGGGCCCGATTCAGCAACCCACGGCGTTCAAGATCTTCAATCATTCGCAGGTGCACACTGATCAGCGCCGCGGCTCCGGCACGGGCATTGCCCAGGGCCACATTCTGACCGTAGTTATCGGCCAGCACCAAAGCCGCGACATCATCTGTCATGTCGGTGAGCAGCCCATTGCGCTCATCGACACTCAGCTCACCGGCCCGTACGAACTCGTCAAGTAAAATCTTGATATTGACCTCGTGGTCGGAGGTGTCAACGCCAGCGGAATTATCGATGGCATCGGTGTTTAACCGAATACCCGATCTGGCGGCCTCCACCCGACCCAGTTGGGTCAGACCTAGGTTGCCACCCTCACCAACGACCCGGCAGCGCAGCTCATTGCCATTCAGCCGTACCGGGTCATTGGCCTTGTCGCCCACATCAGCGTTGGTCTCGGACTGCGCTTTCACATAGGTGCCGATACCGCCATTCCAGAGGAGATCAACGGGCGCAGCCAAGATAGCGCGCACCACCTCACTTGGTGTTAGTGAAATCCCCTCGCCCGCACCACCTTCGAAGCTGTCAATACCAAGGGCCGCACATGCCTGCGAAGATAACTTGATTGACTTCTCCGAGCGTGAATAGATACCGCCGCCGGCGGAGATCAGCTCGGCGTTGTAGTCGGCCCAGCTAGAACGCGACAGTGTGAACAGCCGCTGCCGCTCGGTGAATGAAAGCACCGGATCTGGGTTTGGGTCAATGAATATGTCGCGATGGTCAAAGGCCGCAACTAATTGGATGTGCTCACTGAGCAGCATCCCGTTCCCGAACACATCGCCACCCATGTCACCGACGCCCACCACCGTGAAGTCTTGGGTTTGGGTGTTAAGCCCCAACTCCCGAAAATGCCGTTTCACCGACTCCCAGGCACCGCGCGCGGTAATACCCATGGCCTTGTGGTCATAGCCTTGGGAGCCGCCGGAGGCGAAAGCATCGCCCAGCCAGAACCCGTACTCCCCGGCGATCTCATTGGCCAGATCGGAGAAAGTCGCGGTGCCTTTATCGGCCGCCACGACCAAGTAGGTGTCATCCCCATCGCGCCTGACGACATCCACCGGTGGCACCACCGCGCCCCCGACCATGTTGTCGGTTACGTCGAGCAGCGCTGAGATGAACTCGCGGTAGGCCGCCTTACCCTCGGTCAGCCAGCCATCGCGATCGGTGGCCGGGTCAGGTAGGTGCACCGGGTAGAAGCCCCCCTTGGCCCCGACCGGCACGATGACCGCATTTTTCACCTCTTGGGCCTTGACCAAGCCGAGGACCTCGGTGCGGAAATCCTCGCGCCGGTCGCTCCACCGCAGCCCACCTCGAGCCACCCGGCCAATGCGCAGGTGAACACCTTCGACCCGTGGCGAATAAACCCAGATCTCAAACATCGGTGTCGGCAGCGGTAAATCCGGAATCAGTTTCGGATCAAGCTTGATCGCAAATGCCTTACGTGCTTTGTCGGTATTGGCATAGGCATTAGTGCGTAAGGTAGCGCGAATCAAAGTCAGGAAACTGCGGAAGATGCGGTCTTGGTCCAGGCTGCGCACCTCATTTAGGGCCTCCTCGATCCGACCGACTATGGCTCTGGCTTCGGTTTCACGCTCGGCCGCCGATTGCGCACCGAGGGCAAATTGCACCTCGAATAACTGCACCAGTGCCGAACTGATCAGCGCATTCGAAAGTATCGTCTCCTGCAGATAATCCTGACTAAATGCTGAGCCGATCTGGCGCAGGTACCGGGCATAGGCGCGAATAATCACCACCTGATCCCAACGCAGACCCGCAGCCACGACTAACCCATTGAATTCGTCGGTCTCGCACTCCCCTTGCCATGCGGCGCGGAAGGCATCGGCAAATCGAACTGCCAGCGTCTGGCGATCACGCACGCCGTCCGCGGGCAATAACAGGCCGAAGTCAAGTACCCATGCGGGCTCCTGCCGGGCCGGTTTGATCTCATGCGGATGCTCATCGATTACCTCAACGCCCATTAACTGCAAGGTCGGCAGGATGCGGGACAACGACATTGCCCGGCCAACACGCATGACCGAAAATCTCATTGCTCGGTCATCGGTTTCGTCTAGGTGATAGAGGCGAAGCGACAACTCCCCAGCTGGCAGGTCGCGAAGGATCAACACATCGCTTACCGCGGCAGCGCCGCCGAACTGCTCCTTATAAGCCTCCGGGAATGCCTCACTGTATTGGTGGAGCAGCGGCGCAGCCGATATCTCGCCTACCTCATCGACAAGTGCCGCCGTGAAGTCGTCCTCCCAACTGCGGGCCGCCGCAGCCAACTTCGATTCCAAAGCTGGGATATCGATTGGTCCAAGATCTGCCCCTGGGGCAAGCCGAACCACATAGTGCAACCGGGCGAGCACCGACTCGCTAACCCGCGCGGTGTAGTCAACACTGACACCGGCAAATGCGTCGACCAAAAGGTGCTCTATGCGCAGTCGGACCGCGGTCGTATACCGGTCGCGGGGCAGGTATACCAAACAGGACACGAATCTTTCGTAGTCGTCGACCCGGATAAATAGCCGAGTTTGACGGCGTTCTTGCAATTGCATGACCGCCGCCGACAACTCCACAAGCTCAGCGGCATGTGTTTGGAAGAACTCATCACGTGGGTAGGTCTCCAGGAACTGCAGCAGGTCCTTGGCGCGGTGCGAGCCGGCAACAAGTTTTAGATCATCCATCACGCGTTGGTAGCGCACGCGCAGTACCGGCACGTCGGCGATGCTCTCCGTCAAAGCCGCGGCGGTAAGCAAACCAAGGAACCGCTTCTCCCCCGTGATCTGGCCGGCGTCGTCGAAGACTTTTACCCCGAAGTAATCCAAGTAAGCACTGCGGTGCACGGTCGAACGGGAATTCGCCTTGGTGAGCACCAGCAGCCGGTTCTCGCGTGCCTTTTCGCGCGCCGCGGTCGGAAGTAATGCCGCGGCAGCGGCCGCATGCCCGGTTGTTGGCTCTTGGCGCAAGATGCCGAGCCCGGTACCGGGTACCGGCACGAGCGCCTCTTGCCCATCGATGCTGGCCAGGGCATATTCCCGGTAGCCGAGGAAGGTCAGGTTGTCCTGAGTCAACCAGCGGAGCAGCTCAGCGCCCTCTTCGACTTCTTCTAACGGCAAAGTCTTCGGGGGGTTCGCGACAAGCGCCGCGGCAATCTCCTGCGCCTTGGCCCGCATCGGGAGCCAGTCGACGTTAGCCGCCCGGACATCGCCCAGAATTTGCGCTAGCCGATCCGCGGTCGCCTTGCCGTCGGCGTGCAGGTAATCGCGATCCATATCGATGCGCATCCAGGACTCCGCGATGGCATCCGCCGGCCGGTCTTGGTCAACATCGATATCGAGGATCTCGAGCAGTTGCCCTGCGCCATCCCTGCGCACAACCAATTGCGGGTGAATGATCAACCGCACCGACCTACCCTCAAGGCTCAATTCACCCGAAACTGAATCAACCAGGAACGGCATATCGTCGGTGACCACCATGGCCACCGTGAACGGTGCATCATTTTCATCGCGCACCTCGACAAGTGGCGTGCCAACCTGGCGCACCTGAGCGAAAGCTCGAAGTTGCTCAACCTGGGCGATCAAGGCGGCCGTGGTGTAGGCGGCCACATCGGCCCGGGCCACGAATCTAAAGAACCTACGCCCAAGGGTTCGCAGCTGCTGATCAGAGATTGCGTCAATAGCCGTACTCAGACCGGCGTCAACTACTTCCGTCACATCGCTACGCTAGCCGAAGGAGGCCCCAGCAATGACAACGACCTTAGATGTTCACCAGAGTTTCCCCGGATCCATCGATCAGGTGCGAGCCATGCTCACCGATCCAGGCTACGTCCGCAATCGCGCCGAACAAACCGGCTCGATTTCGTGCGAGGTGACCGTGACCCAAGGGGCCGGTGGGGCCACCGAGATCACCACGGTTCGGGTGCTAACCGCGGATTTGCCATCCTTTGCATCGGCCCTGGTGGGTTCGAACCTAGAAGTGACCGAGCAGCAAACCTGGGCGCCCATTGCTGGTGACTCCTGCACCGCGACGTTTGACGTGTCCTTCTCGGGGCCGCTGGCGGCCACCGGGGTCATCACTTTGACTGCAGCTGGCCCCCAAACAACTGGCCCCCAAACAACTGGCCACGTCACCGCCACCATCAAGTCAACCGTGCCATTTGTGGGTGGCAAACTGGAAAAAATGGTCCAAGAGCAGCTGATCCGGTACCTGACAAAGGACGAGGAACTCGGCCGGGATTGGTTGCAGCACTAACTTGCCGCAGCGCTAACTTGCCGCAGCGCTAACCAGCTTCGGCCAACAGCGCGGCCTCATGCCAAGCATCCGTGCTGGTGCGCAGTGCCGTCTCCAGCACCTTGGCACGCCTGCTGGCGTCCATCAAATTCGCCCCGATAGCTTCGAGATCTGCTGGCCCCGGCCCCAAGATGGTTACTTTCGCTCCGGTTTTGCGGACGATATTCGCCTCGGCAACGCAATTGCTCGTTACTTGTTCGCGCCAACGTCGCTCCAGCCGGGCGGCAATTGTCTTTGGCTGATCATGGTCAAATGACACCATCGGTGCGATGACGTAAACCTCATCGAGGCCGGCGTGGGCAACTACGTCAACCGAGGTCGCAGAAACCGCGCCGCCATCGACATAGGCCCGACCGCCGATTATCACCGGGGCAAACCAGCCGGGAATCGCGCAAGATGCCATCACCGCGGCCGGTAGCCGCGAGGTAGGTGCCCCCGAGCGTCCGAACACCACCCGTTTGCCGGTTTCGTAGTCCATCGCCACCACCCAAACCCCTGAGCGCGGCGCCCAGCCAGCCTCGGGGGTGACAGCAGCCACTAAATGGCCAACCTTCGCCAGGGATTTTCGACCCTCGGGCAGGAAGGCTGAAAGCACAGCGGTGGTCGGCAGTTGGCCCAGGTGCCGCAGGCTAGACCCGATCAACTTCACGGAGCCGGGGGCCGGCAGCCGCGGCAGCGCAGGCCTAGAACCTCCGGTAGCCCTTGCCGGATCCCAGTGGTAGCCGGCTAGTGGGCCGCCCGAGACGACTTCCTCATTGTTGTGCTGGCGTAACTCCTCGGCACTTACCCCGCACCCAATAAGCGCCCCCAGCACCGACCCGGCCGAGGTGCCAACGATCACCTCGGCACTGCTCGCCGCGAAACCGTGGGTTTGCTCCAAGGCACACAACGCACCGATGGCCCAGGTGCCGCCCAGCACCCCGCCGCCGCCAAGGACAATCCCACGGCGCGCAGTTTTCACCGCCGGTGCATCAATCGGCAGGGACGAACTTGCCGAAGTCATTTCGCCGTCTCCCCGGTTTCAACCACTCGCTGATGGCGGTCACCTCGCATATTAGCCGCCTGCGTCAACTCTTCCAATGAGTCCCGTAGGCAGCCCATGAAGCTCTCCACCTCCACGATAGCCGACCGATCCGCGTTGACGCCAAAAAAGAGCTGGCCGTCATATGACATAAGTGAAATGCTCAACGCTTGGTTTTGTGGCAGCGGCATCAAAGGGTAGGAGCCAACGAGTCGGGCGTCAGCAACGTACATGGGGTGTTGTGGCCCTGGCACATTTACCACCGCCACGTTGTAGAGCCGGCTTGACAGATTCGATGCCAGCCGCACCCCTAGTGCGTGCAGTGTTGGCGGGCCATAACTTGCCATGTTGATCATGGTCTCGGCACCTAGTAAATGCGAAACATCCTGGTACTGCGCTAGTTGGTAACTGATCTGCCGCAGCCGCACAATCGAGTCCGGCTCACCCAGGGGTAGGTCGACCAAGAATGCGGACACCGGTCCAATCGAATTCACCGATTCACCGCTGTTCGCCGTGCTGATTGGCACCACCGCCCGCAATTGCGATCGGGCGCTGATTGGCACGCCGCGACCCATCAGCCAAGTACGCAAGGCCCCGGCCACAACCGCGAGCACGATGTCATTAATCGACCCACCAAGGCCCCGGCGCACATTCTTGACCACTGCTAGGTCGAAATCGGCGGTCGCCAGTAGCCGGTCAGCACCTATTGGCACATTCAAAGCGGTGACAGTCATCGCGGGCTCAGCCGCCACCCGAGCGAAGGTGAGCGCCGTTGCTCCAGCACTAAGTGACTTGCGCCCAAGATCCGATACCACCGCGGCGACGCCTTTGGCGGCGGTGCGCGCCACATCAAGTGCGATCCCGGGATGGGCCAGGGATTCACTTAGTGCCGACGTGACGAGCTCAAGTCCTGATGGCTCCGGGGCCGGTAGCCAGGATCCGACCGAGCGCGGACTCGACTGCTGCGCTTCGCCATCTAAAATCACCTGCAAAATATCGATGCCCATCATGCCGTCGATCATCACCTGGTGGGTTTTGCTGACAATTGCGAACCGGCCACCTGCTAATCCAGAAATAAGTGACAACTCCCAGAGCGGGCGGGTGCGGTCAAGGGGCCGGCTCATCAGCCGCCCTACTAATTCATCGAGTTGCTGGCGCGAGCCGGGTTTCGGTAACGTCAAGCCCCGCACGTGATATCTCAAGTCGAAGTCATCGTCATCGACCCAGATCGGGCGGCCGATCTGCAGCGGTACTTCCCGGATCCGCTGCCGGTACCGGGGCACGAAAGCGATCCGCTCATTGATCAATCGCTCTAACTGCGGCAGCTCGAAGCCGTCAGTCGGCCCTTCGAATATCCCGATCGTGCCCATATGCATCGGGGTAGCCGCCGATTCCATGAACCAAAAAGAGGCGTCCATGGCATTTAGGCGCTCTGACATAAGCCCATAGTTACACGAGTTCGACACCTAGCGGTGCCCCAAGGCACCTGCAACTGCCCCATTACCCGTTATCTTTCGGGTAAACCGTGCCCCGTCAGGCATCTGGTGCTAGCCGGCCGGTAAAATGTCGAGAATGTGGTCATTCCGCAGGATTGGCAGCCAGGCCAGCCATAGCGTTTCAGCCCACCGAGCCTTAGTCCACCGAGCCTTAGTCACCTCGGTGGTCGCCGTGGCCTTGGTCTTCGGCACCGGCATCGCGGTTTCCCCCAACGCTCACTCGGGCGCCGTGCACTCGGGCGCACCGGCTGACAACGCTGCCGACCCGCAGCCCAGTTCGACGCCCACCCCGGCCCAGACCACTACCCCAACGCCGGCCCAGACCACAACCCCTACTCCGACCCAGACCACTACCCAGGGGCCGGCGAGAGTCCGACCACCCAAGCCGGCGAGCAGAACCCACAAAGCGCGCAATGTGCCAGAGTTCCCGCGCGATACCCACCATGGCCGGCGCATCGTGTACGACAAGGCCTTGATGACCGCGTGGGTGATGGGTGAGCGGGATCAAGTGATCGGCCGGTACCCGGTCGTGGGCCGCTTTGACCGCCCGGTCATGGGCACCTATCGAATTTTCTCCAAATCGAAAATCGCTTATAACCCGAACTCGAAAGTCACTTTCAACCACATGATGCGTTTCACCTACGGCCCTGACACCAAGTCACCAATCGGCCTGCACGCCATACCGCGCTATTACGACGGCACCGCGATGCACTCGGTTAAGCAACTGGGCCTAGCCATTGCTGCGGGCGGCTGCGTTCGACTCTCCGAAGAAGCCGCGGCCGCCATCTACAAGTGGGCCAAAGTTGGCGATCGCGTCATCGTGTTGCCATCACCGTAGCAAGCGCTTTAGTGAGTGCGGCAATTCCTTTGAGCGTTGGTGAGCGCGGTGCGACCTCGGCAAGCAGCGCCCCTTGCGCAAGGGCACTTCGATAGCCACCAGCGTCGAATGGGATCGGCACTACCTGCAGGTTGATACCGCTGCTGCGCAACGCATTGAGGGCCGGGCCACTACGACGATCCCCTGCTTGGATAAGGGCGACAATAATGGGCGCGCTAACCCCCAATTGCGTAACCGCAGGCAACCCGGTTACTAATCGGCTGATCGCCAACGGATCATCACGGGTGACGGCGACCACCACATCAGCCGCGGTTAATGCGGTGACAGCGGCGGCGTTTCGCCGCGAAGACAATAAGGTGCCACCGCCGTGTTGCACCACCCCGCCTTCGTCCTCAATACAGGGGCCAACGTCGATTACCGTGTTGGTGAAGGCGGCACGTGCTGTTGTCCAAACTGAGGTGAGCGCACTGTGTCTTAAATCGGGCCAGCGATCAACACGTGGAATACCCCCGAGCACATGCAATTTGCCGTGCAGCACGCTGGCGCTCAACTGCAGCGATCTTGAGTTAAGTGTGCCATTGTCGGCATTGCGGCAGGCCACCACCAAGCCGCTTGTGTCGTCAAGAATGCCCAGATTGAAATAGACCGCTGGCGCGTATGTGTCGGCATCAACCAGGCAGGTGGACGAACCCTCCCGAGCGAAGGCATCAGCAAGTGCAATGGCAATTCCGGTGCGCCCCGGCGCGCCGGCCGGCCCCCAAACAGCTACCAATTGACCACCAAGTGGCGCCGCCTCGGCACCGATCTCAATGTCCTTTTGCCGCCAACTACCGGTATCCCAAACCCCCGTCACTCCATGCAAAATCTCCGCAGCCAACGCGCGCATTGTGGACTCCGCGGTCGGTTGAATCCGTGTAATCCGCGTGACTCCAAGGATTCTGAGTAGCTGCGCGTCAGCATCACCTGTTGCCAGCCCGATCACCGTGCGCCTACCGGCAAGAAGTCGCGTGATGATGTCCGGGCTGATTCGTGGCACCTCACCTGTTAAGACAATCGGCATCGCCCGGTCGGTTGCAGCGGCCGCGAGCAGATCTACTGCATCAAGTGACCGGCGGGCCACGGTAATGCCGGCCGCCGGGGCACTTGCCACAAGTGCCGCCTCGCCATCGAATCCGGTGGCGGCAAGAATTATGGTCGTCATGACACCTGCTGGCTGGCTATCGGTACCGCCACCAGATCGATCAAGCCAGAACGTGCTGCGCCCACTAGTTGATCGGCGACTGCCTCTGGAATCTCAACTACGACCGCTATCTCCCCGCCGACGCCGACGGTATCGGCGGCTACCTCGGCAACCGTGACACTGGGGAGCACCAACACCGGGTGCGCGGTAACCCCGCCGGCCACATCAGCGGGCGTCGACCAGATATCGACAACAGCACCGGCTGCCATATTCACCGGCGCGTGCAGGGGATCGACCGGAAGTGTCACCATGCGGGCGTTGACCATCGGCGAGAAGCCAAGTGCACCCCGCGGAATCAGATCACCGGCCGCGACCGGCCAACGTAGTTGCCCGGTCAACGGCTCACTGGCCAGCAGGTATTGATCCTGCGCGGCACCAAGTGAGACCGTCACGGGAGTCGCCACCGGAATTGCGCCGACTGATAGATCACTGCTAGCCCGCCAGACGGTTGTTGTCTCCTCCCCACGCGAAAGCAGAAAGGCGCCGATGAACATGGCGAACAAGATGATCACGAGGCCAGCCCACAGCCGCAGATCACGCCAACGCATCACCCGCATTCGCTGCGCCGGAACTTGAGCGGCAAGTTGACCTTGGTGTTGTTTTGTTAGCAGTGCCATGTGCTCCCCTAGCATCGACGTCATGTCGCACTAGTTTCACCCGAAATGCGAATATGAGCGAAAAGTTATCCACAGGTGCATCTGAAGTAGTTTGGGTGCGCGGGAAATTTTGGCACCATGGGGCCATGTCGCAACGCTTCCTTACCTTGGCCGATGTCGCCGATGCACTTAATATTTCGGCCGCACAGACCTATGCACTGGTTCGCACCGGTGAGTTGCCGGCGATCAAGATCGGTGGCCGGGGCCAGTGGCGGGTGGAGGCCAGTCAGTTGGAGGCCTACATAACTCGGATGTATGCGCTCACTCAGGATTTCGTGGAAACCCATCCCTTCGGGCAAGAGTCTGCACCGCTGCAAGTGCCGTAAACGCAATGGTGACGCGCGAGCCCAGTTGGCCCGCACCACCGCTGATGAGATCCAGGTGATCTGCACCGACCCCGACTAACTCCCCGGTTCGGGTGATCTCGTCAATGGTGTGAACTTGAACAAGTTCACCGGCTAACCCGCGTAGGAAACTCGGCCACGTGACGGCCGGAATAACACGATCCGGGCCGTCATCTCGCAGCCCGGCCGCCAACCCCGCAACACAAACGACCGCATCGGCACTAAGTGCCCAAAGATTCCAAGACGAGGTCACTACCACCACCACCGTTGCACTCGCAGCAACCACGGTGCCCGATAGCGCCGGCAGCCCTACCGACCAGATACTGATCGGGTTGCTCGTGGCCGACCAACGATCAACTAACCGCACCCGAGCCCGCTCCGCCTCGGCTAACTCAGCTGCTTCGGCGATGACTTCGGCATCACAATCGGACTGCAGGCCCGCTGCCACCTGGGCGAGAAGGTCATCGGGATTGGTGATGGACATCAAGTGCCCCCTTCCCAGAAGCAGAATTATGAAAGTCATCAGGTTTGGGTGCACCGCTGGCTGGGCACACTCTTGTCATGTGGATTCTCGCTCATCAACGGCTGGTACGGGAAAAGTTATCCACAGCCCAATACGCATTGCCATTGACAGGTTTTACTCCGTGACGTAGAACTCTCAGCAGAAGCAAATACAAGCAAACGCACACAACGAAAAGATTTAAAAAAAATTAATGGGATGCCGGGCTACCGATAGGCCGGCGCACCGGCACCAAGACTCCCGCGACCCCCCGACCGCGGCCGTCCTCCAGTTAACGCGAACTAAGGAGAACGACCGTGACCGTCCTGCATTTTGCCCCAGTCGACCAATTGCCCCTGCCATTGGACTGGCAGGTGGCACCCGGTATCGATAGCCCGCCACCGGTCCCTCGGCACCTGCGCTTAGTCGGGGCCACAGGTGAAACGGACCCGGCATCGCAGCCGGGAACCAGCGACCTACCCATCGCTTGGGTGGCCCGAATGGCCCGCGCGGTCAGTGAGGTGGGGTTCGGGGATCGCCCACCTGGCCAACTAACCCGCTGGGTGGAGCGGCGGCAGCTGGCGCAACTTGCCGAGCGCGGTGCCGCGGTCCGGCGCCACCCTAGTTCTCGGTCCGCCGGCAAGACCCAAAGCACAACTCGAACCCTCAAGCAGGTTCGCTCCATTCGCATCTGTCAAATAGCCGACGACGTCGCGGAGACTTCCGCGGTCTTGGTCGGCAGCGATCGGGCCCGCGCCGTGGCCATGCGCTTTGAGTTCATCGGCGAGCGGTGGCTGGTCACCGCGGTCAACCTCGGCTAGCCCTTCGGCCAGGGGCGGCGCTAGCGGCCGCCCTTGCGACGAGCCCGCTCGGCTCGGCGCCGATCAGCACGACTGGCATTTGGATCAAGCTCTTCGGTGCCAGCATCTTCAACCGCTAGTTCACCGTGCACGACGCCACCGGATTCACTCGGCGCCGAGTACTCAAGATGGGCCGGCCGGCTCGGAGCCAACCCTTTGGCGAGCAGCGGCAACTTTGGCGCTGCCAGAGTCGGCGCGGGCAGAGTCGGCGTTGGCAGAGTCGGCGCGGGCAGCACGGCAGCCGGTGCTGCATCCTGCGGCTGTTCGTCAGCGGGGGCGCCATCATTGACCTGCACCTCGACATTGAACAGGTAGCCAACTGTTTCCTCTTTGATGCCATCCATCATGGCGTTGAAGAGGTCGAAGCCTTCCCGCTGATATTCGATAAGCGGATCACGTTGCGCCATCGCCCGCAGGCCAATGCCATCGCGCAGATAGTCCATTTCATAAAGATGTTCACGCCACTTTCGGTCCAGCACCGACAAAATAACCCGCCGTTCGAGTTCACGGGCGACTTCGTCCCCGATGCTCTCCTCGCGAATGTCGTAAGCGTGCTGGGCGTCATCCTTTAATTCAGCCACGAGGTAATCCTGACTCAAGCCCGTTCGATCCCCGCCCGACGCCTGCTCGAGTTCGGCGGCGGTGGCGGTCACCGGGTAGAGCTGCCGCAGTGCTGTCCAGAGCTGATCTAGATCCCAGTCCTCCGGGTAGCCGTCAGCCGTAGCCGCACGCACATAGCCTTCGATGGTGTCGCTGATGAAGTCTCGTACCTGCTCCTCGATATCTTCACCTTCGAGTACCCGGCGACGCTCGTCATAAATAACCAACCGCTGGCGGTTGAGCACATCGTCGTACTTCAGGACGTCTTTTCGAATCTCGAAGTTCTGCGCCTCGACCTGCGACTGCGCCGAACGAATGGCGTTGGTGACCATCTTGGCCTCGATCGGCACATCATCGGGCACATTGAATCGACGAAGGAATGCATCGACCATATCTGCCTTGAACAACCGCATGAGGTCGTCTTGCAGGGAGAGATAGAACTGGGATTCACCCGGGTCACCCTGGCGACCGGATCGACCCCGCAACTGGTTGTCGATGCGACGGGACTCATGGCGCTCGGTCGCGAGCACATACAGGCCGCCGAGGGCCACGACCTCATCATGCTCGGCTTGCACCGCACCCCGCGCCTGATCAATTGCCGCGGGCCATGCGGCTTCGTAGGCCTCCGGGTCGAGCGCCGGTGATAACCCCTGCTGGGTCAAGTCGGCCGCGGCCATGAACTCGGGGTTGCCGCCGAGCATGATGTCGGTGCCGCGCCCGGCCATATTCGTTGCCACCGTCACCGCGCCGCGTCGACCTGCTTGCGCAACGATCGCCGCCTCCCGGTGATGATGCTTGGCGTTAAGCACCTCATGGGGGACCCCATTTTGCTTTAGCAGTTTGGAAAGATCCTCGGATTTCTCCACGCTCGTGGTGCCAACGAGGATGGGCTGGCCGTGCTCATGGCGTTCAACGATGTCGGCGATGACCGCATCAAGCTTGGCCTCGCCGGTGCGGAACACGACATCGGGTTTGTCGATGCGAACCATCGGGCGGTTTGTGGGGATCGGCACCACGCCGAGGTTGTAGATGGTGGAGAACTCGTTGGCCTCGGTCATGGCGGTACCGGTCATCCCCGACAACCTCTTGTAGAGGCGGAAGAAGTTCTGCAAGGTGACGGTCGCGAGCGTTTGATTCTCCGCCTTGATCTCGACACCCTCCTTGGCCTCAATTGACTGGTGCAGGCCCTCGTTGTAGCGGCGTCCAGAAAGAATGCGGCCGGTGTGCTCGTCGACGATTAGCACCTCACCGTCGATGACCACGTAGTCGCGATCCTTCTTGAACAAATCCTTGGCGCGGATCGCGTTGTTCAGGAATCCAACGAGGGGGGTGTTGACCGTGTCATAAAGATTGTCGATGCCAATTTGATCTTCGATCTTGTCAATTGCCGACTCCAGAACCCCAATGGTCTTCTTCTTCTCGTCGACCTCATAATCCTCATCGCGCTTGAGCAGGTTCGCCATCCGGGCGAACTCCGCGTACCAGCTATTGGCTTGATCTGCCGGGCCGCTGATGATCAATGGCGTTCTGGCTTCGTCGATCAAAATCGAGTCGACCTCATCGACCACGGCGAAGTTGTGGCCCCGCTGCACCAACTCCTCGCGTGACCAAGCCATGTTGTCGCGAAGGTAGTCAAATCCGAATTCATTGTTGGTGCCGTAGGTGATATCGGCGGCATAGGCGATGCGGCGCTCCGGCGGGGTCATGTTCGACAAGATCGTGCCCACCTCGAGCCCGAGGAAGCGGTGCACGCGACCCATCCACTCACCATCGCGCTCGGCAAGGTAATCGTTCACCGTGACAACGTGCACCCCCTTGCCGGACAGCGCATTTAGGTAGGCCGGCAGGGTCGAAACCAAAGTCTTGCCTTCACCGGTGCGCATCTCGGCAATATTGCCCATATGCAGGGCGGCCCCACCCATTATCTGCACGTCGTAGTGACGCTGCCCCAAAGTACGTCGCGCCGCCTCCCGCACGGTGGCAAATGCCTCGGGCAACAGATCGTCGAGTGACTCCCCGCCTTGGTAACGGTCCTTGTACTCCTGGGTGAGGGCCCGCAATTCAGCGTCACTTAGCGCAACGAATTCACCTTCGATGGCATTGACGGCGACGGCGATGGCCTCGAGGCGGCGTAAGGTCTTGCCCTCGCCGACGCGAAGGAGTCTGTCCAGCACACCCACAGTGACAAGCCTTTCGGATCGGTCGACCAGATCGTCGCTCTCGGGGAGATCACCGCGCCAGCAGGCTGGCGCACCCCATCGTAGAGGTCACGGGTTGGTCACGGACCGCTGCGGGTGTCCCTAATCCACCGACCCGCCTGACCCCCTTGCCTCGATGCAGCAATGGTGTACACACTGCGCCGAGGCGATTGGGGGCAAATGCAGCGGGGCCGGCTGATCGATGCCTGCGTTGACCTAGTCCTGAGCCGGGCCTGCGCCGGGTGCCAGGTGCTCGGCACCACTTTGTGCCCAAATTGCTGGGCGGCAATGGCGCAGCAGGTCGGGCTCCACCCCATGCGCACCCCGTGGCCGGTTGCCACCGGCGCCCGCTACGAGAACTTGGCCAAGGCCGCCATCATCGCGCACAAGGAACATGGGGTGCGCTCCCTGACCGCCCCACTTGGCACCTTGCTCGCCGGTGCGATCGCCACTTTGACCCGGGGCCCTACCCTGCTTGTCACCATCCCCCCGCATCGCCGGTCGGTGCAGGCTCGGGGCGCGGACACCGCCTTGCTGATCGCCCAGCGCGCCGCCCGCGTGCTATCCAGGGCCCACCAACCGGCGCAGATCCAGCCTCTACTTCGCCGCGGGCTTGATAACGGCAAGCATGTTGGCCGGACGGCGCTCCAACGACAGGCGGCGATCGATGGAGCATTCCAAACTCGGCCTGAGCAAATCGCGAAGCTCAAGAACTTCGCCGGCTACCGCATCATCGTCGTCGACGACGTCATCACTACCGGGGCTACCACCCAGGAGGCGGTGCGCACGTTGGCAGCTGCCGGAGTCCAGGTGGCCGGGGTCGCTGCTGTCGCCGGAACCCCGGCGCGGTGGTGATTGCCACCAACTGCAGTTAGGTTAATTCGGATAGACCGGTGACGTGCCGCTGGTTCGCTTGCGCCAAGTAGCCCCGACATATTCATAGATCCAGCCATCAGCGGCGCCCACGAGGGTAGGCAGGCCAGGTGCCGCTGCCACCATGACCGGTGCTTCCGGCGCCCCCAGGCCGGTGACCGACCCCCTGGCCAGACCCAAGTCGAATACCTGCAATGACTCCGCGCCGTCGCTACCCAGCACCATCAACGAATTGGCTCCGGACCAACTGACACTGATTGCTTCCGTTAACCGCGTCTCGACTCTGATCGGATCTATTATGGCCATCGGCGCACTTGCCGTTGTTCGCGTTATCACCCCGACGTATAGCGCGGTGCGCACCCCGCGCTGCACGATCAGCGCGCACCGGGTGCCATCACGTGATGGCACAGCGGCGAGTAACACCGACTCGGTGGGGAGCCCAGTGACAGCAACCGTCGCCGGTCGACCAATACGGTCGACCCGGGTCAGCCCGGTCAGCGCATTGACGACCCAGATATTGCCATCGGCGTCAAAGACCGGCGCCGACAGCGCCTCACCGCGCTTCAAAGCAACTAATGGTGCATCCACCGCGATCGCGCCGCGCCACAAGGTGCCCTCAGCATCGATACCAGCCACGGCGCTGGACAGTAAATCGACGGAAAATCTCGTGAAGGCAACTTCGCCGCTACCCGCAGCACCGGGCACCGGGCGATCGGTATCAGCCGCCAACCGAACGACCGACTGGCTTCTGGCCACATAGCCCGAAGATTTCGCCGGAAGGGCATCGGGATCAACCGCCGGCCACGCATCGACGGGCTGCGGTGAGGTAACACCGGGCACCACGAGGGGTTGCCCGCCCGCGGTGATCTCGACCGAGGTGACATCGGGTAACTGCCCTAGGGTCCAGACAAGTTGCTGTGACATCGCCTTGCGCGTTGCATCATCGGCCAAAAGCGCGGCGGATTTTAAGTCCACCTGGGCCACCCCGGCTTCGATCGGCACCGCTTCAATATTTAGCCCTACCCCATCGGGGAAACCGGTACGCACCGCTGGCGCCAGCCAATCACTTGGGCCGTCAAGTAGATAGCGCACCAAAGTGGTGCCCTGGCCCGGCCCTAGCACCGGGATCATGCGCGCGTCCGGAACCAAGGCCGAAAAGCTGGGGTTGAAGAAGTAGGCGGCCAGCGATCGATAAGCGCGGTCAACATCAGATGCCGAGAGCATTAGCCCCTGCGGGAGTCGGTCGATTCGCCACTGTGCACCGTCTCGAACCAACAAAAAGTCACCACGGAGTTCCTGACCCGGTGCCGAAACTACATACCTGCCGATTTCGTCAATGCGCCCGGCCTGATTCGCCGTAAGTGTCACCGAGTTGCCGCTGGAAGTTACCACCGCGGCACCGTCATAAACCGAAACCTGCAAACTAGGTAGCCAGCGAGTGTTCGCTACCTCGGTCAAGTACTCCCGAGCGACCGCATGGTCATCGTCGAACGAGGCGGATGCATCGAGGAACCCCTGCACGACCTGGGTTGGCGACATACCATCGCGGGGACCGCGCGCGATGACCCGGATGAACTGATCTTTGGGGTCTAGGTTTACCTGCGCACCTTGCTGGATGGGACCGGTGGTTGGCACCTGCGCGACCAGTGACGGCGGCAAGGCGCCGCACCCGGTTAGCAAAATCGCCCCCGCTGCGATCACTGCGAGACTGCGCATCACCCCACCTCGGCATTCTTGGCGGACCTGACCGGTGTTGGCGCCGAATCCTCGGGGAAAAGATCCAGTGGAGATGCGGCAAAGTTACCGCGCACCGAAAGTGGCAACGTCAATCGAAAACATGCACCAAGTCGCGGCTCGCCCCAAGCCTCGAGCCAGCCACCATGCAGCCGCGCATCCTCAAGTGCAATGGCCAAGCCCAACCCCGACCCACCGGTCGTTCTAGCGCGCGCCGGGTCCGCGCGCCAAAATCGATTGAAGACCAACGAGGACTCCCCCGGCCGCAAGCCAACTCCGTAGTCGCGCACCGTTACGGCAGCCGCATCGTCACCAAAACCGATGGTCACATCGACACCGCGCTCATTGCCGTGTTCGATGGCATTGCCCACCAGGTTTCGGATAACCCGATCAATACGCCTTGAGTCGGCATAGATCAAGCGTGGCTCATCCCTTGCGTGCAGGCGTAATGGCACTCCGCTTCGTTCAGCAAGGGGGGTGGCACCGTCAATTACTCGTGCGACCAAGGCATAAAGATCGAATGGGTCGGCTTCGAGTACCGCCGCTCCGGCATCAAAACGCGAGATTTCCAGGAGGTCTACCAAAAGGGACTCGAAGCGGTCCAATTGGGCCTGCAGTAACTCAGCTGCCCGAGCGGTGGGCCCATCAAAGGATGCCCGCTCTTCGAACATCACATCGGCGGCCATTCGAATTGTGGTTAGCGGTGTGCGCAACTCATGGGAAACATCGGAGACGAATCGACGTTGAACACGCGACAGCCCTTCAAGTTGCTTGATCTGCCGGGCAATGCTTGCTGCCATGTCATTAAAAGCTCCCGCAAGACGAGCGAGGTCATCTTCACCCTTGACTTTCATCCGCTCGGATAAATACCCATCGGAAAAGCGAAGGGCGGTACGCGCCGCAGCTCGAACCGGTACTACGACTTGGCGGGTGATGAGCCCGGCCACTAAAGCTAGGAGGCCGATCAGCAAAAGCCCGGTCAGGATGACGGCACCGCGCACGAGATCCAAGGTCTGCTGCTCCTGCGTCAGCGGGAACAGGTAGTACAACTCGTAATCGCCAACCGTCGGGATAACCAGTGGGCCACCTACCACCAGCCCCGGCGTTGACCCGCCGTCAAGGGACTTGATATCGGTATAAGTCCAAGACTGCCTCTTCGAATCGGTAACCGCCGCGCGCAATTCGGTGGGCACGCTGGCCACCGAAACCAGGTTCGTACCGCGCTCGGGCGCATCTGGTAATTGCCCGGACGAGAGCAGGAGCACATCAAATGTCCCCGGTGATCCAGCCCGGGCCGCAAGTGTTGTCACCACCGAATCCACCAAGCGGGCTGCCGAGGGTGTCGTCGCACCGGTGTCGGCGGCGTCCATCACCCGTTGCGCTTCAACCAGGCCGGCCGCGGCCTCGCCGACCGACGCCCGATCCTTGGCATCTAGTAGACCGCTAGTGACCCGCGACAGCAAGGAGAATCCAAGTGCCGCCATGACGATGGTCGATAGCACCAAAGTGGTTGCGGTAACCCGAAGCAGCAACGACCGCCGCCAGATGCGCAAGGCCCACCGCGGGCCGGCAAGGAGGAAGTCAAGGCTCCTGAGTAAGAGATGATTCATAGCTTTGGGCCGATGGCGCGCGCGGGTGGCGAACGGGCCGGCTAAACCGTGCCGGCCTTGTAGCCGACGCCTCTAACCGTGATGACGATGGTCGGATCTTCCGGATCGTGCTCAATCTTGGCCCGCAAGCGCTGCACGTGGACATTCACCAACCGCGTGTCGGCCGCGTGCCGATACCCCCATACCTCCTGGAGTAGTACCTCACGGGTAAATACCTGCCCGGGTCGTCGGGCCAAGCAGACGAGTAGGTCAAACTCCAGCGGAGTTAACGACAACACCTGCCCTTCACGGGTCACTTGGTGGCCGCCGACATCGATGGTCAGATCACCAATTTTCAAGGTAACCGGTGGCGAATCATCGTTGCGGCGGATCCGCGCACGAATGCGTGCGACCAACTCCTTTGGCTTAAATGGCTTGACGATGTAGTCATCGGCACCGGACTCCAAGCCCACCACCACATCGACGGTGTCGGTCCGTGCGGTGAGCATCACGATGGGAACACCGGACTCAGCTCGAATCGCGCGACACACATCTATACCGTCACGTCCGGGCAGCATCAAATCCAACAGGACGACATCAGGCTTGGTCGTTCGAAACACCGTTAGTGCTTGGGCACCATCGCCGCAAAAGACCGGATCGAAACCCTCGCCGCGCAATACGATGCCCAGCATCTCCGACAGTGCTTGGTCATCGTCGACCACCAGGACTCGACCACGGGCCGACGAGGACTCGCCGCGTTGGGTGTTCATGACCCTATGGTGTCACCCCTGGCAAACCTAGGGTGATAAATAAGGCAGCCGGGGCGTTGACTACCCCGTGGGCCACCATCGCGGCGCCTAATGAGTCGGTACGCCACCGCACCACCCCAAGGACGAGGCCAACACCAAGAAGAACCCCGATCCGGGTCGGCTCGAGGTGAAATAGGGCAAATGCCACGGCCGTAATGACCACGGTAAGCACCGGCCCGACCCCGCGACGGCGCAGCGCCGCATAAAACAGCCCCCGAAATGCCAACTCCTCGGCGATCGGAGCCCCGATCACGACCATCAGGCCAAAAGCAAGGAGCAGCCAGGCATTACCCAAGTCGGCCAGCTCCCCCGCGAGGTCGCCGGCCAGTGAGGTGAAATCCCCGAAGATTGCCGCCGTGATCGCCGAAGCGACCAAAGCGACGAGCAAGGCAGCGGCGCCACCGACCGCCCCCCAACCGGCATCAGGCCAGGTCAACTGCAACTTTAAGTCAATGCGCGGCCCATTGCCCCTGACCCAAGTGCAATACAGCGGCCACCCGGCTAGCGCCACCCAAGGCATGGTTCCGCCGATCAGGATCTGCCAGGCAAGGGGCGCCGCAAGCGCAGCCAGCACGAAGGCAGACGTGACCGCTAGCACCAGGGCGCCGCCCAAGGTAATAACTACATCCCATAAGCCCCACCGCTGGTGCACCGGCTGCGAGTTCTCTACCATGGCGCCACGCTAACGTGCCGGTGACAGAACTATTCGGGAAGGTAAATGCCGATTAGTAGCGGTAGTGCTCCGGCTTGTAGGGGCCGGCAACATCAAGCCCGAGGTACTCGGCCTGCTTCTTGCTTAATTCCGTCAGGCGCACACCCAGCGCATCAAGGTGCAACCGCGCAACCTTCTCATCAAGTGCCTTCGGCAAGGTGTAAACGCCGAGCGGATACTGATCGAGCTTGGTGAACAATTCAATCTGGGCCAATACCTGATTGGTGAATGAATTACTCATCACGAATGACGGATGGCCGGTCGCGTTGCCGAGGTTCAGCAAGCGGCCTTCCGACAACATGATGATCGACTTGCCATTAGCAAAAGTCCACTCATCAACCTGCGGCTTGATCGTCTTGCGAACCACGCCGGGTGTCGAAGCGAGGCCGGCAATGTCAATCTCGTTGTCGAAGTGGCCGATATTTCCGACGATGGCCTGATGCTTCATCTTGCCCATCTGCTCTGCCGTGATTACGTCATAGCAGCCGGTCGCAGTGATGAAGATGTCAGCGACATCTAGCACATCGTCGAGCTTGGCCACTTGGTAGCCATCCATAGCGGCCTGCAGCGCGCAGATCGGATCGATCTCGGTGATGATCACGCGCGCACCTTGCCCGCGAAGTGAATCGGCACTGCCCTTACCGACGTCGCCGAAACCGCAGACAACCGCCACCTTGCCACCGATCATGGTGTCGGTTGCGCGGTTGATGCCGTCGATGAGTGAGTGCCGGCAGCCGTACTTGTTGTCGAATTTGCTCTTGGTCACCGAGTCGTTGACATTGATCGCCGGGAACACCAACGACCCTTCACGCAACATCTCGTAAAGGCGATGCACACCCGTCGTGGTTTCTTCGGTGACCCCCTTGATACCCGCCGCGATCTTCGTCCAGCGGGTTGCGTCCTCCGTCAGCGAGCGACGCAAGGTCTCAAGGACAACCGCGTACTCCTCCGATGTGGACTCATCCGGGGTCGGGACGAGGCCGGCAGCCTCAAACTCCTTGCCCTTATGTACGAGCATCGTGGCGTCGCCGCCATCGTCGAGAATCATGTTCGGGCCCTTGCCATCTGGCCACATCAAGATCTGCTCGGTGCACCACCAGTACTCGGGGAGGCTCTCGCCCTTCCAGGCGAAAACGGGAACCCCGCTTGGGTTTGCCACCGTGCCGGTGCGCCCTACGACTACGGCGGCGGCGGCGTGATCTTGGGTGGAGAAGATATTGCAGGAGGCCCACCGCACATCGGCTCCCAGATCAACCAGCGTCTCTATTAGGACTGCGGTCTGGATCGTCATATGCAAGGAGCCGGTAATGCGGGCACCCTTAAGTGGCTTGCTCGCACCAAATTCGGCACGCATCGCCATCAGACCGGGCATCTCATGCTCGGCTAGGCGAATCTCATCGCGGCCATACTCGGCCAAGGACAGGTCGGCAACCTGGTAGTCAGGGGTGCCATCAGTTTTCAACACGGACATTTAAGACTCCTCGTAGGCGTTAGCGGCGCGAACGGCACGAGGCTTCGTTGGTTCGCCAATTAATTACCAATTTACAATTAAGGAAGGCCGCGACGGGAACCAGGGCTCCGGACCATGGCGACCACCCTAGTCTGCCAGATCAAGTGAATAAGGCAAATCCAACGCGCCTTAAGAAGGCCCACGATCCATGTCGGGCTCAATGAAGATATATCGAGCGGTCGGCACCGCGGCCCGAAGTGCCCGCTCAGCGCCATCGATGCCAGCGGCTATCCCCGCCGCTGTTTCGCTCCCCCTGATGGCAACCTTGGCGCCCACCAGTAGCTCATCTGGCCCAACGTGCATGGTGCGCAGGTGGATAACCCGTTCGATCAGCGGCGCCGCTTCCAGCGCTGCCCGAATAGCTTCTACTTCTTCGGGGAGTGCGCTTTCGCCAACCAGCATCGTGGCCATCTCCATGGCTAGGAAGACCGCGATGACGACCAACAAGGTGCCTACCGCCATGGCACCAACCGCATCCCAGCGGCCATCACCGGTGATGACCGCCATCCCGACCCCGATCAGGGCGAAAACTAGGCCGCAGAGCGCGCCCGCATCTTCGAGCAAGATCACCGGTAACTCCGGCTGCCTGGAATCCTTGACGAATCGCGCTAAGGATTTATTACCGCGCGACTTATTCGTCTCCCTAAGTGCCGTCCGGAATGAGAATGTCTCGAGCACGATCGCAACGGCCAAGACTAGAACCGCGATCCACCAGTCACTCAGCGCCTCCGGGTTCTGCCACTTGTGCAGGCCCTCATAAAGTGAGAAAAGTCCGCCGACCAGGAACAGCACCACGGCGACAACGAATCCGTAGACGAATCTGCGGCGTCCATACCCGAACGGATGCTTCTCATCGGCGGGCTTGAGTGACCGCTTATTACCAATTAACAGCAGCACCTGGTTACTAGAGTCGGCAACCGAGTGGATCGCTTCGGAGAGCATGGACGAGGATCCGGTAAAGAAGAAGGCAATGAACTTGCTGATCGCAATTCCGATATTTGCCATCAGCGCGGCAATGACCGCCTTCTTTCCACCTTCGGTACTCACCAGTTTTCGCCTAACGCTCGGTGGATTGGATTATGGCGACCAGGCCATCAGCTTCGACATAAGCATCTGGGTCATCAGCAGCCAGCACAGCAGCAGTTCCTAGGCGCAACGTTATCTCAGCAACATCAGACACCACGCGCGCGGTGCCCGTAATCAACAGCAAGATCCGGTAGGCACCACTCGGAATCCGCTCCTCGCCTTCGGTGAGCATGCGCACCACGAACGGAGAGTTAACGGGCCAAAGGATGTCGCCGTGCACCGATCGCACTAGCTGTGGGTCAAGGTCTGGGCGCAGGGCCGCAATGGCCTGCTCGGCGAAAACCGGCTTATGGGTTAGCCCTAGGCGAATTACATTGTCACTTGATGTCATCACCTCGAGGCCGATGCCGCGGATATAGCTATGGGGAACTCCCGCTGGCACATAGATGGCTTCACCGGCACCAAGGCTTACGTAATCGAGCAGCACGGTGACCAAAGCACCTGGATCATCCGGGTAAAAGTCAGTAACAGTTCGGTAGGCCGCAACCTCGTCCGGCAACAGGCCCGCTGCCCTCGCGGCGGCCGCGAGTAGGGAAATCCGTTCGAACGTGCCAATCGCCAGCAGGGCGCGAATCGCACCACCTAGATCATCGGCCGCCAGTAGCCTTACCGCCTCTTGGGTGTCAGGTATTTCGGCCAGCATCGACAGCACCTGCGCACGGTCGCGCCAACCGGCAAATGCCTCAAATGGCTCAAGGGCAACTAGCATTTCGGTTTTCTCAAAAGGGTCGCTCAGCACCCGCGGTGCCCCGGGGGTTTGCTGGGCCAACCACCCCGCGGCGGCAACCGAAAGGTCTGGATGCACCTGCACACTTAGTGGGCGAGCGGCGGCAAGTAGTTTCACCAAGAGCGGGATCGCGGCGATATCGAAGCGGTCGGCTAATACCTCGCCGGTTTCGTCGCCATCGTCGTCAACAAGGGGTGACGGACCCCCAGGGTGCACCCCGAACCACAGCTCGGCCTGCGTGCCACCGGCGTGCTCACCGGCCCATGGGGCCAAGCCGTCGGTGATACCCCAGTCATAGTCTTTAACTGCACCGCGAACAACGAGCATGCTTAACTCTCGTCCGCCCGGTCAAGCAACATGATCGGGATGCCATCTAGCACCGCGAAGCGGGCATCGCATTTGGTACATGCGATCTGGCCACCTGCTTCATCGGCTGTTACCGGTGCATGCTGCGGGCAGGGGCAGGCCAGCACCTCCCAAAGGGCGGCGTCCAACCCCAAGGGCCCGGATTTCATGATGCTCCCCCGCGCATGATCGCCAGCACATCATCGCGCACCTGCTCCATCACCACTTGATCATCTGCTTCCACATTGAGGCGCAATAGCGGCTCGGTATTGCTGGGCCGAACGTTAAACCACCAAGTAGGTGCGGTAAAAGTCAGGCCGTCAAGGTCATCGATTTCCACGTCCGCATTGCTGGCAAAGGCTGCTCGAATGGCCATGGTCGCCGCCACCTGATCGGCCACCTCGGTATTGATCTCACCACTGCACGCATACCTGTCATAGGACTTGAGCAGGCTTGATAGCGAGGTGCCATCAGGCGTTTCACCTAGTGCCGCGATTGCGTAGAGCGCGGCCAGCATCCCTGAGTCGGCTCGCCAGAAATCCCGGAAGTAAAAATGCCCCGAGTGCTCACCGCCGAACACGGCGTTAGTTTCGGCCATGGTGGCCTTGATGAAGGAATGGCCCACCCGAGTGCGCACCGGTGTGCCACCGCACTCGATAACTACTTCGGGTACGGCCTTGGAGGTGATCAAGTTGTGAATGATCTTGGAACCAGGGTGCTTGGCTAGTTCGCGGGCTGCTATCAACGCGGTCAGGGTTGATGGGCTGACGATCTCACCGCGCTCGTCAACCACGAAGCACCGGTCCGCGTCACCGTCAAAGGCCAGCCCAAGATCAGCCCCTACCTCGCGCACTCGCCGTTGCAGGTCAACAAGATTGGCTGGATCAATCGGATTGGCTTCGTGATTGGGGAATGAACCATCGAGTTCAAAGAACAATTCGTCGATGCGCAGCGGCAGCGGCGGCAACCCGGCCGCCGACCCCAAAACGGCCGGGACGGTAAAGCCGCCCATTCCGTTACCAGCATCAACAACCACGCGCAGCGGGCGCACCCCGGATACGTCAACGAGTTTGCGCAGGAAAAGTGCGTAGTCGGCTAGCACATCTTGCTGACGCAACTGCCCCATCGGCCCATCGAATGCGGGCACCTGGTTTTCGACGAGCCGGCGAATATCCCTTAGGCCTGAGTCTTGGCCAACGGGGGCGGCACCGGCGCGACAGAGTTTGATGCCGTTGTATTTCGCGGGGTTGTGGCTCGCCGTGAACATGGCGCCAGGGATTCCCAAGGCACCTGATGCGTAATACAGGCCATCGGTGCTGGCCAGGCCAATCTCGATGACGTCGCAGCCTTGCTCAAGTACCCCCTCAGCAAATGCAGCCACTAGGTCTGGCCCTGATGGCCGCATGTCGTGGCCCACGGCAATGGCTCCCGGTCCACCATCGCGCACCGCAGCGCCAATGACTTGAACAAACGCGCCGCCCACCGCGCGGGCGAGATTCTCGTCAAGTTGCTCGGGATAGACTCCGCGGACGTCATAAGCCTTGATAACCGCGTCGAGATTTTCAGCAGACTGGGTCAGTGAGCCAAGGTTACTCATGCCCCCAAGGCTACTCAGGCACACCCAATATCTAAGTGGAGCCCTCGGCCCCAAGTTCACTGCCTCGACCAGTGGCGCTCAGCAGGTTAATACTGTGCAAATAACTTACTCATCAAATAACTGATCGGTTGGCACTTGGGCTTGATCCACACTTGTCAACATCCGTAAGTGCCCGCGGCGGGCCACTTCAACCGAACCGGCCGGCAGGGCTTGCTCCGCGCCGGGCTCATACCTTGGTCGCGCGGCTTCGCGGACGGCATTCGCCAACGCCTCAAGGTCATCGGCGGTCGGCTTGAGGGCATCGGGATCCGGGGTGATCCGAACGATCTCCCAACCAATCGGTGCCGTCATACGCTCACTATGCATTTGGCAAAGGTCGTAGCAGTGCGGCTCTGCGTAGGTTGCCAATGGTCCGAGTACGGCGGTTGAATCGGCGTACACGTAGGTGAGTGTCGAGGACGCCGCTCCATTACATGACGGCTTTGAACAACGGCGACGGCCCACCACGAAAACGTAGCCCGGTCGGTGGTCGGTTTTGGTGCGGCGCGCCGGACCAACGTTGCAAAAACCAGATCAACGAACCGTGACGCCGGCGTCCTGCTCAGCAGCCGGCACAGTTACTTCAGTTCGAAGTGGCGCCCACGGATAGCCGGTGATCAAGTCGCCATAACGGGACCGCTCCCGCACCCGGTGGGCTAGCAGGATCGGGGCGGAGTCATCAGTAGGTGTCACGACGGCGGTGTACCAATCGATACCGGCCGGCGGTCGTAGCAAGATGAACTTCACCTGACCTGCCGGGACCTCGATGCGCTGCGGCGCGGTGGCCTCCGCAATTTGCTTGCGCCCGCGATAGGGCAACAGGACAACATCAACGCTGACCGCACCAAGTGGCGCGGTGATCGCTAGCCGCACGTCCGTTGCAGTTCTGACGGGTAGGCCGCTGACCGCCGCCGGCCCGGTGAAGGGCTGCGCACCCGCGGTAAATGACGTGTCTTCCTGCTGTTTCTTGCCACTGAAAAATTGCCGCATGCCCGCGGCAATCGGCTGATCTGAGGTTAGCTCCAAGGTGACCGGCTGCTCACCGGTGACCGAGGACATGTCAACGCTGATTACGGTGCCAGCCGGCACTTTTACCTCGTCACGCTCTACCGGTGCGAAGGTGCCGATGGACGAAATTATGCCGATCTTGACAACCGCATCCTGGTCACCGGGGGCGACCACCGAAAGTACCCGCGCACCCGTACCCGGTAAAACACCCGGCACATAAACGGTTGTTGCCGGCGGGGCCGCAGGCGCGATCCAATCGGCACCAACCGACTTAAGTCCCAACATCTGCTGGTCATCGATTGCCGCACCAATTCGACCGGTGCGCGCAATCACATGAAATGCCGTGCTCTTCTCACCAGGGGTGAGGGCATCAAGGCGAACCACCAGTCGGGATCCAGGTGGCACCACAAGTCCGCGGCCGCCAGGTGCATCAAGTAAGCCAGCGGTCCCGTAAATCAAGACATCGACCACGGCCGCATTGTCATCCGGATTAACCAGGACTACCCGGGTCTGCCGCCCAGCTACCGAACCACCACCCACGAACCAGAACTGCGATGCGGCCGGCGCGCATGCGGTACTAGCCAGACCGCGACCGGTGCCGCGCGGGTCGCGCCCCCACTGATCGGCAACGAAACCAGGTGCCAATGAGCCCAGCGCCACCGCACGGATGGGCGGCAGCTTCTCGCCAAAGGCGTCAATTTGCGCCTGCCCACCGGGGCCCACGATGGACGCTTCGGCTGATTCCTTGCCCGGCAAGGTCTCCAGCCGCGCACTGCCTGAACCGGATTCCTGGCCGGGCTGGCCGGGCACGACCGCGGCCGTAACGCGAACGCCTAGCTCGGCATTTGCCCCCGGCTCCGGGCAAATCAGCACCGATGACTCGATCGGCTCAATCGCAAGCGGCGCCGGCGCCGCGACCGGGGTGCGCAGTTGAATGAACCAGCCGCTGGCAACCACCAACGCGGTAAGTGCAATGACGATGACCAAGATCCGAGCAGCACCAAGCCCCTTCATCGGATCACCACATTTCTCTGGCGCACTTGATTGCTCTGGCTGCCTTGACCCAGGTCATCGTTACCCAGGTCATCGTTACCCAGGTCATCGTTACCCAGGTCATCGTCGTCTGGATCCGGATCCTGACGCTGCCTGGCTGGCAGTGCGAGCACCACCAGGATGAATAAGACGATGAACTGCAGCCATAACCAACGCGTTCGCGGGCCTTGATCGAACGAAATAACCACGTTGCCACTGCTCGCCGGAGCGGTGAATCCCTGGGACCAGGAAAGCTGGCCGGTCGGCACCAGCGCGGCGAGTTCTTCCTGCACCGTGCCAGCGGGGTCGACGACACCCGCGCGCCAGCCCGGTGCGGCTACCGCTCCGACAACAAGCTCACGACCAACTGGTCCGGCTGGGATCACCTGGTCCAAATACGGGTCGATTCCAACCCAGGTTGCACCCGCGGGTGCGACCACCACATCCAATGCCGATTGGGTCTGCCCATCAACTAACCGGGCCCGCGAGGTTACCCCCGCGATCCGCCAGAGGACTTCACCGCTGGCACTTGATAGTCGCCTTAGCCCAGGTTCGCCATCCAAAATGGGGATTAACGACTTTGAGGTGCCGGCCGCCAGGAGCACGTAGCGCACGCCGTAGCCGGCGAGCCCGGAAACCTCATCGCCGCCTCGGCCCGATGCCAATCCGGCCACCAACGGGTCAATCGCCGCCCAGACCGCACCGGGCGGGCCAGCGTCCGCGGCTCCTAGCGTCGGCCCGGCCCCATTGACGAGGGTGTACTGCACCGCACCATCGCGATCTTGGCGCAGCACCAAAGTTCGCGGTGCCTGACCACCAAGGGCATCGGCTTCTACGAAGGCCGGTACCGCTGCCAATTGTCCTTTGCGCAGCTGGCCATCGGCCGCGGCGAACCAATAGAACGCCGACAGCACCGGGGCCGCGGCAGCAATCAGCACAACGAAAACGATGAAGGGTTGGCCAATATTGAAGCTGACCCCAACCATTCGTTCACGAAGTCCGTCCGTAGCGAGACTCGCTGCCAGGATCAACGCGGCACTGAAGACCAAAGTCGCGCCACCAGGCCAGGTCCGAATCGCCGCAACCGAGTCCACCGGTGTCACCGAAATGAGTGTCTGCAGCACCCCGATTAGCAATGCGCTACCAGCCAGTACCCAGCAGGCCAAGATGTAGGGCGCTCGACTGGTGCGCAGTAATGCGGCAAACCCCGCAATGAGAATCCCCAAGGTGACCCAAAGCGGTGTCATGCCCGGACCACCCGGGTGGAGCAGCAAAACATCGACGGCAGTCACGGTTGGATCACTGAGCGCGGTGCTCTCGATACCTGGCTGAAGGAAGAATTCAGCGGGGTGGGTGAAAAGGCCGATGGACCATGGCAGCAGCAGGGCAATCGGTGCGAGAACCGCGAGCGCGAGTCGGCGAATGATCGGCCAAGAGCTTTCACCCACGCGAAGTGCCAGTCGCACGCTGTAGGCGATGGCAAACACGAAGGCAATGAGCCAGGTAAATGGCAGCACCGCTACCAATGCCGCAAGAAGAAGAGCGGTACCTGCCGCACGCCGGAAGGTACCGCGACTACCAACAATACGGACCACTGATCGCACCACAAATGGCAGCAAGATGGCGGCGATCACGGTGCCGATGCGACCACTTGACAGCGCGCCCGTCAGCGCCGGAATCAACGCGTACGTAGCGCCCGCCCAGATGCGAACGGCCCGGCCCGACACCAGGCCGCGGGATGCAAAGTACATACTCCAGGCCGCAAATGGCACACCGAGCACCACAATGACCGTGACCGCAAGCTGGGCCTTGCCCAAAAGCAAAACCGACAAGGCGAAGACCAGCATCAAATACGGCGCCGCCGGGGTTATCGAGCCAGGCCCAATATTGTGCCAAGCCTCACTGTATGAGCCCCAAAGATCACCGGCACCGGGCAGGCTCGGCAATAGCGCGCCGCCTTGCAGCACGCCCTCACCCCACCACAGCGTGCGCATCGCTATCAAGGCAAAAATCGTCAGTACCGCGATGAAGAAGACACTTGGCCTGACCAAGATCCGCCGGAGCAGACCGGGGCCGGTTGAGTCCAGGTACGCAGCATCGTCATCAACGGGACCAGAATCAATAGCGCTGACCGAAGCACTTAGTGCCGAACTGCTCGTTGTCGCCATGCCCGCAACCAATTCGAGGCCCTGCCGTGCCTGTGCCCAAATACTTGGCCTTAGTGCACGTATAACCGAGTAGGGCTCGATCGCGGTCCGAGCACTTAATCGCCGGGACGCACGAAGACGCCCAGGGTGCAGGGCCACATCCAGCACCGCACCAACTTCATCGCGGGCGGCATCGAAATCCTTACCGAGCAGGTACAACACGGACCGCACCGCGCTGACGATCAGCAGGCGCAGGGCCAGAAACGGGCCGGCGAAGGTGGAGGTGTGGGCAAGTAGTACGTGTACCGCGGCTTCGCGGTCTATGCGATGGGGGCGCGGCGCGAAATCATCGGCTCGGCGCCCATGCGCTGCCGCCTCGCGATGGTGCAGCACCGCATCTGTTGCAATAAGAACCCGCTCACCGGCTAGGTGCGCGCGCCAGCAGAAGTCCACATCATCACGAAATAGCGGCAGCGCCCGATCGAAGCCATCAAGTCGCTGCCAAACTTCGCGCCGAACCAACATGCCAGCCGAGCTGACCGCGAGTACATCGCGCACGCCATCGTGTTGCCCTTGGTCATGTTCTCTTCGCTCGAGGCCGGTATATCGTCGCCCCGAGCTGGTGATGCTCACTCCGACTTCCAGCAGCAGCCGACGATCATGCCAGCCGAGGATTTTCGGTCCGAGAATGGCCGCGCTCGGATTATCGTCAGCGGTATTCAACAGTGCCTCTAAGCAGGCGGGGTCGGCGGCGCTGTCATCGTGCAGCAACCACAACCATTCAACTAGTTCTTCTACGGGTTCTGCGCTCGGAGCGAGTTGCACGCGGCCAACGTGGGCGACGCCCGCGCGCACCGCATCACCGAAACCTTGGTGCGAGTCACCGTCAACCACCCGATCTGCGCCAAATGCCGAGCGCAGTTGCGCCAGACTGCCATCGGTGGATCCGGTATCTACCCCGACCACGGCATCGGGTGGGCGGGTCTGCCCGGCCAAGGTGGTCAGGGCTGCCGGGAGCCAGACCGCGCCATCGTGGCTGACAAGAATCGCGGTTACATGGTGGTAGCGCCTGGGCAATAAGGGCGCGGGCGAGACTTCGAAATCATCTTCCATGCTGAACCACTCGGTGGTCAGTTCATCTGGCGCGCCCGGAGCTAACTCATCAGCTGATTGTGCGTCCGCTAATCGGGAGTCCGCGAATTGGTTATCTTCCACCCGGCCCGACACCTACCCACTGTAACCGGCTTACCACCTGCGCGAACTGGCACAAAGTGCAGACCGGTTAAACGGCCCGCTTCTTCAAGCGCCGGCGCTCACGCTCGGACAGCCCACCCCAGATACCAAAACGCTCATCTTGGGCGAGGGCATACTCCAGGCACTCAACCCGCACCTCACAGGAAAGGCAGACTTTCTTGGCTTCCCGGGTGCTTCCGCCTTTTTCGGGGAAAAAAGCCTCCGGGTCGGTCTGCGCGCAAAGCGCATGACCTTGCCATGCCAACTCTTCTATGTCAGACAGTGGCACCAACACCATGTCAGCCACGCGAAGGACCTCCTCAGTTAACGCTGCTTTGCCGATAATTCACTTGTGCTACTTGGGAGTATTACACCGGTGTCATTTACATAAGTCAAGTGAGATACCGACATATCGGGCAAGTAAGTGCCAATAATCACGTTAAGAAGTGAACTTTTTCTAGAATTTCCGAGATTTGTCCCCCGGGTGGGGACGCAATCGGTAAGCCGGCGTCCACTTGTTTCACCGAGCTCGAAGTCACCTGCAAAGATGCGCGCATGCGAGTTACCGCACTGGCCGGCGGAATCGGCGGTTCTAGATTCATCCGTGGGCTTCGGGCCCAACTGGCCACCACCCACCCCGATGGGTCCGGCGGCACCACCGCCGAAATCACGGTGATCGGCAATACCGGTGACGACATCTGGGTGCACGGCCTGCGGGTGTGCCCAGACCTCGACACCGTGATGTACACCCTCGGCGGTGGCATCAGCGCAGAGCGTGGTTGGGGCCGCGAGGGTGAAACTTTTACGGCCAAAGCCGAATTGGCAAGTTACGGTGTTGAACCAACCTGGTTTGGCCTAGGCGACAAGGACATCGCCACCCACTTAGTGCGCACCGCATCACTGGCGGCCGGCTATTCACTGACCGAAGTCACCGCGGCGCTATGCGCACGCTGGCAACCTGGCGTGATCTTGCTGCCGATGAGCGATGATCGCGCCGAGACTCATGTCGTCGTAGATGACCCAAGCGGTGCGATGGATGACAACGGCCGCCCAATGCAAATCGCCATTCACTTTCAGGAGTGGTGGATCAAATACCGGGCGACTTTGCCGGCACATTCATTTGCGATCATCGGCATCGAATCCGCCAAGCCCGCACCCGGAGTCATCGAGGCGATCGAAAATGCCGACTTGATAATTTTCCCGCCGAGCAATCCGGTGGTTTCAATCGGCACGATCTTGGCGGTGCCCGGGATCGCTTCGGCGATCCGGTCAGCTGCCGCACCGGTTGTTGGGGTCTCCCCCATCGTTGGTGGGGCTCCAGTACGCGGTATGGCCGATGCCTGCCTGCAGGCAATCGGTATCGAGACTTCCGCTGCCGCGGTGGCCGCTCACTACGGTGCGCGTACCGATGGTGGCTTACTCGATGTCTGGCTCGTCGATGAGCAAGACGCCGCCTCGGTAGAAACCATTTGCGCTCACGGTATTGCCTGTCGGGCCATCCCATTGATGATGACCGACGTTGCTGCCACCGCTTCGATGGCAGCCGAGTGCATGCTGTCGGTTAACAACTGAGATGAGTGCACCGCCAGCCGGGCTCCAAATCACCACCGTCTTGGGTATCGGACCGGTCACATCGGGAGCTGATCTTTGTGCACTGATAACCGCGACGAAAATTCACTGGCCTGACGGATCCACCGGGTTCCGCGACGGTGACATCGTCGTCGTGACCAGCAAAATCGTTGCCAAAGCCGAAGGGCGCGTAGTAGTGGCGCAGTCACGCGATGAAGCAATCACACGTGAGACCGTGCGCGTTGTCGCAACCAAATCCACTCCGCGTGGCACCACCCGAATTGTGCAGACCCAACATGGCCTTGTGATGGCGGCCGCCGGGGTAGATGCCAGCAATGTCGAGGCCGGCCACGTGGCGCTCCTGCCAGTGGATCCAGACGCCTCGGCACGCGAGCTCCTTGCTCAGCTTCGAACCACCACCGGGCAGGCCCTCGGCGTGATCATCACCGACACCATGGGACGGCCTTGGCGACTAGGTGTGACCGATGTCGCGATTGGTGCGGCCGGCATTTTGGTCCTGGATGATCACACCGGACGCGTCGATGGCTTCGGCCGCACCTTGGAGATGACGATGATCGCCATTGCTGATGAAATCGCAGCAGCGGCCGACCTAGTCAAAGGCAAAATCGATGGCAGTCCGATCGCCGTGGTGCGTGGGCTGGGTCAATTCGTCACCGCCGACTCCGGCCCTGGCGCAAGTGCTGTGGTTCGACCACTCGACGAGGATCTCTTCCCACTCGGCACCGCCGAAGCCATCCAGCAGGGCCGAGCGACCGCCGCCAAGAACCGACGAACACTTCGGCAGTTTAGCGACGTGGCGGTTGACGACGACCTAATCGCCCGAGCGATTGCCGCAGCGATCACGGCTCCCGCACCGCACCACACCACGCCCTGGCGCTTTCTTGCTCTTCGCGATGAGCCGATCCGCGCCAAGTTGCTGGATGCGATGCGCGAACGGTGGATCGCCGATCTGCAAGCTACCCCGAATGCCCACCCGGATTCGATCAACAAGCGCATCGAGCGCGGCAATATCTTGTATGACGCGCCGGTTGTCGTGCTCGGATTCATCGACCTAGGCGCCGGTGCCCACCAATACCCGGATGCAGCGCGCAACGTTGCCGAGCGCGACATGTTTATGGTCTCCGGTGGTGCAGCAATGCAGAACCTGATGATCACTTTGGCAGCAGAGGGCGCTGGCTCGGCATGGATTTCGTCAACCATGTTTTGCGCGGATGTGGTAACTGACATCCTGCAGCTACCGGCTACCTACCAGCCCCTCGGTGCACTTGCCGTCGGCTATGCGGCTACCTTGCCAACGCCACGCGATGACCGCTCATCCGGCGCCTTCATGATCCCGCTAGTTGATTAAGCGTCGCTGGAGAACCGCACTGCCCCAGCACCAATTTGGGCACCGGGCCAAACGCGCACACCGGCGAGCAGCTCGTTGCCGGCGCCGATATTCGCACCATCACCGATCACTGCTTGGTCAATAACACAATTGGCACCAATCGTGGCACCGGCGCCGATAATGCTGCCGGTGATCTTGACCCCCTCGCCAATGCGGGCATCATCGAAGACAACCGAGCCGTCGATCACTGACGCGCCGATTTGCGCACGACGGCCGATCGCCGAGCCACCGGTCAACACTGCTCCACTCGCGACTTCGGCGTCGTCGAGTACCAAGCATGGCCCCGGATTTGGCACCGCAGGTGATGGTGCAATGCCCAGCACCAAATCACGGGAGCCTTGAACAAAAGCCATCGGCGTACCAAGGTCCAGCCAATAGCCCCGGTCTACCACACCAAGCACTAAGGCATTCGCGGCCAGCAAGCCGGGGAAAGTCTCACGCTCCACCGATACCGGTCGCCCCGCTGGGATGGCGTCGATGACACTGCGGCGAAATACATAGCAGCCCGCGTTGATCTGATCGGTGACTATTTCCTCCGGGGTCTGCGGTTTCTCCAGGAATTGGGTCACTCGGCCAGCCGCATCGGTAGGTACCAGCCCAAATGCGCGCGGGTCGGCAACCGGGGTCAAATACAAAGTCGCGTCGGCGTCACCGTCGACATGGTGCTTAACCAAACCCAAGATGTCCAGACCCGACAGCACATCGCCATTGAAAACTAGGACCGGTGCATCAGGTCCGCTTTGCAGGTGCGGTAACGCGTGCCGAATCGCGCCCCCGGTGCCTAATGGTTCGTCCTCGGTGGCGATCACGATCTCAATACCAAGATCGGCGCCATCGATGAACTCCCGGAATATCTCGGCCCGATAGGAGGTAGCGAGCACGATTCGGGTAACCCCGGCAGCCCGGGCCCGGGTGATCTGGTGCACCGTGAACGGCACCCCGGCCACCGGAAGCATGGGCTTGGGCGTGTTAATCGTGAGTGGGCGCAGCCGGGTACCTTGCCCCCCGACCAATAACACGGCTTCGGTCACCGCGCTAGCGTGCCACAGACCCATGGGTATGTTGATCAGGTGGGCAATCCGGTCTGGGACTTAATAAGTAGGCGGCGGCGCGATTTCGCTCCCGCCCCCGCCATCACCTTCATCGGCGCGGCTCGAACCGAGCTTTCGTCCACCTCCCTAGAAAATGCGGTGGCGAAACTCGCAGGAGCCTTGCGCGAGGAGTGGTCCCTAGAACCCGGTGATCGCATTGCCGCCTATTTGCCCTGGCACTGGCAGCGCAGTGTCTGGTCGCTGGCCGCCTGGAGCCTTGGCTTGACCCTCGATGTCGACGGTGCGCCGGCCGCCTCGGTATTGACGGTCTGCGGCCCGGCTGAAATCTCGAAAGTGCTCGAAGCGGGATGCACTGAACCGGTCGTGGCCTCGCTGCATCCATTTGGCCTGCCGATAACTGATCTACCAACCGGCTGCACCGACGCCGCCTCGGTGATCCGCCTGCAGCCGGATGCTTTCTACGCCGAACCAGTTGCCGGCACTACGCCTGGCCTAATCCTCGGCGGCCAGGAGTACTGCCTGACTGAGTTGATCACGGCGGCCAGTGCGCGAGTTGCCGCATTGGAGCTAACCCAAAGTGATCGCCTGCTGATTGCGAAACCCGCTGCCTCGGACCTAGCCGGTTGGCTGCTGCCGCCACTGATTCCGCTGCTCGAAGTTGGCTCGGTGGTACTCATCGACGGTGCACTCGACCGATCAGCGGTAGTGAAACAAGAGGGTGTGACTACTTTTTGGGAAGGACCGTAACCACACCTTCCGCGCTTTGGGCCACTACCGCACCATTTTGCAAAACCACAACCCGGTAGTTGTAGACGGCCCCTGCGGGCACCGACTTCTTCACTTTGAACGAGTAGCGGCCGTTGGCCTTGGTCGTCTTGGTGGCAACGGTCTTCCAGACCCCGTCCACGAGCATTTGCCGGTCAACTTGGATTCCGGCCGTTGCTGGTGCCACCTGGCCGCGAAACTTAAGTGAAGCGCCCTCCTTCGGCGTCATGGTTGGACCGATATTCATCGATACGGTCATAGTTGCCGGTGCACCGGTCGCCGCGACCGGAACCGCCACCGGTACGCCAGCATCTCCATTGACCGAAACGACATAGGTAGACTTCAATTTCAACCGCGTGAGTAACCCGGTGCCACTCAGCTCTTTTGCCGTCCCGTCGGTTGCGGTCGCACGAATCTTCTTAACGGCGCCTGATACATAACGTTCGGTGATATTTAGCGCACCCACATCGGGCAGCCCAAATACCGAAGCCATGCGCGCCTGCGGCACATTCACCGTCCAGGACGAATTCGTGTTCTGTGGGATAAGCGACCAGTGGTCATCGACACTAACCGCGAATGGCAATGCACCACCCCAAGCATCCTTACTCGCCTGCGTCATGCCACCGGTTGACGAGGTGTAAAAAGTGCTGACCGGAACACCCTGATACAAGACCGCTATTCCGGTGGTCTCACTTGCATGGGTGGCGTTCACCGCATCAACCCAAAGATTGCCCAAGGCGCTACTCGGCTTGGCCCAGCCGGTAAAGAACTGATCGGAGTACGGGCCATCACCATCATCAAGGTGACATGAGCAAGTTTTGCGGATCCCGTTTTTCACTTTGGCCAAAGCGTAGGAACGTGCGGCGATAACTTGCGCCTGCATCGCGGCCGCCGGCCAGGAGTTCGACACCTCGGAGATTCCGTATAGGTACTCCTCGTGCACCCGCACACTGTTTACAACATTGAGCCGCGGCCCCGCGGCGGTCGCTACCGGGACCATCTCGAAATATCCGTAGCGGTACCGGTGGCCCGGGGTATCGAAGCGGGCCTTTGGCCCGGTCACGTTAAGCAGGGTTGCCGGTCCGACTGCAGTGCCGGGGGCCCTGGTACCCGCCCAGCGCACCGTGGCAGTTGGCGCACTGCCGAGGTCGGTCACCACCCCGCCCGCGGTGCGCTGCACGCTGACACTGCCCGCGCTCGGAGTAAAGCTAAACGCATCGGCCGGGCCACCAACGACCACGCTCGCGCCCACGGTGACTTCGATGGCGCCGCCGCCGGGCTCCAAAACCTCACTTCGAACCTGTGCACTTGGTACTTGGATTAAGACACCAACTCGAATATCCATGTCATCTGGCGTGGCGAGGACTTCGGTGTTGGCGAAGTAATGCGCGACGATGGTGGCCGCGTCCCGGCCCTCCTTGGCCATCCCATAGGCCCCCCATTGGGACATCCCGACCCCATGGCCCCAGCCACTGCCGACCAAGGCGAAGTTGGCCGGGAGTTCGGCCGCCCGAGCACCCGGGCTCGCGACCAAGACACCCGAGAGCAGCAAGCCGAGCAGCAACGCGATCGGCGCCGCGCGTCGGCTATCAGGGAAGTAAGCCGCCATCCCACTATCCTCACATGCCACAGGAGTAACAGCGACCACCCGGCCCATGGAACGGCGCGCCGGCCTTTCGCGTCGAATGGATGCCAGATCAGGGCGCACCACCCGCTTACGATGGGACCTCCCCAAGGAAGGCTGTCACCGAAATGCCCCAGGCTGCTAGGACCGGCCGCTGGACCAAGGTCTTGACCATGGTGCTGGCCGGCGCCATTTTAGCCGCCACCTTGGTCGGTGCCGGGGTCAATCTGCTGCTGGGGCGCCTCGAGGGAAATATCACCGCGGTTGACGTCTCCGAAGAAATTGGGTCCCCGAGCCAGACCCCCGAGCCCATTGCCGTGATCGACGAGGTCACCGGCACCTATGCGCCCCTTAACGTCGTTCTCATGGGCAGTGACACCAGGGCGGGTAAGGACAACCGCGGCTACGGCAAGGCCAGTGAAATAACCGGGCAACGCTCCGACACCACTATCTTGTTGCACGTCAGCGCGGATCGAAAGTCAGCCATCGCCGTGAGTATCCCGCGCGACACCCTGATCACCTTGCCCAAGTGCAAGAAGGACGGTCAGGCCACCGGCGGCTACGAAGGCCGCTTCAACGAAGCCATCCAGCTCGGCGGCCCCGGCTGCACCATCAAAGCCATCGAGGAACTCACCGGGCTGGAGTTGAATAATTTCATGCTCGTGGATTTCGGTGGATTCAAGCGCATTGTTGATGCGGTTGGTGGCGTCGAGATCTGCGTTAGCGAGGCGGTCAATGACCCACTAAGTGGGCTCGAACTCAGCAAGGGCAAGCACATTGTGCAAGGTGAGGAGGCCTTGGCTTTCGTGCGTGCTCGCAAGACCCTTGGTGATGGCTCAGATACCTCGCGAATTCGCCGGCAACAGGCCTTCCTATCCTCCTTGGTTCGATCGGTCCTATCCAGCGGCACCCTCCTGAACCCCGCCACCATGCTCAGCATCTTGGACGCGGCAACCCAATCACTGACCGCCGACCCGCAATTGGCCGATATTCAGAACTTGCAGGACCTCGCCTTGAGCATGAAGGACCTAAAGCCGAACAACATCACTTTCGTCACCATGCCCTGGTACCCGAGCGGCGATGGCGCCACCGTGCTGGCAAGCAGGAAGAAGGGCGCACCCATCTGGGCTGCCATCGCAAATGACACCCCGTGGCCACCAACTGGCGGTACCGGCGAACCCATGCTTAAAGTGCGCCCCGAAATGATTCGGGTCAATGTGCTGAACGGCACAACCACCAAGGGCATGGCCAAGAAAGTCGCCAAGCAGCTAAGTGCCCAAGGCTTTCGGATCGGTGCGGTTGGCAACGCCGACACCAGCGCGGTGGCAACCACCACGGTCCAATATGACCCGCGCTGGGATGTATCAGCCAAGACCTTGATCGCCGCCGCCGAAGCAACCGGTGCGTCCGTCAAAAAATCAGGTCAGACCATGACGTTGATCATCGGCACCGATTTCACCGCGATCATGCCGGTTGAAGTATCCGATATTGCCGAGGACAGAACCGCAAATATCAATACCGCGGATGAATCCTTTTGCGCCGAATAAAGCCGAATAGCTAAGCGACCATTCCCGAGGTTTTTGGGGCCACGGGCCCGGGCCCGAACAAGGGGCTAGATAACCGGCGGTCGGCCAGCTTTCGTCATTGCCCACACCGTTCGCCACTTCATCGCGCGACGCCCGGTCGGCTTGACCCGCAGCCCTTCGGCCAACCCACCGAACCAGGCTCTTAGGGCAGCTCGGTCGTGCACCCGGGCCACCGTCAATCCAACCCAGGTACCGATGTAGAGCGGTTCGAGTACCGCCGGCAAATTACGCCGCGCTAACCACACCCGATTACGCGCATTCATCCGGTAATAGACGTCATGGCGAGCCGGATCAATTACCGGGTGATTGGCAATCAAGTCCGCGGCGTACCACGGCACGAAACCCGCATCCCAAACCCGCCACACCAGATCTATGCCCTCATGGGCGTAGAAGAATTCATCGGGCCAACCGCCGATCGCTTCAAACAGCTGGCGCCGAATCACCACCGCACCCTCCCAGAGCGCGGTGGCCGGACCCGGCTCACCCGGGTCACCCACCCGAAGTCGCGGTACCCAGCGACTTGGAGCCGGTAACCCCGTCGGGTCCACAACCCGCGGCTGGATCAGCCCGAGTGCCGGATCCGCCGCGAAGCGCCCAGCCACGGTTCGTAAGAACATTTGATCAGGTAGCGACGCATCATCGTCAAGAAAGAACAGGAGGTCACCCTTGACTAATGGCACCCCAGCATTTCGGCCGGCCGGGATACCCAGATTCTCCGGCAGGTGACAACCCTGCACATCGGTGGGCAAATCAACTGGGAGCCAGCCATTGCCGACCACTACGACATCTACGTTGACACCTCGTTGATCAAGTACTGAATCAATTGCCCGCCGCAGATCCGCCGGCCGCCTGCCCATGGTCAAAATGACCACGGCGATATTCGGCGCCTCGGTCGGATTCACGATCACAGTTTCACTTCAGTTTGCTCGATGACAGGATCGACATTAGATGACCGATCACTGTCACCACACCCAAGATGACTAATGCGACCACCAGTACCCGGGTGGCTCCGAGCCCGCCCACGAATACGTCAACGATGGCAGCGAGCAATACCAAGATGGTCAACTCCACCGAATGATAAGCACGCTGGAACGGAAAAAACCTGACCATTGATCGCACTCTGCGCAGGCCACTTGATTGCGGTACGCCGACGGTGGCCTTATCTTCGAGCCTGGGCATATTGTTATAGGCCCGCGCTACGTGCACCATGTCATTTAGGGCCTTGTTATAGAGGATGATCACCGCGAGCAGGGCACCCAATAGTGGCCAGCTACTGTCGAGCCAGCCGGCGTTCGGAAAGCCAGCAGCACGCAAGCCAAGGGCGATCGGGATGAGGCTCTCGGTCGTGTAGTGCCCGACTCGATCCAGGAAAACCCCTTTGGGCGAGGAGGTCTGGCGCCAGCGTGCAACTTCACCATCACAGCAATCCCAGAGCATCTGCAATTGCCCAAGGAAAACCGCGAGTACCGCACCCGGTATGCCGGGGATCAACAGGGCAACGGCTGCACCGGCCCCGGAAAGGATCATCAGCCAGGTCACCTGGTTGGCGCTTATCGCGGTGCGCAATAGCAACCGGGTCAGATAAGGCGAGATCGCACGCAGGTACACATCAGCAACCCAGTGCTCTGAGTTAGCTCGACCGCGAACCGATGGTGGTTGGCCGACTTCACGGACCTGCGCCACCGTCGGGTGAGCTGGACGCTCAATCACAAGGTGTCATCCTTTCCGGTGTCTGCAGCGGGGCTCGCCAGGCGAAGTTCGCGCAGGAGCGCCAGACCGTCAGCCACCGCGCCATCGGCGACGATCCCGCCATTGTGCAAAACAATGGCTCGATCGAAAAACCCTTCGAATTTTCGTGGCACATCGGTCGATACCAGAAAAGTGGTTCCGGCTGCCTTTAGTCGCTCTACCTGTTCCAAGCATTGCTTGCGGGATTCAACATCGCCTACGACGAGCATGCCGTCGGCCACGATCACCGGCGCCTTGGTTGCCATTGCGATGGTCCAAGCCAGTTTCTGCCGGGTCAAAGCCGAAGCACCGCGCAGGTACTTGTCGATATTCGGGGCGAGCTTTGCGTTCTCGACGATTGCCGGCAGAGCAACTTCTACTTCACCAGGGGTCATGCCTAACAGCCCGCCTAGTAGATAAATATTTTGGCGAACCGTAAACCCGCGATCAAATGCGCGACCTAGGTCGATCATGGGCAAGACGGGTGCCCGACGACGCACCTCCCCCTCGTCTGGAATCAAGGTTCCGGCGGCGAGCCTCAAGAACTCGGTACGACCGGAGTTCTTCAACCCCAACACCGCCACCGACTCACCGGCGGCAACTTGCGCGGTTACCCCGCGCAGCACCCATGACCCCGTCCGGCTTTGCTCGCCAACGAATCTACGCAGCCGGTGCCGCCGACCGCCACCTTGCCGGCGCCTGCCCTTTGCGATGTTGATGCCCACATCAGCGAAAAGCAACATCGCTTCCAGATTCGGATCCAACCGTTGGCGGGCCATGTCAGCCCTCCTTCAAAATGCGGCCTTCGAGCCGGTGAAACAGCACCGAGCCCGCAATGAAAATAGCGACCGTCACGCCTAGGGAAATACCGTAATGCGGAAGTGAATCGATTTCGGTTGGCCAAAACCCGATTCGATACAGGCCCAAAATGCCAACGAGTGGGTTAACAGCGGCGATCACCTGCGCGCCGGCGGGGATGTTGGCGATTGAATAAAGGACAGGAGATAGGTAGAAAGTTGCACGAAGCACGATCCGCACGATGCGGGCGAGGTCAGGGATGACAGCGGCACCAGCGGCGATTAACATCGCGAGGCCGTACATCAAGAAGAACTGCACGATTATCGCCACCGGGAACAACGCGATCAGCGGTCCCGGCAGCGTGCCGGTTGCGAGCATCGCGATCAAAATGACCGGAAGCGACAGCAGGTACTCGGCCATCGCAACCAACACCACCCTGATGACCCAGATTTTCGTGGGCAGCACACTCATCCGCAGGATCGCCGGATTGCGCCTAAATGTTCTGGCGGCGCCGGAGACGCCACGGGAAAACCACCACCAGGGCAAAATGCCCACGGCGATGAACAGGAAGTAGGGCTGCAGGCCTAATTTTTGTCCGCCAAGTAACTGGGTGAAAACAAACCAGAGAACCAAGGCCATACCGAGTGGTTCGAGTAGGGTCCAAAGGTAGCCCAGCCGGAATTTGGTGTACTGCTTTTGCAGATCCCGCAGGACCAACATGCGGAGCACCTGACGGTGCTCCCAGATAATGCGCACCCCGTTACGATAGGCCAGTGCCACCGGAATCCCCAGTCATGCTCCCGATCAGGGGCGTTTCGCGGTTCATTAACCGGCACCAGCGGGCCGGCGGCGGCACATGACCGTTCATTCGGTGATCTTGGCCGCAGGTATGGGCACCCGCCTCGGAAAACCGTGGCCGAAGCCGCTAACACCGCTTATCGATGGTCGCACCATCATGCGTCAGCAAATTGACAACCTCACCAAGGTTTTCGGTGATCGACTTCGAGTCACCACCGTGGTCGGCTTCAAGCTCGAGCTCATCCTTGAGGCTTTCCCGAATGTTTCGTACATCTACAACGAGTCGTATGACCAGACCAACACCAACCGCAGTCTGCTAAAGGCGTTGCGGCTGGCCCCACCCGGTGGTGTGCTCTGGATGAATGGCGATGTGGTTTTCGATGCCGAGGTTCTAGTGCGTGCCAATGAGCTAATCGAAGCCGATCAATCATTTATCTGCGTCAACACCGCGGTCGTAGGCGAGGAGGAGATCAAGTACACCGTCGACCAAGCCGGGCATGTCGCACTCCTCTCCAAGCAAGTCACCGAGGCCCTTGGCGAGGCAGTTGGCATCAATTACGTCAGCGCGAGTGACCGGGCCAATTTGATCCGCGGGCTAGCGGCTTGCGATGACTCTGACTACTTCGAACGTGGGATTGAAATAACCATTGAACAAGATGGCACCAAAGTCATCCCACTCGATATCACGGATCTATTCGCGGTCGAAGTGGATTTCGAGGACGATCTCTCGCGCGCTAATGCCCATTTGTGATTTCGGCGATCAAGGCTTCCCACTGGTCTAAAACCCTCGGGGCTTGCAGGTATTCGACAAAGGTGCGGCCTGCCGCACCAAGGGTTTGACGTACCTGGGAATCACCCATTACTCGGCTTAGTTTTTCAGCCAGATCCCGCGCATCACCACGTGCGGCCAACAGCCCAGTTTCCCCATCGCGGACAAGTACCCGCACCCCCGGTGAGCAATCGGCCGCGACAACGGGCAGACCACAGGCCATGGCCTCCGCCAAAACCAACGGAAACCCTTCCGTCAAGGACGGCAGTGCGAGCACATCGCTGTTGAGCAACACCCGGGCTGGATCTGGCACCGGGGGCAGAAAATCAATCTGCTGGCCCGCCGGCCCAAGGGCTGCCACTTGGGCGCGAAGTGCGCCCTCGAGCGGGCCCGATCCGACAAACTGCAACCGCCAATTCGCAAAACGTGGATCCAGTCGGCTCCAGGCATCCACCAGGATTTCCGGACCTTTTTCCGTGGATAGTCGACCCAGGTAGGTGACAGTGCGTCCTGCGAGCGGCGCGGCATCGACCGGCCAAAAGGCAAGTGGGTTCGGCAGCCAGCGGGTATTTTGCAGGCCCGCATCAGCAAATTGCGCTGCATCTGCTTCAGTCAATAAAGTCACGGCGCGCACATCTTGATAATTCCGCAGGGCTCGACGTAGGTCACGGCTACTCGCAGCGGCCTCGAAGGAGGCGTGATACTGCCCGATCACCTGCCAACCGTCGTAGCCCGCAAGCCGCAGGTATTTCATCGCCTTAAGTTGCGCGCAGATGATTACCCCAGGTGGGCCAGCTGCTAGAACTGCACGTAATCCACTTACCGCCTGCTCGTGTAAGCGATCACGAGTTGCTCGACGTTTACGCACGGCCGGCCGGTACTTGCCCAGCAACCCAGACGGCGGGATAGCCGGTGGCCAGCTCTGCCCCATGAGCGTTGTCGAGTGGTAGGCCGGTGCACTGACGTAGCTGTGCTTTGGGGTAGCGGGCATCAGCCCGACCAGGTCGGTCTGGTATCCGCGCTCGGCCAGCCCTTGCCCCAGCACATGGACAATGCGCTGCGCGCCACCGAGTTCGTCGATGTTGTTCGCGATGATTACCACGCGGGGCTTAGCCATGACTCGAACCTGCGGCGACCCGAAGTGAGCGCGCTCGGTCGATGAGCACTCGGGCACGAGCATCAAAACTGTGTAGGCGGGCCACTTGGTCCGCGGCAGCCAACCGCGCTGCGCGGTCGCCAAATACCAGGTCGCGATCCCCGGTCAACAAGGCTCGTAGTTCATCGGTGCCTTCGTAGGTGCGTACCGCAGCACCGAATACGTCCTCGAGACCGCTCGCCGGATCTGAAATCACCCGAGCGCCGGTCGCCACCGCGTCAAAGAGCCGATTTGATAAGAAGCCCGCTGCCGCCATTTGCGGCCAGTGGTCATTGAGCACCACTCCCGCCCCCGCATAGGCGCGCGGGAGATCAGAGTTCGGCAGGAAATCCGCGCAGATTTGCTCCGGGGCCAAATACTCCTCCCAACCCACTCCGTACACCGCGAGTTCCGCACCGATCGCGAAAGCATCTTTGACAATCGGCCGAAATGAACCCCGGGTGGAACCGACGAAGAGTAGTTGGGCCCCGGTATCTGGCGCTGCGGCCCGGGGGTTAAACCGCTGCGGGTTGGTTGCCTGAAGAAGCGGGGTGATTAGCGCCCGGTCACCCCAGGAGTTACTCGCCGCAAATACCGCGTCATAGTCGGCTAACTCACCTGCCTCGATCAACTCAGGATGCGAAATAACCCACAGCAGCCAAGTAGGCCCACGGCCCCCTCGCGCATCCCGACGAGGTTCTACGCGGCGCAAACCGCGCAGCACCAAAACCACGTCATCGCGTTCGCGGGCAGCGGCGATCGCACTTCGGTGCACCACCGCGGCCACCTGGCCCTGCCGTTGCAGCGCCGCGACCAAATCAGCGGCAAACCAAGTATCACCCCAGCGCAGTCCGGGCTCACCTTTAGGCGCTGCGGTGACAACCGACCAGCGCATTGGCCTGGCCGACTTCCGGCCAGCAAACGGGTTCAATTTCATGATGACCGAACCCCGCCACGCAGGAAACCCCAGCCCCAGGTCGCGTGCATCGCCGCGTAAACCAATGGCAATCGGAGTGCAGCGCCAGGTGTCAGGTGCGGCCTGGTCAGGGCAGCGACCGCGCTGGCGATCAGATCAAGGACCAAATAACCGGCAGGTGCTGCAAAACCAAGGACGGCTAGCCAAGGCAGGCCGACTAGTAAGCCGACAACCCCCAGGGAAATCCCGAGGATGACGCCGATAACGGCAACGGGCGCGGCCAGATAACGCAGCGAGACGGTTTCGGGATGACGTGTTGCCACCTCACGGCGCCAGCGCCCGTAGTCGTGATACTGCCTGGCTAACGCCTTAAGGGTGGGCCGCGGCCGGTAGGTGACTTTAAGGTCTGGGGTGAACCAGACGATGCCACCGGTTTGCCGGATACGCAGGTTCATTTCCCAATCCTGCGCCCGCTCCATGGTTACGTCATAGCCCCCGACCCGGTCGAGGGCCGCCCGACGAAAGCAGCCCAGATACACACTCAGCGCCGGCCCGGCCACACCACCAACGTGAAAGGCCGCTCCCCCGACCCCGAATCTCGAAGTCATCGCCCGGGCCACCGCATCTTCAAAATCCGTGGTGCCCTCGGCATTCATGATGCCGCCAACATTGTCGGCCCCACTTGTTTCCAGTGTCGAAACGGCAACCGAGACGTAGTTGATCGGGACCATCGCGTGCCCGTCAACACGAACGACGATCTCACCCGAGGCCGCTTCGATCGCCGCGTTCAGACCCGCTGGCGTCTTGCCCGACGGGTTCGCCACCACCTGCACCCGATCCTCGCGTGCCGAAATCTCCGCGGCAACGTCGGCGGTTCGATCACGTGACGGCCCAACTGCAACGATGATTTCGAGCTCGCCCGCATAGTCTTGCTCAAGGATCCGAGAAATTGACTGCGGTAGGTGCCGCTCCTCGTCGATGACGGGCATGATCACCGAAACACTCGGCAACTCTTGGGCTGGCATGTTCACTCTGCCGTGCCAAAGGCAACATGTCGAAGCAGACCCGGCCAGGTCGTCTCGGTTTTAGTCATGAAGTGCTCATCGGCGACGATCGCGGTATGAGCTGCGAGGTGCCGAACATAGATGTAACCAAGGCCATGGGTGCGGTAGATCAAGCCCCCTGACGCTCTGACTGACTCCAATAGTGCGCGATCGACCGACTTAGCTACCGGCCGCCAACCACCGACGCTGTCAAGATCAGCACGTGCGATCAAGATGGTGCCGCCAGCCACGAAGAAGGAATACTTCTCTGCGGCGTATGTGGGTCTAAATACCGTGGTGTCGTCGCCCTCGACATAGATCCAATCCAGCGCCTTACCGACTACTTGCGCACCCGAGTACATGCGCGCAAGGACGAGATCCCAAACATGATTCGCCCCGTAGTAATCGTCGTCATCGATTTTGGTGATGAGTTCGCCATCGGCGCGCTGACTGATCAGCTGCAAGGCGGCACCGAACGGCACGGTGCGCGGCACCGAGACAAACTCCAACTCGCGGCCGGCTAGCGCAATTAGCTCAGCACGTCTGGTACCGGTCAATTCGAGCCCGTGTAACCCGACCACGACCTGCAAATTTGGGTAAACCAAGCGCGCGATCTGCCCCATCACGTGCGTCAAATAAGTATCACGATTAGTTAGGAGCACTGCGCTCACCGACGGCCAGCACCCAAGTGCCGCGACCGGCGTCGAACCACGCAGCGCCTCGCTGCGAGCAGCAACCGAAGCCACCTGTGCCGCTAACTGATCTGCTGGTTCGGCATTCACCACAATTCCGCAAGCGCGCAATTGCTCGACCCACCTGTGGCCTAGGTCAACCTCCGCGCGCACCGAACCTACCGACCGCAGCGCGCTCACATCACCTGATTTCAGGTCGCCGGTGACGTCGAGTTTGAGTGCGGTACCCCGCAACTTCAAGGTGCCACCCGCGACGGTGGCAAAGATCGCTTCGGTGACACCCAATGACCTGCGGCCTATCGGGTTGTGCACCCGTGGATCGACACACACCAGATGCGAGGTACCCGCAACCTGCCAAGTGTCATCGGAAACAACCACGGTGGTGGCTCGATCGATCTGCGGCATTGTCGCTGCCGTCGGCACCACCAAGATGTCGCACCTGCGCAGATGCGCGGGTACGTTGGCAGCCGGCAAGGCAACATCGTGCACCTGGGCCGCGAGCCCCGCCGCCGAGGCCGGTAGCCCCGGTGCCAAGGTCAGCATCGACCCAACCCCAAGACCTAAGGTTGGGCGCAAGCACCGCAGCGCGGCGGCGATTGCCAGTGCGATATCAATCGGCTCGCGCCAAGCCAAGACCACCTGCGCGCCCGCACCGCTCGGGTCGATCAGGTAGGCGGCCAGACCCGGTGACGCCGGGGCGCCCACCCACCCCTTAGGTGGTGACCAATTGGCCAGGCGGATTTCCAAATTCGTCACCGCGGCCGTGCCGACGCTAGTCACGCATAATTGCTGGAGCTGCTCGACGTCAGCCGCATCAACCCGCCACCTGCTGGCGCGAGCTCGGATCCGGACCCCGGGAATGCCCACGAACGTCACCTTAGACGGCCGATAGTCTTCACAGGTGACCTTGCGACTGTCAGTCATCGGAACCGGGTATTTGGGTGCCACCCACGCGGCCTGCATGGCCGAACTGGGTTTTGAGGTAATCGGGGTGGATATTGACCCGGCCAAGGTCGAGATCTTGCAAAGTGGTCGGGTCCCGTTCTACGAGCCCGGCCTGCCCGAGGTGCTGGCCCGCAATATTGACGCCGGTCGCCTGCGATTTACCACCTCGATTAGTGAGGCAGCCGCCACCGCTGATATCCACTTCATCTGTGTCGGCACCCCCCAGCAGGCCGGGGCCAATGCCGCTGACCTATCGCAAGTGTTCGGGTCCGTCCAAGCCCTTGCCCCGCACCTGCGAGCCGGGGCCCTCGTGGTCGGCAAATCGACGGTACCGGTTGGCACGGCGGCCTTGATCGCAGATCAGTTGGCGATCACCGCACCAGATGTCGAAGTCGCTTGGAATCCAGAGTTCCTCCGTGAGGGCTTCGCCGTTGCCGACACCTTGCACCCTGATCGATTGGTAATCGGAGTACGAGGTAACCGTGCAGAGGATTTACTTCGGCAGGTTTATGCGCCGCTGCTCGCTGATGGCGTGCCTTTCCTCGTCACCGACTTCCCGACCGCCGAGCTCGTCAAAGTCGCCGCCAATTCGTTCCTGGCTACCAAGATCTCGTTCATCAACGCGATGGCCGAGGTCTGTGAAGCGGCCGGCGCAGACATCACCCAGTTAGCCGAGGCAATTGGCTACGACCCGCGCATCGGTAATCGCTTCCTCGCCGCCGGTTTAGGTTTTGGTGGCGGCTGCCTGCCTAAGGATATTCGTGCTTTCATGGCTCGAGCCGGTGAACTCGGAGCCGAAGAGGCCCTTGCCTTCTTGCGCGAGGTCGACCAGATCAATTTGCGCCAGCGCACCCACACCGTCAATCTCGCACTAGCCGCGCTAGGCGGGTCATTCGCCGCCAGGAACGTCACGGTATTGGGTGCCGCGTTCAAGCCTGACAGTGATGACGTCCGCGATTCACCAGCCCTTGCGGTCGCAGCGGCAATCCATAACGCCGGCGGTAACGTGGTGGTGCATGATCCAAAGGCATTGGCAAATGCCGCCCGCGTCTATCCAACATTGACCTATGTTGAAGACGTCAACGAAGCCTTGGCCAATGCCGAGCTGGTGCTGCACTTGACCGAGTGGCCCGAATACCGGGACCTAGATCCCGGTGCACTGCCAGCCGCCGCCAAGCAACGTCATTTAATTGATGCCCGCAATCGACTTGACCCACAGCTTTGGCGGGCGGCTGGCTGGACCTACCGCGCCCTCGGACGCCCAACGGCCTAGTAATGACCGATCTCTACGGAAGTACCGCTGCCGTTGATCGGTTGCTGCGTGAGAGCAAACTTTGGTTCGTCGTTGGCCTCGGCAACAACCCAGATCGGGCTGCATTTGGTGTCGCTTCGGTATTGCAGCAGCACGGTAAGCGGATGATTCCGATCTATCCGCGGGCCGAAATCGTGCACGGCGAGCAGGGCTACGCGAGTATCGCCGAGGCTGCTGCTGCGGTCGGCACCCCTGACGTCGTCGACGTCTTCGTCCGCTCCGATCGCGCCGGTGAATTCGCCGACGCTGCCATCGCGGCCGGCGCTGGGGCGGTCTGGTTTCAACTCGATGTCATCGACGAAGCGGCCGCGCAGCGGGTGCTCGATGCCGGCATGACCATGATCATGAACAAGTGCCCGGCAATCGAATGGCGACTGCGACCTAACTAGTCGGCGGAAACAGGTTCGCACCCTTGGCCTTGGCCAGTGCACCTAGGTCGGCTTGGAATTTCAGCATTGCTGCCTGCAACGTCGGGTTCGCCATCCCCAGCATGCGCACCGCCAAGAGCCCAGCATTGCGGGCATTGCCGATGGCGACTGTTGCCACCGGCACACCCGCCGGCATCTGCACGATCGACAGCAGGGAATCCATCCCTTCCAACGCCGCCGTTGAGATCGGTACCCCGATTACCGGCAGCGGTGTGAGCGAGGCGAGCATGCCCGGCAGGTGCGCTGCGCCGCCAGCACCGGCGATGATCACCTGGATACCACGCGCCGCCGCCGTGCTTGCGTACTCGACCATTTCAAGTGGCATTCGGTGGGCCGAGATGACCCGCACCTCATGGCCAACACCGAACTCAGCAAGTGCGATTACCGCCGCCTGCATGGTTGGCCAATCAGAGTCACTGCCCATGCAGATGCCGACCACCGCGTCTGGATTCGACAGATTTTCACTCATCAATTACTCCCGCGAAATAGTCAGCCGCATGTCGGCCTCTTACCAGAAGCTGTTCATAGTCGTCGCCGATAACAGTCACATGCCCAAGCTTGCGTCCCGGACGCACCTCCTTGCCATAGAGATGCACCTTGAGCCCGGGATCCCGTGCGAGTACATGTCGATATGCCGAATAAAGGTCGTCGACATCACCCCCAAGAATATTCACCATCACCGCAAATGGTGCCACCGCGCGTGGATCACCAAGTGGTAGGTCAAGTACGGCCCGCAGATGATTTTCAAACTGACTCGTTACCGCGCCTTCGATGGACCAATGTCCCGAGTTGTGCGGACGCATCGCGAGCTCATTGATGTAAAGCCGATCACCGGTGTCGAACATCTCAACGGCCAACATGCCGGTTACGTTTAGATCGCGGGCAATGCGCAGCGCTATCTCCTGGGCCTGCACCGCCCGATCGGCCGCAAGTCCCGGGCACGGCACCACGACTTCGGCGCAGATGCCATCTACTTGCTTGGTACGTGCCACCGGGTACGCAACCGCTTGCCCGTGCGGGGATCTGGCTACTTGCGCCGAAAGCTCCTGCACGAAATCAATATGCTCCTCGGCCAGCCACTGCGCACCGGCCGCCAAGGCTATTGCGAGGACTTCGGCAGCCTGTTCTACTGACCGCACCACCCACACCCCGCGACCGTCATAGCCACCGCGTGAAGTCTTCAGTACCACCGGCCACCCGACTTCAGCAGCGAAGTCGGTTACGTGATCTAACGCCGACACCACACGCCAGCGCGGGCACGGGACGTCGATGTCATTAAGTGCGCGGCGCATGTGGATCTTGTCCTGTGCATGAAAGAGCGCAGAAGGGCCGGGCCGCACGGCGATACCAAGTGCCTCCAGTTGCTCTAGATAGACCGGCGGTACCTGTTCGTGATCGAAGGTGATGACCGTGCAGCCCGGGGCGAAGGCGAGCAAGTCGTCAATATCGTCGTGGTCGCCGATGCGCACATCGCGGACTACCTGGGCCGCTGGATCAGTCGGGGAACTGGCGAGTACCCGAAATCCGATACCAAGTGCGGTAGCCGCCGCGGCACACATTTGAGCAAGTTGGCCCCCGCCGATCATGCCGACGACGGGTGCGCTCACTGGCTCAGGCTACAAGCGGAGCCGGCCGCTGCCCTCAGGTGCCGTCGGTCGGCAGCACCGGGCTGGTGCCATTGGCATGGGAGCCCCCGCGGCGGCGCACATCGTCTTCTTCTTGCAACCGATAGACATCGCGCTGAATCTCTTCAACGTCAGGAACATCCTTGATGCTCAAGGTGCCGTCGACATTGGCCGATTCGACCTGCAGCACCCCGAAGTTGAAGATGCGCCCAAGCACGCTCTGCTCGAAGGAGACGCTGTTGACTTTGGCGAGCGGGACATCGCGCCCTTCTTTCGTCAACAACCCTTTGCGCACGATGATTCGACGATCGGTGAAGACATACTGCGTGGTAAGCCACCGCAATAACGGGATCAGCGCCCAAAAGAGCAAGATGATGACACCGGCCAATCCGATGATCCACCGCAGGATCGAACTATCGGTCAAGAAGTAAAGCCAGGTGCCCAAGAACACAATGGCGATGAGTACGACCACCGGCACGATGAGTGCTCGCCAGTGGGGGCGCATCTCGAATTCAATTAATTCACCGGGCGAGAGCAGTTTCTTTGGGTAGGCCATGGCTAGATCGTTGCATGAATCACATCGCCGGCGGCGACAGACCGGGTATTTCCCTGCGAGTCGGTGACCCCTAATTGGCCGTCGGCCCCGACTTCGGTCGCCAGCCCGGCAAGTACCTCGCCACCGGGCATGCTGACCACCACTTGGCGACCCAGACTCAGGCAACGCCCGCGGTAGTCGTCGATTAGCCCCTTCCCGCACCGCCATTGGTCTACCCGGCGCCGCAGGTGCCAAAGGACGGCCGCCAGTAACTGACCGCGATCCACCTCGGTGGCCCCCTCCAAAGCCAATGAGGTGGCCGAGGCGGTGGGCAGTTCAGCCAACTGGGCGCTCACGTTGATGCCGCAGCCGAGGATGCCCTGGTCTCCGGCTTCAACCAACAGCCCGCCCAACTTGCGCGGCCCGGGTGCACCGCCTTGACCTGGGCCGTCAATCACTAGGTCATTCGGCCATTTCAACAGCACCGCCAGCCCGGTGACCTCGGTCAATGCATCGGCCACCCCGAGCCCGGCGGCCAGCGGCAAAAGACCCCGCTGCGCCGGTACCACCGCGGCCATATCGATGACCACCGACAACCACAGCCCCGCACCGGCCGGGCTCGCCCACCCCCGGCCTTGGCGCCCCTTGCCAGCTGATTGGTGCTCCGCCACCACGCAGGTGCCCTCGGGCGCCCGGCCGGTCGCCAGTAAGGCGGCTAATTCGGTATTTGTCGACGGGGTGGTCGCCAGCAGTCGGGGCTGCGGCCACCAACTAGCACCGGCTGGGGGTGGATAGCGGGCCAGCCACTCGCGCACTGCCACCGCATCAAGTGGTGCGCGCGATGACCGCTCACCTACGCCACGAGCATTCATGGTGGCTAAGGTACGGCGAGGAGGAAAACCATGTCAGCAGCACCCGACCCGCATACCACCGCGGGCAAAGCCGAGATCTTGCTTGATCGGCGCGCCGAAGCCGTTGACCGGCGCGGTACCGCCGTCGAAAAGCAGCATGCCCGCGGCAAAATGACCGCGATGGAGCGCATTGACGCCCTGCTCGATGAAGGCTCCTTCCAGCAGCTAGATGGCCTGGCCAAGCATCGCTCGGTTAGCTTCGGCCTCGAGAACAACCGACCGTACGGTGATGGGGTAATCACCGGTTACGGCACCGTCGATGGTCGTCCGGTTTGTGTTTTCGCTCAGGATTTCACCGTTTTTGGCGGCTCCCTCGGCGAGGTCTTCGGCGAGAAGATCGTCAAAGTCATGGATCTAGCCATGAAGACCGGCTGCCCGGTAATCGGCCTTAACGACTCAGGAGGCGCGCGCATTCAAGAAGGGGTTGTCTCCCTTGGTTTATACGGTGAGATCTTCTACCGCAATGTGCAGTCCTCCGGTGTAATACCGCAGATCTCCATGATCATGGGGCCATGTGCCGGTGGCGCCGTCTACTCACCGGCCATCACCGACTTCACCATCATGGTCGACAAGACCTCACATATGTTCATCACCGGCCCCGATGTCATCAAGACCGTGACCGGCGAAGACGTGGAGTTCGAGGATCTGGGCGGGGCCCTAACCCACAACTCAAAAAGCGGTGTCGCGCATTACATGGGCAGCGATGAAAATGATGCCTTTGACTACCTGAAGGCACTACTTTCCTTCCTCCCCAGCAATAATCTTGATAACGCGCCGGTCTACGAGGTCCAGGTCGCCCTCGAAATCACCGACGAAGACCGTGAGCTCGACACCATCATCCCGGACTCCCCCAATCAGCCCTATGACATGCATCGGGTCGTCGAGCACGTGCTCGATGATGGTGAGTTCCTCGAGACCCAAGCCCTTTTCGCGCCAAATATTTTGTGCGGGTTCGGTCGCGTCGAAGGGCACTCCGTCGGGATCGTGGCCAATCAACCGATGCAGTACGCGGGTACCTTGGATATTGATGCCTCGGAGAAGGCGGCACGTTTCGTCCGAACCTGTGATGCCTTCAATATTCCAGTCCTAACTTTCGTTGATGTTCCCGGCTTCCTTCCGGGCACCGACCAGGAATGGAACGGCATCATCCGCCGCGGCGCGAAGCTTATTTACGCTTACGCCGAAGCCACCGTGCCTTTGGTGACCGTGATCACCCGAAAGGCCTACGGCGGTGCCTACGACGTCATGGGCTCTAAGCATCTTGGCGCCGATCTGAATCTGGCCTGGCCCACCGCGGAGATCGCGGTGATGGGTGGGCAAGGGGCCGTAAATATCTTGTACCGCAAGGAGCTTGCCGCGGCCGCCGATCCTGATGCCGAACGTGCTCGGCTGCTGGCCGAATACCAGGACACCTTGGCGAACCCGTATGTCGCCGCGGAGCGCGGCTACGTCGACCGCGTTATCTTGCCGAGTGAGACCCGGCTGATGATTACCCGCGGCCTGCGTGCTTTGCGCAATAAGCGGGCCACCCGGCCACCAAAGAAGCACGGCAATATCCCGCTGTGAGTGACTCCTTGGCGTCAGATATTCGCGTCGTCGCTGGCTTACCAAGTGCCGACGAAATTGGTGTGATCGTTGCCGTGGTTGCGGCGCGTGCTTCAGCGCGGCCGACCAATAGCCAACCCGCAAGCCGGTGGGCCAGTAAGGCGCGACTAACTAGGCCCTCGATAGGTGCCGGGCCGGATGCTTGGCGCGCCTCCGCGATGCCAAGGTGACACCGATCAGCCTGGTTCTCGCATCGGCTTCACCGGCCCGGCGCAAAGTCCTACTAGATGCCGGCATCACCGCGACCATTGAAGTCAGTGCGATCGATGAAGCAGCCCTGACCCATGAACTCGGCGCGCTTGCGCCAGCTGACCTTGCACTTGCCCTCGCCAAAGCCAAAGCCGATGATGTGGCCCCCAAGTTCGCCGGCACGGCGGCCGTGATCATCGGCTGCGACTCCATTTTCGAACTCGCCGAAGTTGCCTACGGTAAGCCGTTGACCGCCCAGGTGGCAATCGAGCGGATTACCGCGATGTCTGGGCAGACCGGGCTATTGCACACCGGGCACTGGGCCAGTTTCGGTGATCTGGCCGCCGGCGCCACCACAACCACAGTCATTCAGTTCGCCCACCTGACCGCGGCTGAAATCGAGGCTTATGTGGCAACCGGTGAGCCGTTGAACGTGGCCGGTGCCTTCACCTTGGATGGCAAAGGTGCCCCATTCATCAGTGGCATCGAGGGCGACCCGAGTAACGTACTGGGGATCTCGATGCCCACGCTGCGCCGGCTACTGCGAGATTTGGGTATCACTTGGACCGACCTGTGGACTCAAACCTGATCCCGGTAGATACCCTTGACACAATCAAAGAAAGGTAGCCGCTAGTGCGCACCGTTTTGATCGCTAACCGTGGTGAAATCGCTATTCGGGTAATCCGTGCCTGTCGCGACGCTGGCCTTGAGTCAGTTGCCGTGTATGCCGATCCTGACCGCGATGCCCTGCATGTGCGCCTCGCCGACCAAGCCTTCGCCCTGGGCGGAAGCACCGCGGCCGAGAGCTATTTGGTGATCGACAAAATCCTTGAGGCGGCCAAGAAGTCAGGCGCCGATGCCATCCACCCCGGCTATGGATTCCTCTCGGAGAACGCCGATTTCGCCCAGGCGGTGGTCGACGCCGGATTGACGTGGATCGGTCCGCCCCCGGCCGCCATTCGATTACTCGGCGACAAGGTAAGCGCCCGACATATTGCCCAGCGGGCCGGTGCACCACAGGTTCCGGGCACCGCCGACCCGGTCAAGGACGCCGGGGAAGTAGTTGAGTTCGCCAAGACCCACGGCCTCCCGATCGCCATCAAGGCAGCATTTGGTGGTGGCGGTAGGGGCATGAAAGTTGCCCGAAATCTCCAGGAGATCCCCGAGCTCTTCGACTCGGCGGTCCGCGAGGCACTCGCGGCCTTCGGCCGCGGGGAATGCTTCGTCGAGCGTTACCTCGATAACCCGCGGCACGTGGAAACCCAAATCCTCGCCGACCAGCACGGCCACGTCATCGTGGTTTCCACGCGCGACTGCTCACTTCAACGCCGGCACCAAAAACTGGTCGAAGAAGCCCCCGCGCCATTCCTAACCCAGGCCCAACATGATGAGTTGTACCGCTCATCAAAGGCCATCATCAAAGAGGCCGGCTACACCAACGCGGGCACCTGCGAGTTCCTCATCGGAACCGATGGCACGATTTCCTTCCTCGAAGTAAACACGCGGTTGCAGGTTGAGCATCCAGTCTCCGAGCAGGTCACCGGGATCGATCTGGTGCGCGAGCAGTTCCGTATTGCCGAAGGCGGCGTTCTCGACGAAATCGATCCGGTGATAACCGGTCACTCAATCGAGTTCCGCATCAACGGCGAAGACCCCGGTCGTGGTTTCCTGCCCGCACCCGGGGTCCTTGATGTGTGGAGCCCCCCGAGTGGTCCGGGTGTGCGAATGGACTCGGGCTTCCAAGCCGGTGACATTATCGGTGGCAACTTCGATTCGCTCCTCGGCAAACTCGTGATCACCGGCGCCGACCGCGCCGAAGCCTTGCAGCGGGCCCGCCGCGCCCTAGATGAGTTCAAAGTCGATGGCATCGCCACCGCACTCACCTTCCATCGAGCGGTGGTTCGCGATCTGGCCTTCGCACCGACTGATCCGAACCAGCCATTTACCGTTCACACCCGCTGGATCGAATCCGAATTCGACAATCAAATTCCCGCCTACGCAGCCGGTACCGCCAGCGATGATGAACCCGGTGCCCGCGAGAGTGTCGTTGTCGAAGTAAATGGCAAGCGGGTCGAAGTCACCCTGCCCGCCGGCTTCCAAACCAGCCAGGCTGCAGCCGGTGCCACCGGCCCCAAGAAGCGCGCCGCGAAGAAATCAGCAGTCGCCGCCTCCGGTGACTCGGTCACCGCACCCATGCAGGGCACCATCGTCAAAGTCGAGGTGGTCGAAGGCCAGGAGGTTGCAGCCGGTGATCTCATCGTGGTTCTTGAAGCCATGAAGATGGAGCAGCCACTCACGGCGCATAAGGCCGGCACCGTCACCGGGCTCACCGCGGTTGCGGGCACCACAGTGCCGACCGGCACCGTGCTGTGCGAGATC
>Ga0247844_1000902_pt1 | contig 59077 bp, 58 predicted proteins | sample LaCtaG_FD_192421 | JGI IMG/M metagenome (GOLD analysis project Ga0247844, IMG submission 192421) | Freshwater microbial communities from meromictic Lake La Cruz, Castile-La Mancha, Spain - LaCruzMarch201714.5m_1 | ecosystem: Environmental > Aquatic > Freshwater > Lake | place: Spain: Castile-La... | reverse complement strand
GCCAAGTTGCCGCTGTACCTGAGCTTTTTTGAGTTTGTCCATAATGTCAGAAAACGCGGGAAGGGCTTACTGTCTTCGTTACTGGCTGTTTTGCTTAAAAAGACCCCGAAACTCATATAGAGCCATCATCAATTACTACTAGGCATTATACCTTTTGTTTGTGTCTACATTGATTTGCTTTGTCATCACAATACCCTACGAATACTTGTTATTGGTCAGTTCCTCAATTATCACAAAGACCCTTACGAAAACTTTTTGGGAGGGATGCTAGGAAAAGTAAATGGTAAAAATAATGGGGTTGGGTACTATTTTGAACTTGAGGATTATTCTTTAAAATGGTCAAGCTTTCTCTTGTGCGTACTTTTATTTTTGTTTGGTTTAGTTATTCTTGCTCAGGATTTTATTTCACCACTAATTGAGATAACTGTTATTAAATTATACGGTCTTTTATTAATGCTATCGGGTTTAGGTGGTTTTTTAGCAACAAAAAAATTTAGTAAAGAATATGAAAACCGTAAAAATAATCTTTTTGATTCTACTGGCAAATTAAACAAACAACTTCTGTATAAACAAAGGAGAATTAGTGAAATGATGCGCCTGAATACAAGATCAATAGTTGAGGTTCAATCTGTATTTAACGATTTGTTAAAAATGGATACCTTTTCCTTCCCAATGCTATATAACGGTCTGTTTCCCGCAGCCAACTTGCAAGCACAATCAGAATATACTGGCTATAGTAACGTATGGGTTCGGGATAATATCCATATTGCCCATGCTCATTACGTTAATAACAAACCACAAATTGCAATAAAAAACATTACAACCTTTGTCGAGTATTTCAGTAAATATCAATGGCGGCTTGAAAAAATTGTTTCTGGCGAATCAGATCCAAATAATTCGATGAACAGGCCTCATATTCGATTTAATGGCTCAGATTTACTGGAACTAAACGAAAAGTGGTCTCACTCCCAAAATGATGCACTTGGTTATTTTCTATGGCTGCTTTGTAAATTAGCAAACGATAAAACAGTTGACGATAAAAATTTCAATCACTTGGTTAAAGAGAAAAAGGAATTGATGGCATTGTTTGCTCTGTACTTCGATAAAATTCAATATTGGCAAGACGAAGATAATGGGCATTGGGAAGAGGCAAAGAAAATTGAAGCTTCAAGTATCGGCGTGGTTGTTGCGGCATTAATCGAATTAAAAAAGTGGGTTGATAACAACAACGACATTGAATACAAGGGGAAAATAATCAATGCTAATTTTATTGAAGAACTCCTTATTAAAGGCAAGCAAATTTTGAAACAAATTTTGCCTGCTGAATGTATTCAAACTGATAAACCCCGTCCGTATGATGCCGCGTTACTTTTTTTAATTTATCCATTAGATGTCGTTCAAGATAACGAAACAGAAAACCAAATCTTAAAAAATGTTACCGAGCATTTGCAAGGTGACAATGGTATCCGACGTTATTTAGGCGACTCTTATTGGTCAGCTGATTACAAGGAAAAATTAAAACCTGAAGAGCGAACAATAGATGTCAGTGATGACATGAGTAGCCGTGATAGCTTGCTTAAGCCAGGAGAAGAAGCCCAATGGTGCATTTTTGATCCAATTATGTCGGTTATTTACGGCAAGAAATATCTGAATACTAAGGAAGAGCAATATTTACAGCTACAAACCCATTACTTTAACCGTTCTTTAGCTCAATTGACCCCAGCGGATAGCCCGTTTGGTGCCTGTAAATGCCCTGAGCTTTATTATTTAGAAAATGGAAAATATGTGCCGAACGACACAACCCCGCTTTTATGGACACAAGCTAACTTGTGGATAGCTTTTAATTTTATGGAGCAAAGTCTTAAACTTTAATTTCGAATCAGGTGGGGAGAAAAGCCTTGCTCACCCTACGACTGAGTTTGGGAAACAATGGCGCAAATACCGATTGAAATTCATTTTCAAAATCAAATGAGGTAGCAACTATGTCAAATAAATTCCACTTGATTTACTTGAAATCGAACCATTTTTGGTTGGGTAAGCTCATGGAACACCCTGAAATCATGACGCAGGGCGAAACCTTAGAGGAACTGGAAGCCAATATTATGGATGCTTACCAAATGATGGTATTTGATGATTTGCCCCCGCAATATCAAATAAAGGAAATCGTGTGTGAAGCGTAGCGAATTTATTCGTTGGTTGCAGCAACACAATTGCGTATTGCATCGCAATGGTGGCAGGCACGATATTTACGTTATTTTGAAGAATGGTAAAAAACAGCCCGTTCCACACCATAATGAAATTGACGATTTGCTGGTAAAGCCTATTAAAAAGCAACTGGGTTTAGATGCTTAATTGGGCCGTTTGACATGAAACCGCACACACAAAACTTTCCTTGCACCTTCGATTAATTGTATTAGTATTTAATACAATTAACTTGCCGAGAATAATCCCATGCCTAGAAATACCTCTGTCACCTTGGGCCAACATTTTGATGAATTTGTGGTGGAAAAAATCAAAGAAGGCCGTTTCCAGTCAGTCAGTGAAGTAGTTCGGGCTGGTCTTCGTAAACTGGAAGAAGATGAGGTAAAGCTAAACGCTTTACGGCTAAAACTCCAAGCAGGGGAAAACAGTCGCTTGATTGAGGATTTTGACGGGGAAGAATTTTTGGCGGCACTGCATAAAAAATATGCCAAATAAGCCCAGATATACCCTACGGCAACTGGCAGAAAGTGATCTTGAACAAATTTGGTTATACACGCTAGAAGAATGGGGTATTAAGCAAGCCGATGGCTATGTACGTGCATTGATTTCCCGTTTTGCCTGGCTAAGCGAAAATCCACAAATTGGCAAGCGCCGCAATGACATCAAAGACGGCTATTATTGTTTTCCTGAAGGAAGCCATGTCATTTTCTATACCGTAACAAGTTATGGCATTGATATTATTGGTATTCCACACCAGCGCATGGATGTGGTCACCCATCTCTAAGGTGATTGCCAAAGTCAGGGTGGGCAGCCGACAATGGTGGGCAGAAAAGCCTTGCCCACCCTACGACTCAACACTTTGATTTATGTCTTGATGGAGTAAAAAACATGTTTTTTACTCCAAAGCCGATAATGCTTTCACTGTAGGGCTAGACAATCCGGCTTAGATAAAGCCCAAATATTTCGATCACCGGAATCACAGCACTTTTCAATTAAGCAATACCTAAACAAACTGCCCCGCGCACCACGCCGATGACCATGCCCATTGGAAGTTGTAGCCGCCCAGCCAGCCTGTTACATCTACCACTTCGCCAATAAAATACAGCCCTGGCACTTTTTTGCTAGCCATAGTTTTTGATGATAATTCCTCGCAATCGACCCCGCCTGCGGTGACTTCGGCGGTGCGGTAGCCTTCTGTGCCGTTGGGTTTGATGGCCCATTGCTGGATTTGCTTGGCGACTTGTTCAAAATGTTGGTCTGAGCAATCGGCGATGGATTTGTTCAGCAAGCTTTCTTCCAGCAAACACGCCAATAAACGTTTGGGTAAATAGCTTTCCAACACGGTTTTTATGGTGTTTTTTAATTTTTGTTGGCGTTTGTTTTTAAGCTCTGCCAACACATTCGTATCGGGCAATAAATCAATCACGATGGCTTCGCCGGGTTGCCAGTAAGATGAAATTTGCAAAATAACCGGGCCGCTTAAACCGCGATGGGTGAACAGTAAGTTTTCCTTAAACGTTTGCCGGGCGCAGCTGACTACGCAGGGCAGGGCGATGCCGGATAAGGGTGAGAAGCGGTCTTTATCGTGCGGTTGCAAGGTAAACGGCACTAAACCCGCGCGGGTGGGGATGATGTTAAGGCCAAATTGTTCGGCAATTTGGTAACCAAACGGCGTAGCGCCCATTTTTGGGATCGACAAACCGCCTGTGGCAATCACTAAGGATTGGCAACTGAACTGGCCTGCGCCGCTGTTGACGATAAAACCGCCTTGCTGCTGTTGGATGCGGTTGATAGGCGTATCCAGCCGGATACTTACCCCCGCCGCCGCACATTCCGTCAATAACATCGTAAGAATATCTTTGGCGCTGTTATCACAAAATAACTGCCCGTGTTCGCGCTCATGGAAGGGGATTTGGTAACGCCCGACCATCGCCAAAAAATCCCATTGGCTAAAACGGCTTAAGGCGGATTTACAAAAATGCGGATTGTTGGAGATGAAGTTTTCTGGCTCAACCGAGTAATTGGTGAAATTACAGCGACCGCCGCCAGACATCAGGATTTTTTTTCCGGCTTTATTGGCATGATCCAACACCAGCACCTGCCGTCCGCGTTTGCCCGCTTCTATGGCACACATTAAGCCCGACGCGCCCGCGCCGATAATGATTACATCGGTTTCAAACATACAATTTCAGGTCAAAAACTTTAAACTATACAGCAAATAAGCAATTTGTATTCCCGTCTTGCTTCACCTATCCCGATAAGCTAGTATTTGAACTTTGCTGCGTTAGCAAATGGTACGCAAGCACCTCAAATCCCACGACACTAACCCACATTCTGGAAACTATGGCAATGTTAAGAAAGGCTACAATTTTACTTCCCGCCCTGTTGGCTGCCACGCTAAGCGGCTGCGCTGGCTACCGCCAATACGAAGTTAAAGATGCGGATTTGATTCAAGTCAGCTACGACGCCGTCGCAGAATTAAACAGCCGCCTGAACCGTAAAATCCCTAAAAACAGCTTGATTGTCGTTAGCACCTTGTTGAATGTCGATAATCTCAACAAAACCTCGGCATTTGGGCGTATTGTTTCCGATCAAATCGCCTCGGCTTTCCATAAAGATGGACACCAAATTGTCGGCATGGAGTTACCGATTGATTTGTTTATTATGAAAGAAGACGGCACCTTGCAATTGACGCCTGAAACCAAAAAAGAGCTGAAACGCTACCAAGCGGGTGTTTTAGTCGGTGGTGTTTATGCGCCAGGCAAAAAGAACACCTATGTATCGTTACGCATCATCGATTTGGCAACCAAAACCGTTATTTCCTCCGCCGATTTTTCCGTACCCATGGGGCCAGATGCCAAATTCTTGACCGCCTCTAAAGAAGTCGGCTCGACAGCTTCAGCAGAAGCAACTGCCGAACCGCAAGAGCAAGCAGCAATGGAAACTGAGAAACCTGTAGAAACCAAACCTGCCAAAACAGGTATTGAATAAGCTGTTTTAAGCTTAAAGGAAGCTAGCACATGGATGTGCAGTTGTAAGTCCCGCCAAAATGTTCGATCCTAATTGCTAAACAGTAGGGTGGTTTCGCCGCTAGGCAAACTGCCATTTCCAATGCAGCTAGGTTGTTCTAAGTGGTGGATAGCCTAGCGGTGAATCCATCTTACAAATCAAATATCTTACGTGTTATCGTTCCCACGTTTCGCGTGGGAATGCCGCTCGCGACGCTCCAGCGTCGCCTTACGCAACGCTGGAGCGTTGCAGGATGTGTTACTACGCGGAGCGTCACTGCCATTAAGTTAAGGAAAAAATGATATGAACCAGAGACTTAAGCCGTTCGTACCCAAGGGCATAAAAGCTGAGCTTGTCGAAGCATGAATGGTTTAAGTCTTTGCTCACGGATTTTTCCGTTCATCCTTCGACAAGCTCAGGACGAACGGAAAAATCCGTGAGCAAAATAGGATGTGCTGAGGAACGAAGCGCATCTGTCGAGTTTTTACGCGATTGATGCGCCTCCTATCGTCGGCACATCCTATATTATACTATTGAAATAAAACAATAATTTCTTAACTTAATGGCAGTGACGCTCTGCGTGGGAATGCCGCCCGCGACGCTCCAGCGTCGCCTTACGCAACGCTGGAGCGTTGCAGGATGTGTTACCACGCGGAGCGTGGGAACGATAAAATACACCCTACGAGCAGACTTGTTGGGCTTGATATTACAAACAAAGCCCAGTTAAGCCAATGCACGAAGTACAGCTTGAGGTTCTTTTGCAACCACATGTAACAACGCCAATGCGGGGCCATGAGGTTTACGGTCGCCACGCTCCCAGTGGCGAAGCGTTCCAAGGCTGATGCAAAATTTAGCCGCAAACTCAGCTTGGGTAAGCCCCAAACTATGGCGTAATTGCCCCACATCAATGGCTTCGGGGCGATAGGTGTTTGCTTGGATTGTTTGCCCTTCGTTTAAGGCGATGGCCTCACGTAAACCTTGTGCGATACTTTCGAATGCCTCAGACATGCTCCCTCTCTAGTGCAACTTGAACAAGCAAACCAACCAACTTGGCAAGCTCGTTACGTTCAGAATTTGTGATGTTTGACTTTTCACTTTTGCCAAAAATGGTAAGTAAATAAAGCGGAATGCGATGGTCATGGTAGTAGTAAATGACTCGTACACCACCACTTTTTCCTTTGCCGCCCCGCGCCCAACGAAGCTTACGGATACCGCCAGTGCCTTCCATCATATCCCCCGCTCGCGGATGAGCCGCAAGGTAATCTATAACGGACTTGCGCTCTGCCTCATTGAGCAGTTCGTCAGCACGGCGAATATATTCGGGAAGTTCAGTAACAGTAGTAAGCATAGCCGCCAGTGTAATCCAATGGATTACTAGGAGCAAGGAAATCCGTACCGCACAACGCTACGGAGCTGCCCGCTTATTGCTGAAAGCGAAGCCACTTTTATCGTTCCCACGCTCTGCGCGGGAATGCCGCTCGCGACGCTCCAGCGTCGCCTTACGCAACGCTGGAGCGTTGCAGTAAGCGAGTCGCTATTTCTGCGTAAAGATTTTCCGGGCGTCCTGCCCGAAAATCCGCAAAAACTACGCGACGGTTAGATTGCTTCGCAAGCCCGCGCCGTCCTGTCACAATATCGTCCCGACCCAACAAGGGGATCGGGACATCGTGCCACTGACTCTACGCCCTCAGCATCGCCCGGTTGCATTTTATTCTTCGCGAAAAGCATGCTCGAAAAAACGCCGGTTGCGATAAGGGCTTCGCGGGACTAACGGCACTAACTTCTCCCGACTCCGGTTCGAAGTTCCATGTGCCGTCAGCGGATGTGTTACCACGCGGAGCGTGGGAACGATAAAATTCAGATGTGGTGTATGGCGCTACGCTTATACACCCTATAGCAGGTGAAGCCTGCTGTAGGGTTTTGGTTTTGATCGGCAAGTTAGCTATTTTCACTTAGCTTACCTAGAACATAGTTTACGAATGTACTGCATGACACAAGCATAAACTTGGCATCAGTATAGGTAATGGTGCTTTCCTCCAATAAGGCGTGCCTAATTCCATCAGAATTGCTTGTGTATCCGTATAAATTAGAGAGTGCCTTTTTGAAAGCCGAATGCAGTTGGTGCGTTTTTTCAATTTTATTTAAAGCCGAGCCCAAGGTGGCCTTTGGGTCACCAGATACGGAGATGCATAATGCCTCAACTGCACTGATTGATTCTTTAACTGAATTTCTATAGTCAGGCGATTTGCGATCTGATAGAAAGCCAAGTGCTGTCCTAAGATGTTTGCTGACACCAGAATATTTTGTCGTCGAGTTGATTGCTAATTCGATACTTTCCATCTCTTCTGCCGCTGTTATGTCGGTAAGTTGAAAATCGACAAACCTGTATGCAGACAACTCTTTCTCTAGTATGTGATTGCAAAACTTAATGAATTCTTCTTGCAATTTCTTTGGGCAGTTTTGTGCGGTAAATTCGATAAAGTCATATACTTCATGCCACTCGCATTTAAAGAAGTACTCGCGCACTCTTGTGCGCGCCCCCTCGAAACTGGGTGGTAGATTGTCTAATGGAAACTTAAAAAGATTGTGCCAATAGTGCTGAAATAACTCATACAAATTGGATGATTGGAATATGTGGCTGTAATCACTGTATGAGATTTTTTCCCATATGCACAAATGTAACGCGTTCCAAAGCCCATACCTCAAAGCATCATCTATCTCGTCCTTCTGGATGATATCTTTAACTGGTGACAAACCTTTTCTCTTGGAAAATAACATTGGGCCATCCCAGAAAGCTAACGTTAAGTAAACACCTTTTCAGGTGTGATTAAAAATTCAAAAAACCGCGTATATTTTTATACCTGCCATTTGTTGAATCAAGAACATAACAAATTAGTTGTATACTAACAACCTCAATTGCCGATAATGCTATATCCCCAAAAAGACACTCGCTAATAACACAATCAAAATCCCAAAAAATCAATGCGCCGCATCTCAATTTGTTCAGACATTCGCTAAGTGCGGATGGGCTGACGGTAGGAAGCCCATCAATCCCAGCAACACCATGATGGGCTTCCTACCGTCAGCCCATCAAACAAAGCTACGCAATAAATATATTGCGCTATGTCCCGCTTTGTTATCAGCGGTAATCTTTTTGGTATTGGTTTTTGACCAACATGCCGATTACATCAATTTCACTTCAAGCAAATCCAAAACCGCCAGCAACCGCTGGTTGATTTCATCAAAAAGCGGGCGGCAGGTTGTGTCACCGGACAAGCAGGATGTTTTTAGCGCATTAAGCAACGCCAGCGCTTGTTGGTTTTCGAGATTAGCATTGCAGCGTTCAAGTAATTCTTCCAATAGGCAGGCAAACGCCCGCACTTCTAGCCGTTGCAGTGCTTCAGCTAAGGTTTTGTCCTCGGTTAGATAAAACGAAGCGGCACCGAAATCTCCTAGCAGGGCGTGGCCTTGGTGGTCGCACAAAATATTATGCCCGTAGAGATCGCCGTGCATGATGCCTTGCTTATGCAGGTGTTGGGCGACGGCGGCAATACCCTGGGCGATTTGCAGCGCCACGGCTAAATCGAAACAGGTGTTTTCTGGGTAAGTATCGCGTGTGCAAGTGGCAAAGCTTGGCGGCCCGGCAAGGTTTTTCAGTTCTGGGTTAACCAATGCCATTACCAAGCCATTGGCGGCGGTTGGGTGTTCGCTTAGCTTGCCGAGTACGGAGATAAGGTTGGGGTGCTGTCCGGCTGCGATAGCGGCAGCCATTTCGCAATGCGGCAAGCCGTCGCTGGTTACTGCGCCTTTGAATAATTTCACCGCCACGTCAGCCGTGCTGTTATCTGCTTGCCGATAGCTGGCGCGATGGATAATCCCCGACGCACCTTCGCCCAACGTCTGTTCAAGTGCTAAGCGTTGCCAAGGAATTTCGGCAATGGGCGTGGTAGTCAGTTTTTGGCGCTCTAATGCCGCCGAAAACGGATTGCCGGAATACGCCAGCCACGATAAGCGCGGCAATGACAACAGCCACGCGGGCAAGAGGTCGAGTTGGTTGGCGGCTATGCGGAGCAATTCCAGTTGTTTGCAGTTGCTGAGGGTTTCCGGCAAAGATTGCAACTGATTGCCTGCGAGCAGGAGTTTTTGTAGTTGGGAGCAAGCGCCGATTGCTTCGGGTAAGGATTCGATGGCGTTGTCGGTTAGCGTCAGCCAGCGTAACTTTTTTGGTAGCGATTTAGCGGGGATTGTGCGGATACGGTTGGCTTTGAAGCCGATCATGCTTAGCTCAGGACAGCCGCCTAAAACTTCCGGCAATTCGGTGAAATTATTATCTGAGCAAAACAGGATACGCAGCTTTGTGAGTTGGGCGAAATCATCGGGGAGTTCAGATAGCTGGTTGCCTGAAAGGTCGAGAATTTCCAGGCTATCCGCTAATTGCAAAATTTCAGAAGGAAATTGTGTTAATTGGCATGATAGTTTTAGCTGGCGAATGCCGATGAGTTCACCGGAATGGAGCTGGGCGAGTGTTTGCATGGGGAATGGGCTTGCGGTAGGCGTTGTGGTTACTGGGATTATAGTAAAGTGAATTGGGATTATTCAGAAGTTACGCATTGGCTATTTTTTAATTCTCACAATTGCTAGGCTTAGCTAAACAATACTTATGTAAATAGCCTTAAAATAGATTTAAGTTGTTGAAAAATAAGTTTTTGTAGGTTGGGTTGCATGCTTTTCGCAACCCAACATCTGTACCAATCTTGTTGGGTTGCAAAAAGCGCAACCCAACCTACGGCTAATCCCGTAGGGGCGGACGGTTGTCCGCCTTTTTTAGAATCTGTACCAAATCCTGCCGCGATTAGGCGAGCAGCCGCTCGCCGCTACGAAAATAATACTGACAATTCAAAATGGACTCAGTATTAGGTTTCGAACCGGAATTACAGGTTTAGCCCATTATCCAAAAAACTTGTTTTTCATTTATTGTCTGTTAATCGGGCATTTAAACCTATTTAATGAGACCTTCATCGCATTTTATAGCTTTGCGATTTTAGCCAAGCACTGCAAAATACGCCGTTTACTTCTATTATCAGGCGCAATCGTCGTTTAAGTTGTCGAATAGGCCTTTCACTTCAGTATTTCATGATCTTACAAAACGAATTTGTTCATTGGTTTCGGGCTTCTTCACCTTACATTCACGCGCACCGTAACAAAACCTTTGTGGTGTGTTTTGGTGGCGAGGCGGTGTTGGCTGAGGATTTTGACCATCATGTCCACGATTTTGCGCTATTAAATAGCTTGGGTATCCGTTTGGTGTTGGTGCATGGTATCCGCCCGCAAATCGACCAGCGTTTGCAGTTGCTGGGTTCTGAGCCGCGTTTTCATCACAATCTCCGCATTACCGATGGGCAAGCCTTGCAGTGTGTTAAAGAGGCGGCGGGTTTGGTGCGGGTGGAGATTGAGGCTTTGCTGTCTTTAGGTTTGGCAAATTCGCCGATGGCAGGGGCAAAAATGAAAGTGGCCTCAGGCAATTTTGTTACCGCCAAGCCGTTGGGGGTGATTGATGGCGTCGATTATGGCTATACCGGGGAAGTGCGGCGCATTGATAGCGTTGCCATCCATCAGCAATTGGATCAAGACAATGTGGTATTGATTTCGCCGATTGGCTATTCGCCTAGCGGTGAGGTGTTTAATTTGTCGGCAGAGCAGGTCGCTACCGCTGTGGCTATCGCCTTAAAAGCGGAGAAGTTGGTGTTGTTGACCGAGCAAGATTGCTTCAATCCGGACGGCGGCGGGCAAATCCAGCAAATGACCACGGCGGAGGTGACGGCGTTATTGCAGCAGCATCCTGATATGGATAACAGCATTAGCCAGCCGTTAAAAGCCGCTATCCAAAGTTGTGAGGCGGGCATCAGCCGGGTGCATTTGATTAACCGTGCCTTGGATGGCGCGTTGTTGTTGGAGTTGTTTTCCCGCGATGGCATCGGGACATTAATAAGTTCTGCGCCTTATGAGGAATTGCGTCCGGCGACCTTGAATGATATTGGCGGTATTTTGGAATTGATTAAGCCTTTGGAGCAGCAAGGCAAGTTGGCAAAACGTTCGCGGGAAAAAATCGAGATGGAGATTGCCGATTATATTGTCATTGAGCGCGATGGTTTGATTATTGGTTGCACGGCCTTACATGCCAGTTTGCAGCGGCAATTCGGGGTGATTGCTTGTGTTGCCGTGCATGGCGATTATCAACGTTCGGCGCGGGGCAATCGCTTGCTGGAGTTTATCTACCGTAAAGCCAAGCAACAAAATTTGAAGACGCTGTATGTTTTATCCACGCAAACCATGCACTGGTTTATCGAGCGGGGCTTTGTGCCAAGCTCGGCTGAGCAGCTGCCGGATACCATTAAGGCACTTTATAATCCAGAAAGAAAATCGAAAGTTCTTTATCAAAACATTTAGCGAGTGCCGATAATGACTGTAAGCAATGATTGCCTAACGATACTGCAATTGACCGATTTGCATTTGATGTCCCAGCCAGAAGGCACTTTATTAGGGGTAAATACCGCCCGCTATTTTCAGGCGGTGCTAGCGAAGGCATTAGCCGATCACCCGCAGGTGGATGTGCTGTTGCTAACGGGCGATTTGGTGCAAGACATTACCGCAGACAGTTATCGCTATCTGTTAGCCTGTCTTGAGCCGCTGGGCGTTGCTTGTTTGTGTTTGCCAGGTAATCATGATGATGTCGGCTTAATGACGGCGATATTGGCGGGTGGCAATATTCGTTGCGATAAGCAGGCGGTGTTCGATAAATGGCAGTTGATTTGTCTGAATAGCCAGATTATCGGTGCCAATGGCGGGCATTTGGACGCGCAAGAGTTGGCTTGGTTGGATCATTGTTTACAAAGCCATCCGCAACATAATGCTTTGATAGCGGTACATCACCATTGTGTGCCAGCGCGTAGTGCTTGGATGGATACGATGATGATTGGCAATAGCGATGATTTTTTGGCGATAGTTGGGCAACACGTCAAAACCAAGCTGATTGTGAATGGACACGTCCACCAAGTGATGGATGAAATGCGCGGAGATATTCGGATACTGGCAACGCCATCGACTTGCTTTCAATTTACGCCACTGAGCGCGGCATTTGGTGTTGATGATACTGCGCCGGGTTATCGGGTCATCAAATTATTTGCTGATGGCAACATAGATACAGCGGTTGTCCGTTTGCCAGGACGTATTGAGGGTTTGGATTTGAGTGATAAAGGTTATTGATTGATGGTGTGGCTGTTAATAGCGGTTAAGGTCGGCTGAGTTAAGTTATTGAGCTTTTGGGAGTACAAGTTTCTGAGGCTGTGAAAGCTTTGTTTTGCCAGAATAAACAACCATCACAAAAGAGAGAATAAAACAAATGGCTTATTTTACTTCTGCACTCAAGCGAAGTTCGGTTAAGACCTCTTGGCCTTGCCAAAACAACAATGAATATTTGCTATCATTAGATTCGATAGCGGGAAGCTTCTCTTCAATAACTTTTACGCCATCAAAGGTCAGAAAGTAAAAGCGCACGTTGCCTTCTTTAGGATAAGGATAGGTTTTTGCCTCAATCGCATTTTCTAAAAATTGTTTTGCATATAAGACCAGCTTTTTTGCTGCTACCCTTACTTTATCGTGATTCCCCCCGCCGATAATACCAAAAGTGGATGTTGTATAAAGGCTAGCAGTTCCATCGATTAAAGAAACTATAGTTGCTGTTTCTTGATCTATCGGAAAATCAATTAAAACACCGAAAATTTGAGGAAACTCGTTGGATTGCTCTAGCCCGAATTGACTGGCTGGTTCAGATAATGCCTGAAGCCTAAGGGCTTTCATTGCTTCTGAAGGAATAACCGGATTGGCGTGAACCAAAGAAGTAAGCCCAAAAGCAGAAAGTAAGCCTAATGCTCGATTTTTTAGTATGTTCATTCCGTCCAACATCCGTTTTAATCGCTCTTGGAGGGCTTTTTGTTCTGTTTATCCAAATAGCCAGAAACATCAATCGGTATACCGCGCGATGCCAACACCACGCTCAATTCACTCATCGCTTTTAGATACACCTTGCGTTTGAAATAGACAACATTATCTAACGGCTCCCAATAATCCACCCAGCGCCAGCTATCAAATTCTGGTTTTGGGCAATGGTCAAAGCGCACGTTAGCTTCTTTTGTTAGTAAGCGCAAAATATACCAAATTTGTTTTTGGCCTATGCACAACGGTAGGGAATTCTTGCGTATATAACGCTCAGGCAAACGGTAGCGTAACCAATATCGGGTGCGGCCTAGGACTTCCACATGTTGTTGCAGTAGTCCAGTTTCTTCCCACAACTCCCTAAACATTGCCGCTTCGGGGTCTTCATCTTGATTGATCCCGCCTTGCGGAAACTGCCAAGCGTCCACGCCCATCCGTTTTGCCCAAAATACACGACCCTCGTCATTACAAAGGATGATGCCGACATTTGGTCGGTATCCTTTAGAGTCTATCATCTTAAAACCTGTATTTTTAGTTCGCCTGCCGCTCATGGATGACTGTGATAAAATTCAGGCACTGTCGGCAGATAATATGCCGACATTGTTCCATAAATACAGCACATAAGCCATAGTGGCTAAGCCTTTTAATAACTTAAGACAGGATTAACGTGAGTTTAGCAATTTTTGATTTGGACAACACTTTAATAGGTGATGACAGCGATTATTTGTGGGGGCAATTTTTGGTTGACCAAGGCATTGTTGACCAAGCCTATTACGAAGCCGCCAATGCCAAATTTTATGACGATTACCGCCAAGGCACTTTGGACATCAACGAGTTCTTGCGTTTTTCCTTAAAGCCGTTGGCAGATCATCCCTTCGATAAGCTCCAGCAATGGCGGGCGCAATTTGTCGAAACCATTATCAAACCAAAATTGCTGAAACCCGCACAACAACTGGTTGATAAACATCGGGAGCGTGGCGATACCTTGCTGGTGATTACCGCAACCAACCGCTTTGTTACCGAGCCAATTGTTAATCTTTACGGCATCAGTCAGTTATTGGCGACCACGCCAGAATTTGTCGATGGGCAATATACAGGCAATGTCAGCGGTATCCCGTGTTTTCAGCAAGGCAAAGTCACGCAATTGGAAGCTTGGTTGCAAAACTCCACCGAGACCTTGGTAGATAGCTGGTTTTATAGCGATTCCCACAATGATCTGCCATTACTGCAACGGGTTACCTATCCGGTTGCCGTTAACCCCGATGAAAAATTGGCGAGCTTTGCTGAAAATGCAGGCTGGCCGATTATTAGCTTGCGCGGCGAGGACTGCCCTAGCCATCATTTTAAGTAAGGTATTTGTCCACGAAAAACACGAAAAGACACGAAAAAAGTAGTTTTTTTATTCAGCATGTTCAGTGATTCCCTAGGCAGCAATCAAGTGTCGGCAAAGCTGAGTTCGTCACTTACTATTAACTGATGTTACGCAGTGACGCGCTTTTCTCCCGTTTGCCGCGTCGAGCACCGGAGTATTTGTCGGGAACAGCCCGAAGGGGTGCGGCATGGATGCCGCACGGCGGCAGATGGGCTGGAAGCCCATTCTGCCGTCCCCCGACAAATGCGAGGAGCGCAAGACATGAGCGGCAATCGGGCCGCCTTTTCTTTGGCTACTTGCTTTTGGCGGCGCAAAAGAAAGTAGCTCGCCTTCGGGTGCGAGTACCCGATTAGAAAAACTGTCGCGATAGCGACTCAGCATAATTAATTTCAAACCGCAGTAATCGTCTGCGTAACATCAGCTATTAATATGTGCTTACCTTGAATGTTCGTGTCTTTTCGTGTTTTTCGTGGACAATACAAAAAAACGTAACGTCATTACTGGCGTTCTGTGACGATAATTGACTGGATACACAAAGCAAATTTCAGTTAGTATCAGCGGCTTGTCTTAACAGTGCCTTCGCTGTGGTTACCCAGAAACCAAGCGTGCGGCATAAATAACTATAAAACTAGGCTTTAGTAAATAAAGCCACCAACTAGGGGAGGTTTGCATGGACATTATTATTGCCATTATTGAAGACTATTTGAGCGGTTCAGGCATCAGCATTGCCCAACTTGCGCTAGGTATTACAGGGTTTTCTCTATTAATAACCCTGTTGACCTTGTTAAGTTCGGGACGAAAAGCCAGCAAATTGGCGAAAACCTTAGCGAAAAGCCGTGTTGACCACGAGCAGCTGCAAGCGCAATCGGCTGAGCAACTTCTGCTCGCCCAAGCGCAAGTTGAGCAAATGACTGCCGAGGTACGGCAAAAAGATGACGACTTGGCGCAACAACAGCAAAGCCTGCAAACCCAAATCACCCTGGCACAAGCTTTACAACAGCAAATAGATCAACATTACCAAAACCAACGGCAATTTTTGCTGAGTGCGGCAAATGATTTTCTTTTGCAAGCCATTAGCGGCAGTGATGCTGTCAATGCCTTAGAAAATGCCGCCTTGTGGCCTATGCAAATCGCCGTTATTGACGAATTGGCAGGCCAAGTGCAAACCTACAATGCCGCTATCGCCAAATTGACAGCAAAAAGCCTCAGCGATAAAGCGCGTATTAATAAGCTGGAATTGGCGAAGCTTGCTATCGTTAATGGCTTAAACCAAGCTGCCCTGCAAAATCGCCAAAAGGCCGACGCATTAACAGCGGAATTGGCGCAACAACAAGCGCAAATCGCCGCCGTAACGACTGAAAATCTTGGCTATAAAGCCACAATTACTAGCTTGGAAATGCAACGCTTGTCGGTTTTTGATGAGTTAAATCAAGCCAAAATACAGCGCAGCCAATTACAAACGGAACTTGCCGATAAACAACAGCAGTTGACGGAGTCCGCGCAAGCTGTCGCCAAATTGCAAGCAGAAAGCCAAGCCGATAAAAATGCAATGGCGCAAGAACGCGAAAAAAATGCCCAAGCTTTGGCTGATGCTAATCAAAAATCGGCGCAAGTTGTTGCTGTCGCTGCCAAGGTGGAAAGCCAGCCGCTAGTCGATGCAGTGATTTCTGAACCCGAACATGACAGCAAAAAGCCGCAAAATAGATTCAGCAAATTCATGCACACTGCTGATTCCGCTAAGCCCAAAGAAAGCCCAGCAGAGGTAGCGACACCGACAGAAGTGGTGGTAACGGCACAGCCAGAAGTTAAAGATGAGCTGCCTGTCGTTGACGCGCCAAAAGCACCAAGTCTGTTTGCCAGAATGAAGGCATCAGCAAAACAAGTTGGTGATTTAGGCAAGCCCAAAGAAAGCGAAGTAGTGATAGCAGCCGTGGCTGAAACAGACGTGCTCCCTGAGATAGTGTTTGACGATGAGTTGCCTGCTATCGAGCCACCAAAATCGCAAAATCTGTTTGCCAAATTGAAGGAATCGGCAAAACACGTCGGTGATTTAACTAAGCCCAAAGAAAGTCCTGTTGAAGCATCTAGCGTAAATGAAGCGCCAGCAATAGCAGAGCAAGATGATAAAGCTTTGGCTTTGCCAACAACGCCAGAACCAGAAAAGCCGCAAAATTTGTTTGCTAAATATATGGCATCAAACAAATCGGCAGATGTAGCTGTAGCCAGTGTCGCCGAAGAAAAATCGGCGACGATTACACCACAAGAGACAGCAATAGACGCGCCTGCGAAAAAATCTGGCTCGCTATTTGGTAAGTTGATGAGTTCGGTAAAACCTGATTTACAGGAGAAAAAAGCCGATCAAGTTAGCGAAGCGCCAGCAGCGCCATCGGCATCACTCGTGGAAGCATCGTTAATCATTATTGAACCTGAACCGCTTGAAACTGAAAATAAAAAGGATTTGAAAGCGTGGTATAAAAAATTTACGGGTAATAAGTAAAGGTTTAGGGGATTGCGCTAAGGTCTGCTTAATCCCCACCGGACTTACCAAGCCCTAGCTTCAAAAATGGCAACAAGTTAGCCAAAGCATTTGGCCTTGGAGTAAAAAAACATGTTTTTTACTCCAAGGTTTGCGATCTAAAAATGGACTGAAAACTCATCGACACAGCGTGTCAAAAATCCGATCTACGTTTTATCCGTAAGCACCAAGTGCGACAGCCTTAACCCCGTCGCCACCAAAACCACCGCATAACTAGCCATCGCCGCAGTAATCCACAGTAACAAACCCAGTATCCGGTTGGTCGCTGATTGGTCATGCCACCAACTGACATCCACGCAGTAATACAGCAATCCAGCCATAACAAGGCTGGCAATGCTGATCCGCAACAAAAAACACCACCAACCCGATTCAGGCTTATATACCTTGTCGCGACGAAGTTTATTTAACAGCAGCAAAGCGTTAAGCAATGCCCCTAATGAGGTCGCTAAGGCTAAACCCGCGTGCGCTAAGGGGATTGCCAATACATTCAGGGCTAAGCTGGTCAGCATGGCGTAAATGCCATAACGCACTGGGGTTTTCATGTCGTGCCGGGCGGTAAAGCCGGAAACCAACACTTTTATCAGCAAATAACCGATTAATCCTAGTGCGTAAGCTTTTAAGCTTTGCCCTGCCAAATGTACGTCGGTGGCGGTAAATTCATGGTATTGGAATAAGGTCGACAGCATCGGTTCAGCCAATAAAACCAAGCCAATGGTGGCGGGTATGCCCATTAATACCAATAGGCGGATGCCCCAATCCAATGCCGAAGAAAAGGCTTCTGGCGATTGCATGGCATGGCATTTGGCTAGTTTTGGCAAGATGACAGTCGCTAAGCCCATGCCTAAAATGCCTAGGGGGAATTCAACCAGCCGATCGGAATAATACAACCAAGAAACGCTACCAGCCGCCAGTAATGAGGCGATTAAGGTATCTAATAGCAAATTGATTTGGGTGATGGAGACGCTCAATACGGCGGGCAACAATTGTTTAAACAGGCGTTTGATGCCAGCATGGTTGAAGTCTATGCGTAGCCGTGGCAGCAATCCTAGCCGCTGTAATGCAGGCAGTTGCAGGGTGAGTTGGGCGATGCCGGCGATAACCACGCCCCAAGCCAAGGCGCTAACGGGTTCTGCTAATAAGGGCGCTAAAAATATCGCCGCACCTATCATCGCGACATTTAATAAAGCCGGGGTTAGGGCAGGGACGATAAATTGTCCGTAAGCATTCAAAATGCCGCCAGCAAACGCCACTAGGCCGATAAATAGTAAGTACGGCAGGCAAATTTGTAGCAATTGTGCTGCCAGCGCATGTTCTGGACTGTGCCAAGCATAGCCGGGTGCTAAGATGCTAATCAGTATTGGCGCGGCGATGATGCCTAAGATGCTGATAATCAGTAGCACTAAGGCCAAGCAGCCCGCGCTGCGGTCTATAAAGCCTTTGGTGGCGTGTTGGTCGCCATTGGCTTGGTAATCTTCAAGGATGGGCAAAAAGGCGTGGCTGAATGCGCCTTCGGTAAACAAGCGCCGTAAAAAATTGGGGATTTTAAAGGCGACAAAAAACGCATCTGTGGCTAAATCTACGCCAAAAATCCTGGCAATCAGCATGTCACGGACAAAGCCGAGTATTCGGGAAAGCAAGGTGATGATGCTAACGGACAAAGTCGATTTATAAAGTCGGCTGCTCAAGTTTATTCCTAAAAACCTATTAAAAACATTGACAATGGTAGCATTTAAAAAGAAAATACGCGGCTATTTAACTCAACTCAAAGACTCGAGACATTATGGCTAATACAGCACAAGCTAAAAAACGTGCGAAACAAGCGGAAAAAAGCCGTATTCGCAATGCAGGACAACGCAGCAACTTACGCACCTTTATTAAAAAAATTATTGCCGCTGTAAGAGCTGGCGATAAAGAACAAGCGCAAGCAGCTTTCAAAACTGCTATGCCTATCATCGACTCAGCTGTTAACAAAGGCATTATCCATAAAAATAAAGCCGCACGTAGCAAAAGCCGATTGAATGCCAAATTGAAAGCAATGAGCTAATTGCTGTTAATTGAACATGTCTAATAAAAAGGCCGCAAATGCGGCCTTTTTATTTTGTGCGGTATCAGTTAATAATTAAATAAGCACCATGTTGTCTCGGTGCAATATTTCCGCATCATCTGCATAGCCGAGTATTTTTTCAAACTCTTGGCTGCTTCTGCCTGCTATCAGCCGGGCATCAACATTGCCGTAGTTTACTAGGCCGCGCGCTACTTCTAATCCTTGTTCATCGACGCAAGATACCAGTTCGCCGCGCTCAAATTGTCCAGTAATGGCTTTTACACCAACGGCTAGCAAGCTTTTGCCGTCATTACGCAACGCCCTGACTGCGCCAGCATCAAGCACTAATTGTCCTTTAACTTGCAGCTGTCCGGCTAGCCATTGTTTTCTGGCGGCTAAGGGTTCAATGTCGGATATAAAGTAAGTGCCGACATCTTCGCCTTGTAAAACTAAGTTGATGATGTTGTCGGTAACGCCTGCGGCGATCACAGTTGCTGCGCCTGAGCGGGCGGCTAATCGGGCGGCGCGGACTTTAGTGGACATGCCGCCACGCCCTAAGCCGCTACGGCTATCGCCCGCCATAGACTCTAAGCGGCTATCGTTAGCGCTGATTTTCGAGATTAAGGTTGCGTCTGGGTTGATGCTGGGGTCGGCAGTAAATAAGCCTTGCTGGTCAGTCAGGATTACCAATAAGTCAGCCTCTACCAGGTTAGCGACCAGCGCCCCTAGGGTGTCGTTATCGCCAAAGCGGATTTCTTCGGTGGCAACGGTATCGTTTTCGTTGATAACCGGGATTACCCCGAATTCCAGCAGGGTTAGCAAGGTGCTGCGGGCGTTTAGGTAACGTTGTCTATCTGACAGGTCTTCATGGGTGAGCAACACTTGTGCGGCGTGTAAGCGGTGCTGTTGGAAGTTGTCGTCAAATACCCGTACCAAGCCCATTTGCCCAACTGCCGCCGCTGCTTGCAGTTCGTGCAGTGTTTTTGGGCGGCTTTTTAAGCCTAAGCGGCTCATGCCTTCGGCGACCGAACCTGACGATACCAAGATGACGTCAATGCCGTTGTGCCGCAAGCCAGCCATTTGGGCAACCCAGGTGGCGATGGCTTGTTTGTCTAGCCCTTGTCCGCCTTTGGTTAATAAGGCGCTGCCAATTTTGATGACAACGCGTTTTGCGGAAGAGAAATCACTCCGGCTCATCTTCGTCCCGTTGTTGTTCCAAGAAATTCATGATGGCGTACATTAATGCTTGTGTGCCTAAGCCGTTAATTGCGGCAATTTTAAATACGGGGCCTGTCCATTCCAGTGCGTCAACGATGGCTTGGCAATGGGCATCTAGTTCTTCGTCAAGCACGCGGTCAACTTTGTTTAAAACCAGCCAGCGTGGCTTGGCAACCAGTTGGTCGCTCCATTGTGCCAATTCGCGGATGATTTTTTTCGCGGCATCTACGGGTGGTTCGCTGCTTTCGTAAGGTTCTATATCGATGATGTGTAGTAACAGCCGGGTGCGCATCAAATGCTTCAAGAATTGCAAGCCTAAGCCAGCACCTTCGGATGCGCCTTCTATCACCCCTGGAATATCAGCAATGACAAAACTACGCATGTCGTCAATCCTTACGACACCTAGGTTGGGGTAGAGTGTGGTAAATGGATAGTCGGCGACTTTCGGGGTGGCGGAAGATACCGAGCGGATTAAGCTGGATTTGCCAGCATTCGGCATTCCCAGTAAGCCGACATCAGCGATCAATGTCAGCTCTAAATGCAGCATGCGATGCTCGCCCGGCGTGCCTTTACTGGCTTTTTGTGGGGCGCGGTTGATGCTGCTTTTAAAGCGGGTGTTGCCTAGTCCGTGAAAACCGCCTTGTGCCACTAGCAGGGTTTCGCCGATTTTGGTCAAATCGCCAATAACTTCGTTAGTGTCGGCATCGGAAACTTGTGTGCCTAAGGGTACGGAGACGTAATAATCTTCGCCTTTGCGTCCGGTGCAATTGTTGCCCATGCCTTTTTGCCCGTGTTCAGCGCGAAACACTGTGTGGTAGCGAAAATCCGCCAGCGTGTTGACGTTTTCGGCGGCAATTAGGTATACACAGCCGCCATCGCCGCCGTCACCACCATCAGGGCCGCCTAAAGGGATGTATTTTTCACGCCGAAAACCGACTGCGCCATTGCCGCCGTCACCCGCTTCGACCCGAACTTCTGCTTCATCAACAAATTTCATAGATTAAGTACTGCCATTATCCGCTCGATAGAAACAAAAAAAGCCCCACCGAAAGGCGGAGCTTTTTAGCGGCAGCTGCCGAAGCAGTCTGCCTAAATGGGCATGCAATAGCTATTTAAGCTGCAACAATGCTTACAAATTTACGGTTGTTAGGGCCTTTGACCTGAAACAACACTTTGCCTTCTGCTGTGGCGAACAAGGTGTGGTCTTTGCCACAACCTACGTTGCTGCCTGCATGAAAATGCGTACCACGTTGACGGACAATAATGCTGCCCGCAGTAACCAGTTCACCACCGAAGCGTTTTACACCTAAGCGTTTCGCGTTTGAGTCGCGACCGTTGCGGGTGCTACCGCCAGCTTTCTTATGAGCCATTGTTAACTCCTGATATTAAGCAGAAATGCCAGTAATCTGGACTTCTGTGTAGTATTGACGATGCCCCATGTGTTTCATGTGGTGCTTACGTCTTCTGAATTTGATGATTTTGATTTTGTCGTGACGGCCTTGAGACAAAACAGTTGCTGTCACTTTGCCGCCTTCAACCAGAGGTGCGCCAATTTTGATGCCGTCTTCTGATTGGATCATCAGTACGTTATCAAACTCAACGCTGTCGCCAACGCCCAGCTCCAGTTTTTCTATTTTTAAGTAAGTACCTTCCTGAACGCGGTACTGTTTACCACCTGTTTGAATTACCGCATACATCTGCGTAAGCTCCGTCAAGCATGAATCTGTTATAAAGTGAACAGACAATTTTAGTTTTAAAATAAAATTGAGTCAACCAATAAGTTGAATCAACTACATAGAATTGCCAACGATGACATCCCAAGCAAGCATAAAAGCTTCGTGCATTGGCATGGCAGTTGGTTGTTAATGCGTTATAATAATATATTAAATCCGTATTTCATAGACATAGCATGAAATGCCTCAAAAACTTTTACTCGAAAGCGACCAAATAATGGCATCACACGCATTGCAAAGCCCGACAGCAACCGCACCTATAGACTTTGAATCGATCAAAAGCTTAACTGAATCTGAGGCTAAGGCGGTAGATCAGCTCATTATCAATGAGTTAAGTTCCGATGTGATTTTAATCAATCAAATGGCGCATTACATCGTTGGCAACGGCGGCAAACGCCTGCGTCCAATGCTGTTATTGCTGGCGGCAAAATCCTTGGGTAATGTCAGTGACAAGCATTTGATATTAGCGGCAGTCATTGAATTTATCCACACAGCAACCTTATTGCATGATGACGTGGTCGATGAGTCTGATTTACGGCGCGGTAAAGAATCAGCCAATGCCGTCTGGGGCAATGCTGCTAGCGTCTTAGTTGGCGATTATTTGTACTCCAGCGCTTTTGAAATGATGGTACGGACTGGCAATATGCGGGTAATGGAAATCTTATCCAAAACCACCACAGCGATTGCCGAAGGCGAAGTGCTGCAATTATTAAACTGCAATAATCCAGAAACTACCGAAGCCAAATATCTGGAAGTGATTGCCCGTAAAACTGCGATTTTATTTAGCGCAGCCACCCGTTTAGGCGCAGTCATTGCCGACGCATCGCCAGAAGTAGAGGAAAATCTTGCCCTCTACGGACAACATCTTGGCGTAGCTTTTCAGTTAATTGATGATGCGTTGGACTACAAAGCCAACCAAGAAGACTTAGGTAAAAACCTAGGCGATGATTTAGCAGAAGGCAAGCCGACATTGCCATTGATTTATGCGATTGAACACGGCACAGCGGAGGAATCAGCCATTGTTATCGATGCCATCAAAAATGGTAACCGTGATGCCTTCAACGCCGTATACGACATAGTCAAAAAGACCCAAGCGATTACTTACACTGAACAGCGTGCTGACGAAGAATCGCAAAAAGCCATTGCCGCTTTGGCGATATTGCCGGATTCGGCGTACAAAGATGCTTTGATACAGCTGGCAAAATTTTCAGTTCAACGCAATCACTAATCCTATTTTCTGCTCGTGGTTGAATCCACACAGCTAACGGGCAAAACACCTATGTCTATCTCTATAAGTCAGAGTCTACTTTTACCCTAGCCTCCCGAAAATATTTTTCAGCGCAACGTCCAAGCCGGACATTCTCCCGATAAGGATAGGAGTTGCGCTCAAGCTTGGAACTTCTCCACCAAGCCCGTCACCCTAGACACTTTCTGCTTAACCGCCTGCAAAAATACCGCTTCCTCCGTTAACAGCCGCACAACTTTTTTCGCCCGCGTAATCCCCGTATACAACAGCTCTTTGGTCAATACCGGATTCAATTGTTCTGGCAATACCAATAGCACTTCTTCAAATTCAGAGCCTTGGCTTTTATGGATGGTCATGGCAAACACCGTTTCGCATTGCGGCAAACGCGCAGGCAGATATTTTTTGATGCTGCCATCGGGTCGTTGGAAAAACACCATCAACTTGCCTAGTTCATCTTTTAGGCACAGGCCTATATCGCCGTTATACAACTGCAAAGCCGGATTATTTTGCAACACCATCACCGGACGACCCACATACCAAGCACCCGATAATTGGATACGATGCTGGGCTTGCAAAGCTTGCTCCACCCGATAATTAATATCCGCGACACTACGCCCGCCTTGGCGATTGGCGCACAGCACTTGAAAGCGGTTAAAAGCACGGAAAATGGCATCGACAGCAGCACCCGCCTTAATCTCTGCCAAATACGACCATTGTTGTTCGGCGCTATAAGCAATCAAGTCATCAAACAGCAATTCACAGGCGGCATGTCCGTCCTGCAAAATCTGCCACGCGTGTTCTGCTTGCCCGTCGTTGATGGCAACTGCCAGCGCTTTGATTGCGCCGCCAAATCGGTAAGAAACCTGCAATTCCACAGTTTGTTTAGCCAATGCGCTAGTCAAATCCGCTAACACCGCCCCCGATTCCACTGAGGCCAATTGGTCTTTATCGCCCAATAAAATCAAGCGTGCATTCGGTTTTAAAGCATCCACCAGCTTGCTGATTAACGCCAAATCCACCATGGATGCTTCATCCACCACCACCAAATCGTAAGGTAAGGGCTGCTGGCTGTCGTGGCGAAAATACGGCGATTGCGGTTTTGCACCCAATAAACGGTGCAGGGTGCTGACGGTTTCTGGAATGCTGGCCTTAATTGCCGCATCGGCAGGTAGTGCCGCCTTATTAATGCCGATGGCTTCCTGCAAACGCATCGCCGCTTTGCCTGTTGGTGCTGCCAAAGCGATATGCAAAGGTTGCTCGGCAAGGGTTTGCAAGACCGCCAGAATTTTCACCACCGTCGTGGTTTTGCCCGTACCTGGGCCGCCAGTGATAATGCAAAACGCCTGCTTAACCGCCACTTTTGCCGCTTCCCGCTGCCAATTAGTGATTTGTTCCGGCTTGCCAAAATAGTTATCCAGCAAATCCTCCAGCCGCGCATCGTCAAAATCCCGTTTAATCATGATGGTAAGTTGCTGCGCCAAACGTTGTTCATAAAACCAATAACGATGCAAATACAGGCGATTAGCTTCCAGCACCAACGGCAGTGGCGGCACATCCAAATCATCCGGATTGTCCATCACCAAGCCCGAAGCCAATAACAACGGCTTGCAATCAGCCTCAATAGCAATACAGTTATGGCCTTGGTTTTGCTGGCTGGAAACCGCCATCACCAAAGTGGCAAACGCTGGCTTTTGTGATGTCGGCAATGCGGCGCGTTGGCAGAGAAAATCCGCGAAAGCAACATCAAGGCGGGAATAAGATGGCTGTTCAATAATCATACCTTAACCACCTCAGCAAACACCGCCGCCAACGCCTCAACTTTCGCCAGCTCCGGCCTATCTCGATACACGCCGCTCATCGCCACATCAGTCTGCATACCGCGCACAAACAAATAACGCACGCCGCCAAAATGCTGTTGGTAGCGATAACCGGGCAGGCGGTTTTGTAAATAGCGGTGCAAAACCACGGTGTACAGCCAATATTGCAAACCGTAATTGTGTTCGCGCATGGCTGCCAGCAAGCTAGTCGGCTGGTAATCGGGCAGGCAGTTGGTTTTATAATCCATCAGATAATAGCGGCCTTGATAACAGCAAATCAGATCGATAAAACCCGTCAAATAACCGCACAAGGTTTTGCTATCTAAGGGCTGGAAGGCAGGGCTATCGGCAAGGATATGGTTAATCTGCACGGTATCTAAGGTTTGCAGCGACAGATAAAAAGGCATTTCCTTTAAATAGTGCGAGGCAGGTAAATTCATCAAGCAGAAATCTGCATCTTTCGCCGATAACGGCGTGCTGACCACGGTTTTCAACAAATCGTCCAGCAACTGCGGTTGCGCGAGCTTAAGACCAAAACGCTGGCAAGCTTGCTGACGTTGTAGCGGGTTGAGATGGCCTTGTGCCAAGCTGGCAAAATGGCAATGCTCCAGCAATTCATGCACCACGTTGCCCGTGATTGCACCCAGCGGCAGTTGTTCCGCTTCAGTCAGCGCGGCACTCAGCTGTGGCTCATCACTTTTGTTTTCCGGAAATTCCGGCGCATCGTGCTGGCTTAACGCCGATAACGCGGTGTAACTGCTCATTTGCCAATGGCTGTATAACGACCGCCGCAATTGCCGCGCCTGCAAATTCGGTTGTTGTTTAATGGCTTGGTAATCGCCACGCAATTGCGCCGGAAGGGTCAATAATTGATAGCCAAAAGCGTTCGGTAAACTATTACCCAAGCCTTGCAAAACCGCTTGTTGGCCTGCAAAACCCGCTTCGGCAAAATCCTCCTCGCCCGATAATAGCCACGCCATCGCGGAACTATTGGCATTTTCAACACTGCGGACATCCGCCCACGCCAAATAACAACGGAATTTGGCACGGGTGACGGCAACATAAAACACCCGCAAATCTTCCGCCAACGCTTCTGCTATCGCTTGCAAACGTCGGGCTTCAAATTGTTCCGAGCCCAAATCCGCCACCATACCGCCATCTTCATGACAAATCACCAGCGCTTTTTCTGTGTTTAAGCGGTTATTGCCTTGCCATAAATACGGGCAGAACACCACCGGATATTCCAAACCTTTGGCGCGGTGCATGGTGATAATCTGCACGGCGTCCTCGTCGCTTTCCAAACGCAATTGCTGATTTTCACTGCCAGATTGCATTTGCACGGCTTTGCTGATGGCATTTTGCAACCAATCTAAGGTTTTGTTGATGGCTAAATGCTCTTCCAAAGCCGCAGTTTGCAAGAGTTCAAGCAAATGCTGGAGATTGGTCAAACGCCGTTCCGCCAATGCCGACTTTGCCAATACCAAGCGGATTTGTTCTTGGCTTAACAACGCTTGCATCATCGCCATTAGTCCGCGTTTTTGCCAATCCTGAAAATACCCCAAAAACCGCGACACCCAGTTATCCCACGCTTGTTCGTCATTACCTAAGCGGTATAAAGCCTGTCCGTCCAAGCCAAACCAATCTAAGGCCAAAGCTTGTTTTAGCAAACCGCTATCACCGGGATTGGCGACCGCTTGCAGCAGCACATGCAAATCCACCGCTTCTTGGCTTTGGAATACCGACTCGGTATTGTTGAGCACCGACGGTATGCCCGCTTGCCGCAATAGCGTTTGATAATCGCGGGCTTGTCTATTGGTGCGTACCAAGATGGCGATGTCTTTGGGTTGCACGGCGCGGTTGTCGGGTTGTAGCCGATAGGCATCCACCAATAACGCCGTTATTTCATTACAAACGGCGACGGCAATATGCTCGGCAGCGTCGCTGCGGTTGCTTTGCCAATAACCGGATTTGCTATCGCTTTCCGGCAATTGCCATAACAGCATCGGCGCAAGGGTTTCTCCGGCAAATTGCAGATTACCGTTAGCGGCAGTTTGTGCGGCCTGCACGTTAATAAATTGCAAATCCGCCAATTTAAAAGCTTGCTCACGACTGAATAAAGCATTAACGGCGGCGACCAAATCCGGATGTGAACGCCAATTTTTGCCCAAGGTAAATTGCCGCTGCGCTTGTTGTTGTGCTTGTAAATAAGCATAAATATCCGCGCCACGGAATTTGTAGATGGCCTGTTTAGGATCGCCAATCAAATACAAATATTGGCTGTCGGCAGCAAACACCGTGGAGAAAATCCCCCATTGGCTGCTATCCGTGTCTTGAAACTCGTCAATTAACGCCGCTTGAAAACGCTCCCGCAATTCGGTAATCAGCAAACTGCTTTTTTCACCATGCAGCGCATCAGCCAAGCGTTGGATTAAATTATCAAACGACAACACATTCATTTGCTGTAAGCGCTGGTCCAAGTCGTTACGCAAATTGTCCAGCAAATTGCCGCGCAGACTCACCGCCACATTATGCAGCGCAGCCGCCAAGTCATCAAACGCCGTTGTGTCGATCGCCAATTCCGCCAGATAAGCGTCTTTGCGCTCATCGGCAGATTGGTTTTTATTGCTTTTAAATTTGGTACCATCCAAACCATCGCGCAAATCCGTTGCCGTTAACATCGTAAAAACCGCCTTATCCGGCATCAGGCAATCGCCCTGCAACCAGCTTGCCAAAGCGGGCGTTTGGGCGATTAAACTGTTCCGGTAACTGGCTTTAAACTTGTCCCCAGCGTTAGCCACGGTTGCTAAAAAATCATCCAACTGGGTGGCGGCGATGGTGACTGCTTGTTGTAAAGCAGTCAGCGTGCTGGATAAATCAGCGGTTTCAGGAAAAACCCGGATACCTTCGGCTATGCGGTCAACACTGGCGAGCAGGGCATCGGGTGTAGTGTAGTCCGCCATCAACACCGCCACTTCCCAAGCGCTGCGGGTATAAAGCTGCCGCCGCCAAAAATCATCGGCACACGCTTGTTTAATCTTCGCTAAATCGTCGGTTAATTCCGCATCAAACAACTGCCCACTTTCCAGCGCGTGTTCCCGCAAAATCCGCTGGCAAAAACCGTGGATGGTAAAAATGCTGGCGCGGTCAATATCTAACAACGCCAAATCCAAGCGTTGCTGCACCTGTTCTAGCGGCTGATCTAAGCCAGCTAACCACGCGGCATTGGCATTGTCGGCAGCCACGTCATCCCGCAACGCCCGCTTGGCATCGCGCAGATTATCGCGGATACGCTCCCGCAATTCCTCCGTAGCCGCCTTGGTAAACGTAACCACCAGCACCTGCTCAATCGGCAAGCCCAGCTCCACCACAAAACGCAGCACCAAACCCGCGATGGTAAAAGTTTTACCCGTACCCGCACTGGCTTCGATTAAATTAACGCCTTTAGATAATGGTGTATCGGTAACGTGGAAATTGGGGATGGTCATGGCGGGTAGGCTTGGTTTAGATGGCGTTAGTTTAAGCTACGTACCTGTTTTTTGGGCGTTGGGTTTTAAATTTTGTTGGATGCCAGCAAGTAAGTTGTTTGCCTGTGGTGAAATTGAGCTGGGCTTTGTGAGCCTAATGGTGGGGTAAAACGGGTAAATGGAGAGTGTGTCGCAAGAAATTAAAGTGTTTGGATTTTTGCTAAAAAACGGGCTTAGTTTTGTTGCCACCAAGCTGATTTTAATTCCTCATCCAATGCCATTGCATCGTCTTCGGTCACTTGGCTTTGTGACAGCAACTCTTTAATCCGCAAAGTTTCTAGCAGGCGCAATAGCTCTTGCGAGTTTAAGTGTTCTTTTGAGAAGGTTAAATTGACTGTTGTTTCAGTGGCTTGATAGTTCAGCATATTCTTTCCAACTTAAAAGGTGTGAGGTACGAGACTATTTATTAAGTCATTTTTCGTATTTTCATAGAATCATATGTTTTCTTTGATTGACAGGCTATATGACGGGGTTAGTTTAAGTTAGGCATTGGTATTGTAGGGTTTTAGATTTTGTAGGATGGGCAGAACGAAGGGAAGCTCATCGCATGGGTTTTTTATTATTCGCCAAAATAGGTATAGTAAAAGCAATTTTACTATACATGTTCACAACAATAAGTATAGATATAAGCTGTTTTCTATATACAGTGTATATAAATGTCATCTTTGATACACGTTGCCGAGCAAATCGAACAGTGCAGTATTAATGTAGTAATTATCACGCCCTTTTTTAACTTTTTGCAGTAATCCTATATCAATAAGTTTGTTTAGATAGTTTGTAGCGGTTATGCGAGTTACGCCAAGTTCTGACATGATAAATTCAATTTTAGTATAGGGATGGCGAAACAGATTATTGAGCAAATCTTGGCTGTATATTTTGGGTAAATCGCTACGCATTTTATTCTTGAAATTCAGCATTGTGCCCTTAATGCGCTCGATAAGTACGATAGTGTCTCTAGATGTCTGCTCGACACCTTCCAGCATAAATAGCAGCCATGGCTCCCAATCGCCTGTATCTCTGGTGTGTTGTAATTGATGATAATAGTTGGCTTTGTTTTGGTTGATATATCTGCTTAGATACAGTACAGGAATTTTTAGTAAGTCTTGCTTAACCAAGTACAGGATATTGATGATACGCCCAGTTCTGCCATTGCCGTCATAGAAAGGATGAATGCTCTCAAATTGATGATGAATCACCGCCATTTTTGTGAGCGTATCCCAGTCACATAGCGTATCGTCATTAATGAATTGTTCTAGGTTATTCATTAATAAGACGATTTCGTCAGGATGTTGGGGTGGGGTATAAATAACTTCGCCAGTGGCATCATTTTTCAAACTTGTGCCTGGTAATTTACGGTAGCCAGCACGATTTTCTTCGATACAGGCCTGTATTTCCAGGATGTCGTTATTTGTGAGAAGGCCTGTCCTCTTGACTTTGGCAAAACCGTTTTGTAAAGAAGTCGCGTAATTATGAACCTCCTTTGCTGCCAAATTAACATAGTATTTAGCTTGGCTGTCGCTTTGATAAAGATCATCGTGCGTAGTTATGATATTTTCAATAGCAGAACTGTCTTTGGCTTCTTGTAAAGATAAGGTGCTAATCAGAATGCCTTCATTAGGAATGGTTGCTGCTATGCCTTTGAGTTCTGCCAAGGCTTGATGAGCCTTGGCTAGTTTCTTCAATACGACTTTGGTTTCGATGTCCTGTGTAAGTGGTAAAAGTTGAATTTGACTCATAATTAAAATTCCATTGTTTTCAAATTTTACCGTCAGAACCTATGTTATTTAAATTGGCAAATTCAGGGATTGTTAAATAGGCAGTGGTCTTTATTTTTATCCAATTGAAAAATAAGGATAAAAATCTATCTAAAGTTAACGCTGCCGATTTAATTTAGATAAGAACCTCCAATATTTTCCGTTTTATTCGTTAAGGGTTCTATTTGTTCTAGGCTTAAAGTTAATCCAAATTATCCGTAACCGCCCCCAAAGAAGCCGAACTCACCAACTTGGCATATTTCGCCAACACACCACGGGTGTATTTTGGGGCGGGTTGTTGCCATTTTTCCATACGACGTGCTATTTCATGCTCGTTGATGTGCAAGGTTAAGGCGTTGTTTTCGGCATCAATCGTAATAGTGTCGCCGTTTTCGACGATGGCTAAGGGGCCGCCGACGTAGGCTTCTGGGGTGATGTGGCCTACCACGAAACCATGCGTGCCGCCGGAGAAACGACCGTCGGTGATTAACGCGACTTCTTTGCCTAAGCCTTTGCCCATAATCGCGGATGTTGGTGAGAGCATTTCGCGCATACCTGGGCCGCCTTTTGGGCCTTCGTAGCGGATGACGATAACGTCGCCTTTGACGATGTCGCCGTTCAGGATGCTTTGTAGGGCTTGCTCTTCGGCATCAAAGACTTTCGCTACGCCAGTGAAGCACAAGCCTTCTTTGCCGGTGATTTTCGCCACGCCGCCTTCTGGCGCGAGGTTGCCGTACAGAATGACTAAATGGCTGTCTTTTTTGATCGGGTTGCTGAGGTCGCGGATCATGTCTTGCCCGTCTGGGTATGGAGCAACATCGGCGAGGTTTTCTGCCAAGGTTTTGCCTGTTACCGTCAAGCAATCGCCGTGTAACAAACCTGCGTCCAACAAGATTTTCATCAACGGCTGGATGCCGCCGATTTCGACCAGTTCCGCCATTTGATATTTGCCGCTGGGTTTCAAATCCGCCAACATCGGGACGCGTTTGCCGATGCGGGTGAAATCGTCCAGGCTCAAATCGACTTTCGCGGCATTCGCCATCGCCAACATGTGCAGCACGGCGTTGGTTGAGCCGCCTAGCGCGATAACCACGGTGATGGCGTTTTCAAACGCTTTTTTGGTCATGATGTCGCTGGGTTTGATGCCTTTTTCAATCAGGTTCATCACCGCAGCGCCTGCGCGTTCGCAGTCCAGTTTTTTGTCGTTGGAAATCGCGGCTTGCGCGGAGCTGTTTGGCAAGCTCATGCCGAGCGCTTCAATGGCAGAAGCCATGGTATTCGCGGTGTACATGCCGCCGCATGAACCTGCGCCTGGGATGGCTTTGGTTTCAATGGCGGTTAGTTCGGCATCGTCGATTTTGTTGTTGGCTCTTGCGCCGACGGCTTCAAATACTGATACCACATCGAGTTTTTTGTCTTTGTGGCAACCCGGCATAATCGTGCCGCCGTAAACGAAAATCGCCGGACGGTTCAGGCGTGAGATGGCGATCATGCAGCCTGGCATGTTTTTGTCGCAACCACCGATGGCGACTACGCCGTCAAAGCCTTGGCAACCGACGACGGTTTCGATGGAATCGGCGATGACTTCACGCGACACCAGCGAGTATTTCATGCCTTCCGTACCCATCGAGATACCGTCAGAGATGGTGATGGTGTTGAAGATAACGGCTTTACCAGCGGCGTTGTTGACACCAACTGCGGCATCATCAGCGAGTTTGTTGATGTGCATATTGCACGGCGTGACCATGCTCCAAGTGGAAGCAATGCCGACTTGTGGTTTTTTGAAGTCTTCGTTTTTAAAGCCGACGGCATAAAGCATGGCGCGGCTGGGTGCGCGTTCCATGCCGTCGACAACTTGGGATGAAAATGGGCGGGTGTCGTTTGAGTTAGCCATGTGGCGATTCCTTATAGTTATTTGTTTACTGTTGGTGGAATAGGGGTGGAAAGTGGTTGGTGCGTTTGCAGTGTTGCAGGTTTTTTTGTAAGCCAACGGGATTAGCGCAGATGTTGGGTTGCGAAAAGCTTGCAACCCAACCTACGGTATTTATTGGTATGTGGTTTGGGTTTGGCTGCGGGGTTTTAAAAATGCTTATGCAGATCAGTAAGAATCCCAGCGGCTTTTGCGTCGCCAGCCAAGCTTGGGCAGGATGAAGCCTAGAATGACGCTGAAAAAACTCAGGATGCCGCCGTATAAAAACCAGTCCTGTGAGGAGGTGTCTTTTAGAGCATGGTTTTCCAGTTTGAGTTGTTGCAGTTCGCGTTCGGCGTTGACTACGCGTTCTTGCAGCTCATCGCGTTCGTTTTTTAATTGCACCACGCCTGCTGCTGCGGCTTTTATTTGGTTGAGTTCCAAGCTGAGGCGGTCGCGCTCGTTGGCTAAGGATTTTTCCAGTGATGTGCCAGGGGTGATGGAATCTTTAACAATTTTTAACTCAGCTTTTAACGATAAGTTTTCCGATTGCAAGGATTTAAGGGTTTTCAGGTTGGTTTCAATCTGATCCCTGGCTGGCAGCTCTTTCATGGTTTGGCGGGTTTGGATAAAACCTTCTGCGCCATCTTCGGTGCGGACGGGGGTAAAACCAGATTTGGTTTTTTCGCCGACCACCGTCAATGGCGTGCCTGTTGCCACCAGTTTGACCACTTTGGCTTCGTTATCCGGCTCGCTGCGGATCGACAAGTTGAGGTTGTCGGTGACGTAAACGGTTTCGGCGTAAGCGGCATTGGCGACGAGTAAGGGAATAGCTAGCCAAAATGTTGGTATTTTCACGGGAATCCCTGCTAAGAGTTTGTATTTTGGCGATTTTACCGTTAATTGCCGCAGATAAGAAATTCCAGCAAGGCTTTTTGTGCGTGTAGGCGGTTTTCTGCTTCGGCAAAAACAATGCTTTGTGGGCCGTCGATAACCTCAGCGGTGACTTCTTCGCCACGGTGGGCAGGTAGGCAGTGCATGAATAAGGCGTCGGCATTGGCGGCTTTCATGATGTCGCTGTTGACTTGGTAATGGCGGAAGGCAATTTCCCGCAATTGCTGTTCTTGTTCTTGCCCCATGCTTGCCCATACGTCGGTGACGATCAAATCGGCGTGTTCGGCGGCGGCAATGGCGGTGTCGAAAAATTTCACCCGTGCTCCGGCGGCGGCAACGATGTCGGCATCGGGGTAATAACCTTCTGGGCTGGCGATATGCAGGGTAAAGTCCAGAACCATCGCCGCGTGGATGTAGGAATGGCACATATTGTTGCCATCGCCTATCCAAGTGACGGTTTTACCTTGGATGTCGCCGCGTTGTTCAAAATAAGTTTGCATGTCGGCGAGCAATTGGCAGGGGTGCTGTTGGTCAGTCAGGCCGTTAATGACTGGCACGCTGGAGTGCTCGGCAAAGGTAGTGACGGTGTCGTGGCGGTCGGTACGCAGCATGATGCAATCGACCATGCTGGAGATGACTTTGGCGCTGTCTTGCAAGGGTTCGCCACGGCCTAGTTGGGTGTCGCGTGGCGACAAAAACAAGGCGCTGCCACCAAAATGCGCCATACCTGCTTCAAAAGAGATGCGGGTGCGGGTGGAGGATTTTTCAAAAATCATCGCCATCACCTTGCCTTTTAATGGCTGGTAATCGGGGTCGCGGTGATTTTTTAAGTAAATGGCGCGGTGGATTAGGGCGCGGAATTCGTCGCCGGATAAGTCAAGCAAGCTGATAAAGTGTCTTGGATTCATAACGGTATTACTTAAAGCTGGTCGGTAAAAGCATGGATAAGTGCCGATAAAGTAGTCACTAATTGGTTAATTTGTTGGTCGTCGATAATTAACGGCGGCAGCAAACGGATGGTTTTGTCGTTGGTGACATTAATCAGTAATTGTTTTGCTAAGGCGGCACTGACCAGTTCCGCGCAAGGTGCGGTTAGTTCTATGCCGATCATCAAACCCAAATGGCGGATTTCCATTACATGCGGGTTGCCTTGCAGTTGTTTGGCGAAACCGGACGCGGTTGCCAAGCCTTTTTCGGTCGCTTGCGCTGCCAAATTTTCTTGCTCTGCGGTTGCCAAAACCGCCAGCGCGGCGCGGCAGGCTAATAAGTTGCCGCCGAAGGTTGAGCCGTGTGCACCTGCGGTTAGCAGTTGCGCGGCTTTGCCACTGGCTAAACACGCGCCGATAGGTACGCCGTTACCTAAGGCTTTCGCCATTGAACACACATCCGGCAAGATGCCGTTGTGTTGGTAGGCTAAAAATTTGCCGGTACGGCACATGCCTGTTTGGATTTCATCCAGCATCAGCAGCAAGTTGTGTTGGTCGCATAACTCACGCAATTGGTTGAGGTAATCAGCCGCAGGAATATTAACGCCGCCTTCGCCTTGTACAGGTTCTACCAAGATGGCGACGATATTTTTATGTTCGTCCAGTTGCTGTTTGATGGCGTTGACATCGTTATAAGGCACGCGGATAAAGCCTTCGACTAAAGGCGCAAAGCCTTGTTGTACTTTGGCGTTGCCAGTGGCGCTTAAGGTTGCCAGCGTCCGCCCGTGGAAGCTTTTTTCCATAACAATGATGGCGGGGTTGCTGATGCCAAGGCTGTGTCCATATTTACGCGCCACTTTGATGGCGGCTTCGTTGGCTTCTGCGCCGGAGTTGCAGAAAAACACATTGTCCATGCCGCTTTTGGCGGTCAACTGGCTTGCCAATTGTTCTTGTAAAGCGATGTGGTAAACATTGGAGGTGTGCAGAAGGGTGCGGCTTTGTTCGCAAATCGCTTGGTGTACGGCAGGATGCGCGTGGCCTAAGCTACACACGGCAATACCGGAAAGGGCATCCAAGTAACGGACATCGTTTTCATCCCATAACCACGCGCCTTCACCACGGACGAAAGTCACCGGTAAACGTTGGTAAGTGGGCATAATTTGGCTGGTCATAAGGCGTGCCTTTAAACGAAAAAGTCGGCAGTTGCTGGCCGATAAAAAAATGCTCGATTATAAGTTTCAATCAAATGCTAGGCAAGCTTATGATTTTGATTTTACTTTTTTCAATAGGCTAAAGTTGGTAGAATCTATTTAAATTTTTTACTGAGGTGATACTGATGAGCGTTATAGAACGAATTGAAGACCAAATTAAAAATAATCCGGTGGTGCTTTATATGAAAGGTACTCCCGATTTTCCACAATGTGGCTTTTCAGGACAAACCGTGCAGTTATTGGATGCGTGTGGTGCTGAATACAAAGCTGTAAATATTTTTGAAGACCCAGAATTGCGTGAAGCTTTAAAAACTTATTCCAGCTGGCCGACCTATCCGCAGCTTTATGTTAATGGCGAATTGGTTGGCGGTTGCGACATCGTTATTGATTTGTACAAAAAAGGCGAGTTGAAACCGTTGTTGGCATCTGTAGGTGCGGCGGGCTAAACGCTTACCCTCTTCAAAGTCTGATCCGGCAATCTAACCGGATCAGGCTGTCTTTCTTGGCTACTTTGCCAATTCTTCTAGCTGTTTCCAGCGATTAATTATCTTACAAAAAACCCTAGCGGTTTGTTCGGCATCATACAAAGCTGAATGTGCCTTGTCGTTATCCCATTCCATCTCTGCCGCTTCGGCAATTTTAGCCAATACCGTTTGTTGATAAGCCAAGCCGCCCAAGGTTGCAGTATCAAAAGTACTGAACGGATGAAATGGGCTGCGTTTTATTTGTGTGCGGGCGATGGCAGCATTTAAAAAAGCAATATCGAACGCTGGATTATGTCCCACCAAAATCGCCCGGGTGCAATTGTTGCGTTTTATAGCTAGGCGGATGGGTTTAAACAACAATTCCAAAGCATCTTTTTCATCAATCGCCATGCGGAAAGGATGGAACGGGTCGATGCCGTTAAATTTCAAAGCCGATTCTTCCAGCTCTGCATTTTTAAAGGGGATGACATGGGTGGAATAGTGTTCAGTAATTTGTAAATCGGCATTGCTGTCGTATTCAACAATGACGGCGGCAATTTCCAGCAAGGCGTTTTTTTTAGGATTAAAGCCAGAGGTTTCTATATCAATAATAACTGGCAGATAGCCTCTAAAGCGTTTCTCTATGGGGTGAAATGTATCCATTTGGTCGGTGTATGCCCTAAAAAATAATAGCCGCCATGTTACGCCAAGTTGCTGGAGATTAATATCGGATGTTTTGTTATCCAGATAGCTATAAATAATGAATGAGTCGCTATCGCGACGATTTTTTTAAATCGGGTTCTCGCACCCGAAGGCGAGCTACTTTCTTTTGCGCCGCCAAAAGCAAGTAGCCAAAGAAAAGGCGGCCCGGTTGCCGCTCGTGTCTTGCGCTCCTCGCATTTGTCGGGGGGACGGCAAAAGGGGCTTCCTGCCCCTTTGCCGCCGTGCGGCATCCATGCCGCACCCCTTCGGGCTATTCCCGACAAATGCTCCGGTGCTCGACGCGGCAAACGGGAGAAAAGCGCGTTACTGCGTAACGTTGCGATAATAAGAGCATCGAAATTAAAACTCGCTTTTAAGGCTCAAGCGCAAAAGCATTCAATAAATCCCCCGCATTTTCCCGTACACCTGCCAGCGGCTCTAATTGAAAGCGGCGGGTGATAAATTTAATGATGGAGGTGGTGTCGTAGGCGGTATGGTCTACAAAACCACGTTTTGCGAAAGGCGAAATAATGATGGCGGGTACGCGTGTGCCTGGTCCCCAGCGGTCGCCTTTGGGTGGTGCGACATGATCCCAAAAACCACCGTTTTCATCATAAGTGACAATAATTGCCGTAGACCGCCATAATGGGCTGCGTTGTATGCGGCTGATTAGTTCATGGATGTGTTGGTCACCGGATAACACATTGGTATAACCGGGATGTTCGTTCAAATGACCGACGGGTTTATAGAAAGCGACTTGCGGCAGCGTGCCTTGGTCTATGCCGTTAAAAAAATCTTCGGCATCTTTTAAATGGCTTTGGCGATCGGTAGTGCCGGGTGCAAAACGGGCAAAATAATTAAACGGCTGATGATGCGCTTGGAAGTTTAACGCGCCTTCGCTGTGCTTATAAATCACCGTGCGTGGCTTGTCGGCGCTTTGTAAGCCATCGGCAAGCGCTAAGTTCCAGCCGCCTGCATACCAGGCCCAAGAAATATGTTTCGCAGACAAGGTGTCGCCAATGGTTTTGCTGGTTTGTGGCGGCAGCGGGTGTTGCGCCGAATCAGCAAAGCGGGCATCACTGCCGTTTGCGGGTGGTAATCCCGAAGGTTGGTAAGGCGGTTGTTGGCTGTTGATGGAATAGCCGTCGGGCGTTATCGCGCCGTCCAATAATAACGGCGGCCCTTGCATGGCGGATTTGGGCGACTCCGGTTTGCGTTGCAGACGGCCTTGGCTATCAACTTGGGCGCGGAGTTTTGCTGGTGCGTTAAGGTCTTGCGGCGTGCAGGCGCAAATCAGCCATTGATGGTTAAGGTAAGAGCCGCCGAATGCGCCCATGAAAAAATTATCTGCCAAAACATAGTCTTTAGCCCATTGCCACATCGGCAATTTAGAGCCGTCGTAATAACCCATCGCTAAGCCGCCAGCATCGGAAATAGCAGCGAAGCGGTTGTTTTTGCCGCCGTTGATCTGTTCGATATTTTGGTAATAACGGTGCAGCAAATCCCGCGAGTTTTCTGAAAGCGGCAGGTTGACGGGCGGTAAGTCGATACGGAACGGGCGGTTGGGTAATTTCACCTTGATGGCAGGGTGTTCGTTATTTTTGCTGGCAGGAATCGGCGGCAATTCGGCAAAGGCTTTGCCATCGTGGTCTAGTTGTAAATACTGCTCAGGTGTTGCTTGGGCGATGCCATTGGCGTTAGGGAACAGGCCGTAGAGATGGTCAAAACTGCGGTTTTCCGCATAGATGACGATGATGTGTTCAATGACATCAAGTCCTTTGGCGCTAGGTTTGCTGGTCGTGCTGGCGCAGTTGGCTAACACTAGCGCTAGTGGCAAAATCAGTAATGTTGGGTAAGGTAAGCGCTTAATAATGGTCATGATGGTATCCGGCGGCAAAAAAATTATCTTGCCAATGGTAGCATAGCGGAATTCACACACAGCAATCGTTAGCTTAACGATTTGGTTGTGGGATAAGTCTTAACTTCGTTTGGTAACGTGGCGTGCAAACCTCGGTTTGGTTGTGGGTTAAATCTAGTGGACGGCGTACCAGCCTGATATTCAGTCAATGTTGAATCGTCGGTATTATTTTTGTAGCGGCGAGCGGCTGCTCGCCTTATCGCGGCAGGATTGGTAAGGGTTCTAACAAAGGCGGACAGCCGTCCGCCCCTACAGGCTTAGATTGACCCAGCCAAGAACCAGAATTGCAACTTTAGCTCACCACCCTCGGTTTGTGCTGTTACAAGGCTCAATGTTGAATGTCGGTATTATTTTTGTAGCGGCGAGCGGCTGCTCGCCTTTATCGTAGCAGGATTTGGAATGGATTCTTAAAAAGGCGGACAGCTGTCCGCCCCTACAGGGTTGGATCAACCGCGTTGACTACTGTGCTCCAACCCTTCGTTAACCCACTAACAACGATTTTTCAGGCCAAACTTATGAATGCTATTAATGGCTATCCGGTAAAACAGTTGATACCTCTGGTCTTGTTGGTTGGGCTATTGCTGTTGGCTTATTCGGTTTTGAAAGACTTTTTACTGATCTTGGCGTGGGCTTTCATCATTGCCTATACCTCATGGCCTGGGTATTTATGGCTGCGGCATAAGTTAAAAGATCGAGCAACGCTAAGCGCGGCGTTAATGACGGCATTTATTTCGGCGTTGGTGATGTTGACGGTGTTTTGGTTAGTTGCCATGTTGCAGAGTGAAATTGGCTTGGCGTATAAATCCTTGGTGGTTAATTTTGCTGATGGCCCTTATCAGTTGCCGGAAGCGATCGCGGGTATTCCGTGGCTAGGGCATTATTTACAGGATTGGCTAGACCGTTTAAGTGATGACTGGCCTGGCGTGAGCGCGCAAGTGGTCAATTGGGCGAAGCAATGGTTGGGTGAGCTGGGGCGGTTTCTTGGCAATCTTGGCAGCTATTTTATGAACTTGGGTTTTGTCTTGGTGACGGTGTTTTTTTGTTTCCGCGACGGTGAGCAGATGATCCATCAAGTCCAGCAGGGTTTGGTACATTTTTTAGGCGAATATCGGCAGATGTATTTGCAAGCCATCGGCAATACCACGCGGGCGGTGGTGTACGGGATTGTGATGGCGGCCTTAGGACAGGGCATTGCGGCTGGATTGGGTTATGCGGTCGCTGGCGTACAAGCGCCTGTGCTATTCGCTACCATCACCGGCATAGTGGCGTTGGTGCCTATGGGCGCAATGCTGGTGTGGCTGTCGATTGCCATTACGTTGCTGGCTTCGGGGCAGTTTTGGCCGGGTGTGGGTTTGTTATTATGGGGTTTTTTAGTAATTAGTACGGTCGATAATATCATTCGTCCCATTGTTATCAGTGGCACTAGCCAAGTGCCGTTTTTGGTGGTGATGTTTGGGGTGTTTGGGGGATTATCGGCATTTGGGGTTATCGGCGTTTTCTTGGGGCCGGTGATTTTGTCGGTGTTGCTGGCAGTGTGGCAAGCCTGGTTAAAACAACAAACAGAGATGCAATGATGAAGGCGCAATTACCCGTATTGGGTTTTTTGGGGATTGGCTTGATGGGCAAGCCGATGGTATTACGGTTATTGGCGGCAGGTTACCAAGTGCATGTTTGGAACCGTAGCCAAGATAAATTACCCGCTGTGGCAGCGGCGGGCGCTGTGCCTTGCCAGTCGGTGGCGGAAGTGGTTAACGCCGCTGAGGTGATTATTTTATGTTTGTCAGACACCGCTGCGGTTGAGCAAGTGGTGCAAGAGGGCATTTTGGCACAGGGTAGGGCAGGCAAGTTGGTGATTGATTTGTCCAGTATTCATCCCGATAACACGCGGGCGTTGGCGGCGAGCTTGTCGGCGTGCTGTGGTATGGCTTGGGTGGATGCGCCAGTCTCCGGCGGTGTGCCGGGCGCGGAACAAGGTACTTTGGCGATTATGGCTGGCGGTGCTGAGCAAGATGTTGCCATCGCCCGGCAAGTGCTGTCGCCGTTGTATCAGCAATTGACCCACATGGGCGCGGTTGGCTGCGGGCAGGTGACGAAAATCTGTAATCAAATGATTGTCAGTTGTAATGTGTTGGTGATTGCCGAAATGATGGCCTTGGCACAGCAAGCAGGTGTTGATGCCGCGCAGATTCCAGTGGCTTTGGCGGGCGGCTTTGCCGATTCCAAGCCCTTGCAAATCGTCGCACCGCAAATGGCGGCGGCTTGTTTTGAGCCAGTGAAATGGCGGGTAAAAACCTTGTTGAAAGATTTATCGATGGCGGTATCGCTGTCGGTAAAGAAGGGCAGCGCCACACCAATGTCGGCATTAGCGACGCAATTGCTGCAATTACACGGCAGTCATGGCTATTTGGAGCAAGACCCGTCCACTTTAATCAATTTGTATAGTAACAAGCCCGATGCTTAAGTTTTCTGCCAATTTATCGATGTTATTTACTGAGCTGACTTGGTTAGAGCGGTTTCAGGCGGCTAAGCAATATGGGTTTAATGCCGTTGAAATCCAGTTTCCTTATCATTTGCCTGCTGAAACTATATTAGCGGCTTTAAAGCAGCACGCGTTAGAGCTGGTGTTGTTTAATGTCGATGCCGATGATTTGCTGCAAGGCGGCGAAGGCTTGGCGTGTGTGCCGGAAAAACGCGGGCAGTTTCGGGAATCGGTGGCGCAGACGATGGCTTACGCGCGGGTGTTGCAGCCGGAAGCTATCAATGTGCTGCCGGGTCGCTGTTTGCAGGCCAGCCGTTATGGTGAATATCTCGCGACCTTTAAGGAAAATTTGGCTTACGCGGCGGCGCAGTTTGCCACTTTAGGTATCAACACGGTGTTTGAGGCTATTAATAATGTGGATATGCCAGGATTTATCGTCGCCGATAATGGCTTGGCGGTGGCGATTTGGGAGGAGCTGCGCGTTAATCATCCCAATTTGTTTTTACAGTACGATGTTTATCACAGCCTGCAAATGGGTGAAAAGCCTGTGCAGATTATTGCCGATCATGCCGATAAAATCGGGCATATCCAATTCGCCGACCAGCCTGGTCGTGGGCAACCAGGCACAGGCAGCGCCGATTTTGCCGCGATTTTTGCGGCGATTGGGCAATCAGATTATGCCGGATGGCTTGGGGCGGAATATAAGCCAGTAGGTGCAACGGCGGAAAGCTTGGCTTGGTTGGCGGCGTATTGTTGAGCTACTTACTGATGTTATACAGATACTCTTTGCGGTATAAAACAAACCATGTTGAGTCGCTATCGCGACGATGTGTTAATCGGGTTTTCGCACCCGAAGGCGAGCTACTTTCTTTTGCGCCGCCAAAAGAAAGTAGCCAAAGAAAAGGCGGCCCGATTACCGCTTCTCCCTGCGCTCCTCGGTTTTGTCGGGGGTCAGCAGAGAGGGCTTCCTGCCCTCCTGCTGCCGCGCGGCTTCCCTGCCGCGCCCCTTCGGGCTAGTCCCGACAAAACCTGCGGTGCTCAGCGCGGTAAACGGGAGGAAACGCGTTACTGCGTAACGGTTGTTACTTTATTGCTATTGAGTCAGCTTTAAATATTTTTGATACAAACTTTCCTTGTCTTCAAGGTGTCCGGGGTCTTTTTCAATACAATCGACCGGGCACACTTCCATACATTGCGGCACATCGTGATGGCCTACGCATTCGGTGCAAAGTGCAGGGTCGATGACGTAAATGTCTTCGCCTTGGGAAATGGCAGCGTTTGGGCATTCCGGCTCGCAAACATCGCAGTTGATACATTCTTCGAGGATGATGAGGGACATATTGCTCCTGGGTATGTCGGGTTATTTTGGGGAAAATTTTTCATTTAAAGCAAGGCGCACGATTTCTGGGACAAAGCTGGAAACGTCGCCTTTTAGCCGGGCGATTTCGCGGATCATGCTGGATGAGATGAATTCGTATTGTTCCGCAGGGGTGAGGAACATGGTTTCCAATTGCGGGGCGAGGCGGCGGTTCATGCCTGCCATTTGGAATTCGTATTCAAAATCGGACACCGCCCGCAGCCCCCGTAAAATCACATGGGCATTTTGTGTTTGGGCGCAATCTACCAGTAAGTTATCAAAGCCAATGACTTCAACATTACTGAATTCTGGCGTCACCGCTTGCACTAATGCGACCCGTTCTGCCAGTGTGAATAAAGGCGTTTTATTGCTGTTGACGGCGACGGCTACGATCACTTTTTGGAATATCCTTGATGCCCGCGCGATCAGGTCAATATGCCCATTGGTGATAGGGTCAAATGTTCCGGGATAAATGGCGATCATTTGCATAGGGTGTGCTGAGAAACAGTCCGAAGTAGGGTTGATAGGTTATGTTGGCTATTATACGTCAATTAGTTACGAAATAAGGTGTTGCTTGGGCTTTTGTATAAGAAACATAGCGATTGTATCCATGTCATTTGCCATTAATTGTTTTGTCATTTTGTGTTCATGGAATTGTCATGATACTGACATGTTTTTTTATTATCGTATTTCTTATAGTCAATGGAGCCATGTATTTTTATGAAACAACACACTGCCGATATACAAGTAAAACCTGCCAAACGCCTAGAATGTTTTGTCGCAGAGTCACAAGAATTAATACAAGAAGCGCAGCGTTTACGATACCGTATTTTTGCCAAGGAAATGGGGGCAAAATTAAAATCTGAAGCCGAAGGCTTGGATTACGATGAAGTGGATAATTTTTGTGACCACTTGGTGGTTTTCGATAATGTCACTAATAAAATTGTCGGCTATACCCGTTTATTAACTGACCAACAAGCTAAGCAATTGGGTCGGTTTTATTCACAAAGTGAATTCAATCTGGATCATGTCTTGACCTTACCAGGACGTTTTTTGGAAATAGGCCGCACCTGTGTTGACCCTGATTTTCGCGGTAGCGCGGTGTTGACGACTTTATGGTCTGCCTTAGTGGAATATGCCTTAAAAGGCCAATTCAACTATTTATTGGGTTGTGCCAGCATTACCCCAGGCCCTAGCGGTTTTGCGGTTGATGCGGTTTACCGCAATATCGACAGCAAAAACATCGCGCCAGCTTCTTTGCAAGTTACCCCAAGTATGCCTGTACCCGCACAATTGCGTTGTGACCGTGACGAATCCGGCATTCCGCCATTGTTAAAAGCGTATTTACGTTTTGGCGCTTTGATTTGTGGCGAACCATGCTGGGATGAAGATTTCAATTGTATGGATTTATTCGTATTATTGCCGCTGGATCAATTACAAGAACGCTACAGCAAGCATTACATGAGAGATTGCAAGGTCAGCAATGAAATTAACGCCACTAGTACTTTATAAGCTTGTCCGTGTTGTCCTGTTATTCCTGATTGGCTTGGTGATAGCGGCGATTTTATTCCCGCTAATCAATTTACTGCTCACCCAAAAAGCTGCCAAGAATACCCGTGACGCGATAAAAAAACATTGGTTGGTTTGGTTCAGTGCCATTATCAAACTGCAAATCAGCCAGCAGGGTGAATTGCCAGAGCAAACCGCGTTACTGGTGAGTAATCATGTTTCTTGGTTAGATATTATTGTTATCGGTCGTTATCTGCCTGCCTATTTTGTTGCCAAAAGCGATATTTTAAATTGGCCTGTTATTGGGTATTTGGCGCGTCAGGCAGGTACTATTTTTATCCGCCGTGGCGATAAAAAACACATTATGGCGACCGCAGAACGCATGGTGTGGTTGCTTAAACAAAACAGCAATATCATCGCTTTTCCTGAAGGCACCACCACTTCTGGTGATGAGGTGCTAAATTTCCACGCATCGCTATTCCAACCTGCGTTATTGACCAAATCAGCTATTCAGCCAATCGCCATTGAATATCTGGGCGCAGCCAAAACTTTAGCGCCGTTTATTGGCGATGATGAGTTTGTTCCGCATTTGTTGAAAATGCTGACCATGGACAAAATCGAAGTAAAGATTAGCTTTTTGCCGATGATTAATACTGTTGGCAAAACCCGTGTTGCGGTCTGCAATGAAAGCCGGGCGATGATTGTCGGGCAAGTAATGGGTTTGGAAGCTCCGTTGGTTTCCAACGCTGGCGAATAGCATAAAGCAGCGGGCAGGATGCCCGCGCTCCTTGGTACTTATCAACTGATGTTACGCACTCTCATGTTGTGAGACAAAAATAAACAATAATGAATCGCTATAGCGATATTTTCTAATCGGGTTCTCGCACCCGAAGGCGAGCTACTTTCTTTTGCGCCGCCAAAAGCAAGTAACCAAAGAAAAGGCGGCCCGATTACCGCTCATGTCTTGCGCTCCTCGCATTTGTCGGGGGACGGCAGAATGGGCTTCCTGCCCATCTGCCGCCGTGCGGCATCCCTGCCGCACCCCTTCGGGCTGTTCCCGACAAATGCTCCGGTGCTCGACGCGGCAAACGGGTAAACAGCGCGTTACTGCGTAACGTCAGTTACCAATAAAAATCGAAAAGCTACTTTTCGACAATCTTAACAGCGGGCAACCCCGCGATTCGTATCCCGAATCCATTCACTCCAAGATCCTGTATACAGTTTTGAACCGTTCAAACCTGCATATTCCATTGCCAATAAATTATGGCAGGCAGTAACGCCAGAGCCGCAGTTATGTACCACCTGTTCGGGGCTGTGATTGCCAATCAATTTAATAAACGCTTGCCGTAATTGCTCAGGTGTTAAAAATAAGCCGTTACTTAGATTCAACTGAAACGGGCGGTTGCTTGCGCCGGGGATATGTCCGGCGACAGGGTCAATCGGTTCTTGCTGGCCTGCAAAGCGTTCCGGCGTTCTGGCATCAATCAGGCAAACTGATTTTTTAGCCAAGGCGTTTTCCAATTGCCTTGCCGTTAGCCAATAGCTGTCATTTAAATAAGGTTTAAATATCGTTGCTTCCTGCTTAGGCAGCACCGTGGTGATGGCATAGCCTTGTTGTTGCCAGTGTTGGATGCCACCATCAAGTACCGCAACGTTATCATGCCCTAAGCAGCGTAGTAACCACCATAAACGTCCAGCAAAAGCCCCGCCCGCATCATCATACACAATCACTTGGCTGTGGTTGTTGACACCCCAAGCACCGAGTTTTTTTGCTAGCACCCGAAAATCTGGCAATGGATGCCGTCCCGTTTGGCTAGTAATGGTTGCTGACAAGTCCCTGTCCAGATGGGCGTAACGCGCATTTGGCAAATGCCCATGACGGTAGTTGGATTCTCCGATTGCCGTATCCGCTAAAGAAAATCGGCAATCAATAATCACATAATCGGGATTAGCCAGTTGTTGCTGGAGGGCGTTTGCAGAAATTAAAGTAGTGTAGTGCATGGGCTTACCTGTAAGATGATTTTGCCAAGGTGTTGGTTGCTTTCCATTAATGCGTGGGCTTTTGCCGCATCGGTTAAGCAAAAAACTTGGTGGGTAACGGGTTTTATCTGGCCTGATGACAGCAAAGGCCAGACATGGTTGAGCAGGTTTTCGGCGATTGCCGCTTTAAAACCATCGTCCCTGGCGCGTAATGTTGAGCCTGTGATGGTTAGTCGCTTGAGCATTATCGGCAGCAGGTTAATTTCCGATTTCATGCCATTTTGCAGGGCGATTTGTAGTAATCTGCCGTCAACCGCCAAGCAATTTAAGTTGCGTGGCAAATAATCGCCGCCAATTATATCGAGAATAACGTCAACGCCACGCTCGTTAGTTAATTGTTTGATGGCGGTTACAAAGTCTTGTTGGTGATAATTGATGGCGGCATCTGCGCCTAATTGCCGACAAAAATCGCATTTGTCATCCGAACCCGCTGTGACCATAACTTTGGCGTTAAAGGCTTTAGCCAATTGGATTGCCGCCGTGCCTATGCCGCTGCTGCCACCATGGACTAATAAAGTTTCATTTGCCGAGAGCTTGCCGCGATCAAAAACGTTGCTCCAGACGGTAAAAAAAGTTTCTGGCAAGCCCGCCGCATCGGGTAATGATAGGTTTTCGGGTACAGGCAGGCATAATTCCGCTGATGCTGTACAATAGTCCGCATAGCCGCCGCCAGTCACCAACGCGCAGACGGCATCGCCAACTTTAATATTGGTGACATCTTTCCCGACAGCGGCAATAAAGCCAGCCACTTCCAAGCCCGGAATGTCAGATGCGCCGACAGGCGGCGGATAAAGCCCAAGACGCTGCATCACATCGGGACGGTTAACACCAGCGGCGACCACTTTAATAAGCACTTCATGGGCTAATGGCGTAGGCATGTTGCGTTCGCCAATTTGCAGGGATTTATCGATTATTTCGATGACACGCATGGTAAAACCTATAAATGCAGATAAAGTTTTGTTAATTGCCGGGAATGGCTATTATGTAAAAATACCGTGAATTCCAGCAACCACCCCAAAATTTTGAGGTAGATTGCTTTTGAAAAATCCCATTGTATTAATTCTTGTTGTAATGAAGTGGTAATAAACGCTTTGTTACTATATCGCCACTATCCATAGCCTATAAATTGTATGTCAAGACTGAATATTCTTGTTGTTGAAGATGAAGATGCTATCCGTGGCATGTTAGTGATGGTGCTAGAGCAAGCTGGCTTTAAGTCAATTGCGGTCGCTGATGCGGAAGATGCCCAAAAGGCCTTGGATGATGTGTTTCCAGACATGATTGTGTTGGACTGGATGTTGCCCGGCGTTAGCGGTGTTGAATGGGCGCGTCGCCTAAAAAAAGAACCGATGTACCGGGATTTGCCCATTATCTTGCTGACCGCACGCGGTGAAGAAGAAGACAAAGTACGCGGCTTAGAAATTGGTGCGGATGATTACATCACCAAACCGTTTTCCCCCAAAGAATTGGTGGCGCGTATCCGTGCCGTGCTCAGGCGCAGCGGCAAAATACAAGGTATGGCGCAAATTACCTTGGGTGACTTGGTGTTGGACACTGAGCAGCACCGCTTGAGTATTGGCGACAAACAACTGGAAGTCAGTCCAACTGAATTTCGCTTGATGCAATTTTTTATGACCCATCCGGATAAGGTTTACAGCCGCACCCAGTTGTTGGATCAGGTTTGGGGGCGTAGCGTTTATATTGAAGAACGTACTATCGACGTACATATCCGTCGTTTACGGAAAATTCTGGGCGAATATGGTCGTGAAGATTTGGTGCAAACTGTGCGTGGCTTTGGTTACCGATTCTCGTTAATGGATTAATTGATGCACATTTGGCGTAAAGAAATCCGCATCGCATTAATTGGCTTTTGGGTAGTTGCGGTTGTCGGTTTGAGTACTGGGTATTTTTGGCCGTTTTTGCTGGTGTTTAGCTGGTATTTGCTGATTAGGCAAACATTGCAAATCAATCGTTTTGAAAAATGGCTGAGGGATGGCGCTAAGGGCCAACATCCTAAGGCTAGCGGTATTTGGCAGGAGATTTATTTCCATTTACATCAACAAAAAAAAACCGACAAACGCCGGAAGAAAAAATTACGCAAATTGATTGAGCAGTTCCGGCTGTCTACAGAAGCCTTGCCCGATGCTGCCGTGGTCTTAAATAACAGCGACGAAATCGAGTGGGCCAATAAAGCCGCCCGGCAGGTCTTGGGCTTACAACAAAACGATAACGGTCAGCGTATCCCTAACCTAATCCGTTATCCAGATTTCATCACTTACCTCAAATCAGGCAATTACAGCCAATCGGTAGTCATTCCTTCCCCGCTCAATCACCGCGTTATCTTAGAAGTACGGATTATTCCCTACGGCGGCAATCTACGCTTATTGTTGGCGCAAGACGTTACCCAGCTAAAGAAAATGGAAACCATGCGTAAGGATTTTGTCGCCAACGTCTCGCATGAACTTAGAACACCATTGACCGTACTCAAAGGCTATTTGGAAACCATGCAAGACCTTGATGATGGCAATTCGCCTTTATTGACCACGTCATTTAGGGAAATGCAAAGCCAAACCGAGCGTATGCAACATTTGGTGGATGATTTGCTGTTGTTGGCGCGTTTGGAAACGCAACGTAAAAAGCCGCAGTGCATTAACGTACCTAGCTTATTAAGCCAGATTTGCAAAGAAGGCGATGTTTTAGAAAGCGCCAGTAGGCGTATTGAATTGACACTGGAATCCTCGGCTTACATCTATGGTGAAGAGCAAGATTTACGCAGTGCTTTCAGTAATTTGCTGAGCAACGCCCTGAAATATTCTCCAGACGATGCCTTAGTAAAAGTGCGTTGGTATCAAACCAGCAATGAGTTGGTATTGGCGGTTGAAGATTTTGGCGAAGGCATTGCCGCTGTCGACATTCCCCGAATTACTGAACGATTTTATCGGGTTGAACATAAACGCCGCAAAAAAGTCGCTGGCACGGGCTTAGGTTTGGCGATCGTAAAACATGTTTTGGTACGCCATGACGCCACCTTAGAAGTAGTGAGTGAATTAGGAAAGGGCAGTTGTTTCCGCTGCCATTTTCCTATCCGTAGGTTGTGTACTATTTGATTAAGGGGGCTCTGTAGCGGTGTTTTACTCAACGTTAGAGCATTACCGGATGAGTTCCCTTGCCTGCGTGCACTGCCTTAAGGTGATAAATAAACAATAAAATCAATGAATTAAATATTTTCCCAATGTGATATGTAGGATGGGCTGACGATAGGAAGCCCATCAAAGTCGGCAACCCCATGATGGGCTTCCTATCGTCAGCCCATCCTACGTTAGTTGTTGTAATATTTAATTCAACACATTGAATTTAAATTATTAATTTAGCTTAATGGCGGTAATGCCGAAACGTGGGAAATATAAAAAATTATGTTGTTTAAGGTTGGTTTTTAATACGGTATCTACAAAAAAGCCCGCCAGTTTTTGCAAACTGGCGGGCTTTTTTATTAACGCGGTGTTACAGATTAATTCGCTTTAGGCGCAGATTCTTGTTTGATGAGCTGGTTCATCACTTCAATCATCTTTTTATGCGTGCCAGCTAATGGACCGCTGGTGACATATTTGCCATTAATGATAACGGCAGGAACGCCAGTTATGCCGTAACGTCCAGCGATAATTGGTGCTTGGCGCATTTTGGCATCAACAGCAAAGGAATTGAACGCTTCTTTAAATTGCGCTTTATCAACGCCGTGGGCAGCAAAAAAGTCGCTCAACTCTTCTTCAGATTCCAATTTTTGTTTTTTGTTTTGGATGGCATCAAACAAATCACCGTGGACTTTCTCAACCACACCTAAGGTTTCAGCAACAAAATAAGCTTTTGCATGTTTGCCCCAAGTGTCATTAAACACCGCAGGTTGGCGGATAAATTCCACATTTTTGGGAGCCGTTTTTAACCACGCCGCCAAGTCAGGTTCAAACGCGAAGCAATGCGGGCAGCCGTACCAAAAAAACTCAATTACTTCGACTTTTTCTGGATGTTGGGTGGGTTGTGCTGAGGACAGGGCTTCATAGCCTGGGCCTTCGGCAATCGCAAAGCTTGACCAAGCAACAACAGCCGCTAACAACATAGCTTGGGTGAGGTTTTTAAACATGAGTGCAAGTCTCCAGGGAATATTCAAGGGTTATCATAAAATTCAGAGTGGCAGATACGCAAAACGTATCAGCCACAGAATTTGCTTAGTGCATTACCGAGATGCGGTAAGCGACGGCTTTGATTTCTTCGGCAGTCATCTTTTTGGCAATCATGTGCATCATATTGTCTGGGGTATTACCGCGAACGCCGGTTTTGAAATCTGTAAGGGCTTTAATCAGATAATCCGCATGTTGCGATTTTAAAGACGGGAAAGCGGCGGGTTTGTTCCCTTCTGCTGTCGGGCCGTGGCAAGCGATACAGGCAGACACTTCCCTAGGTAAGTCACCATTGCGGTACAAATCGCCACCTTGGGCTATGAGTTCTTGAACGTCTTTGCCTTTAGTCGCTGCTGCTTGGTCATCTTCATCGTCATCATCGTCCGCTACAGGCAGGCTGTTGGCGGAAATTTTTTGCGCGGCGTAATAGGCAGAAATATCAGCAATATCGTGTTCAGACAAGCCCATTGCCAAAGCAGACATCATCGGGTCTTTACGTTCCCCGGATTTAAAAGCCAATAATTGTTTGGATAAATACGAAGCATGTTGCTGCGCGAGCTTAGGAAAATTTGCCACCAAACTATTGCCGTGATCACCATGACAACTGACACAAGCACCAGCCTTGTCTTTTCCTGCCTCAATATCAGCTTCTGCGTGTAAAATAGGCGAAGTACTGGCAATAGCCAGGGCCAATGTAAGTACCAGCGACGTTTGTTTCATCAGGTTGTCCTCATAATGTTGTTTTTATAGCCCGCATTCAAAGCAGCAGGTGGCTTGCATCTTCAAATTCTACCTTAATTGGTACGCTTAAGCGAGGCAACATGAACCGGATTTACCAGCAAGCAACATTTCTTAATAGCTCACCGCACTTACGCAATACCCCCGCAGACGAAGGCCGTGAGATTGCTTTTGCAGGCCGCTCCAATGCCGGCAAATCCAGCGCCATCAATTCTTTGACTAACCAAAACAGTTTAGCGCGGATTAGTAAAACCCCCGGACGCACGCAAATGTTGAACTTTTTTGCCATCAACGCGGAATGGCGGTTTGTGGATTTGCCCGGTTACGGCTACGCCAAAGTGCCGCCGGAAGTTAAAAAACAATGGCATGAATTAATGGAAACCTATTTATGCCAACGTAAATCCTTGTGCGCGATTGTCTTGGTTATGGATGTGCGTTTACCGCTGACCGAATTTGATTTACAGATGGTGGAATGGTGCGAGCATTCAGGATTGCCATTGCATATTCTGCTCACCAAAGCCGATAAATTGACTTATGGCGCTGCTAAAAACACCTTGCTAAAAGTGCAGCGCGAATTAAGCAGGATTACCGTGCCGTTATCGGTGCAATTGTTTTCATCGCTGAAAAAGACTGGTATAGATGAGTTACATGCGGTGTTGGATGAGTTATTTACCGCCACTTGGCAGCTTGAGTTAGAAGACAGCGACGTGCTTGATGAGTAATTTTATTTTGTCCACGAAAGGCACGAAAAAACACGAACGTAACGTAGCGAAACTGGGCTTAACTTACTTTGGGATTCAGTCCATTTTGGGCATTATAACGACGATAGTTTTCGTGTCTTTTCGTGTTTTTCGTGGACAAATGCAATAAACAACAGCCGATTCAATCAGCATGAAAGATAACAAAGTACAAATAAGCGAATGTGCGCCGCTGGTGCCGTTAAGCAATAAACTCAGGCAACTGGCACAAAAGCCTGCACTAGAGCCGCCGACAAAGCTGCTGCCAGCAAAGTCAGTAGCGCCAATGGCAAACAATGTCCAGCAAGCACTGATGCAGGCACAGCAAACCTTTGACCTTAAAGTGCAGCAGCTGCTCAGCCAATTTCCCGAAGCCAAAAAAAACACGTTGTTCAAATTGCGTTTTGGCACGCTTGAAGCGTTAAAGGCTATGCCGATTGCTGTAGCGTTTAAAAAACTCGGCATTGCCGAAACCGCTGCTTTGCGGGTGTTACAAGGCCTGAATTATCATGGCGAAACCGTGGCGAATAAGGCCACTTGAGTCGCCGCCAGCGATTCTGGAAATGATGTTACAATTGCCCACAGATCAACAGGCGCAAACACCTGCCAACTTTCTGGTTTGCTGAGTACAACAAACCTATTCGCCCATCCAACGCCCTTATCAATGCCGGAACCGATACAACGCCAATTTTCCCTGCCGTATTTTGCCGATAGCGCGACGCTGTTTTCTTCAATTGCTGATTTGCCCTGGGCGGTTTTCTTAGATAGTGGCTACCCCGCCAGCCAGCAAGGCCGTTACGATATTATCGCTGCCGAACCCGTTTGCACGTTAATTACCCAAGGCGACATCACCACTATCAGCACTGCTAGTGAAACCGTCACCTCGTCGGCTGACCCTTTTGCCTTGCTTAAACAGCAATTACAACAATTTCCTCATAGCGCCGAAGCGGGCGATTTGCCTTTTAACGGCGGCGCTATCGGCTATTTTGGCTATGATTTGGCGCGGCGATTGGAAAAACTCCCTGTTATCGCCGCAGCGGCGGAACACATTGCCGATATGGCAGTGGCTATCTATTGCTGGGCGGTGGTGATTGACCATCAGCAACAAACCAGCGTATTAGTGGTGCAGGGCGGTGATCCGCAACAATGGCAACACTTGCAAAACCGCTTTAGCCAATTGCCAACAGCTATGCCGCCAAGCACTTTCCAAGTTACCAGCCCCGTGCTTGCCAATATGGATAAGGCGGCGTATTCCGCAGCGTTTGAGCGCATCAAATATTATCTGCAAGAAGGCGATTGTTATCAGGTAAACCTTGCCCAGCGTTTCGCCGCCGAATGTTCCGGCAATCCGTGGTTAGCGTATTTATGCTTGCGTGAACTCAACGCCGCGCCATTCAGTGCTTATCTAAATTTGCCAGAAGTGCAGGTGCTAAGTTCCTCGCCAGAGCGGTTCTTAAAATTGCGGGCAGGCTTAGTAGAAACCAAACCAATTAAAGGCACCTTGCCAAGAAAGCGCGATGCCCGTGAAGACCAACAGCAAATCCAGTTATTGCAAAACAGCCCAAAAGACCGCGCAGAAAACCTGATGATTGTCGACTTGCTGCGTAATGATCTCGGCAAAGCCTGTACCCACGGCTCGGTGCGCGTGCCGAAACTGTTCGCCGTGGAAACCTATACCACCGTGCATCATTTGGTCAGTACCGTCACAGGCGCATTAGCGGCAAACCAACATGCGGCGGATTTACTGAAAAGTTGTTTTCCAGGCGGGTCGATTACTGGCGCACCAAAAATCCGCGCGATGGAAGTTATCGAAGAATTAGAGCCACATCGTCGTGGCGTTTATTGCGGCGCTATTGGCTATATCGGTTTTGACGGCAATATGGACACCAATATCGCCATCAGAACCTTAGTGCATTCCCAAGGCTGCATCCGTTTTTGGGCGGGCGGCGGTATCGTCAACGATTCCGAAGTGGATGCCGAATACCAAGAATGTTTCGATAAAGCCGCTGCCATGTTGGCGGTGTTAAAGCATTTTTCCGTCGCATGAAAGTGATTAAATTAGGCGGCAGCCTGAGTTATGGCGATGACTTGCCACAGTGTTTGCAAACCATAGCCAACCTGCCAGAAACAGTGGTGATTGTGCCTGGCGGCGGTGCTTTCGCTGACCAAGTGCGGATGGCGCAACATAATTGGCAGTTTGATGATGCCACCGCCCATGCCATGGCAATCTTGGCAATGCAGCAAATGGCGTTGTTATTGCAAAGCTTGGCTAAGTCTTTGCCGATAACCGATTCGGTCACGGCAATTCGCCAGCAAGCCAATCCGCATATGATTTGGTCACCAAAATTGCCGGAATTGGACGCGGCGGGTATTGAAGCGAGCTGGGATATGACTTCTGATAGCTTGGCGGCTTGGTTGGCAGGGGAGTTGGCAGCCAATGAGTTGGTGTTGGTGAAATCGGCAGCTATCGATAGCAAGCAAAGTATTGCCGAACTTGCCGAGCTAGGCATTATTGATGGGGCGTTTTGCCGTTTGGTGGAACACGCCCGCTATCCTATAAAAATCCTAAACGCAGATGATTTTAATGGCGCTTTCTAAATCCCCCGTAAAACGCAGCCTAGGTAATCGCCTTAGCCAATTGTTGCTAAGACAATTTAAAAACCTGTATTACCAAGCAAGAGAATCCATTGGCGACCATAAGCGGATGTTGGTGGTGGAACAAGTCAGCCACGCCTGCGTCAGCTTGGGCGAAACCCGTGATGAATTCGCCGATGCGCTAGAGCGCTTTAAAAATTTGGTTCATGTCGCCGACAGTGGTTTGGAGCAGAAATACAATTTGCTGAATCGGCAATATCAATTTTGCTTGGCAAAATCGGAGGCGGTCAGTTACCGCATTAAGGCCATTGAAACCGTCAGCGAAGCCTTGTTCGCCGAATGGGAAAGTGAGTTGGAGGATTACAGCAACCGCAACTTACGCAACAGCAGCAAGCAACAATTGAAAGCGGCAAAACAAAATTATGCCAAGTTGATTAAAACCATGCGCCGTGCTGAAGATAAAATCCAGCCAGTTTTGGCAGCGTTTAAAGACCAAGTTTTGCACCTTAAACACAATTTGAATGCCCGTGCCATCGCGGCCTTACAACACGAGTTTATTGAGATTACCTTAGATATATCCCAGCTTATTTTAGCGATGGAGCAGACCATCGCCGAAGCCAACCAATTTGTCGCCGTGCTGGTTGAGCAACAACCGACGGCGCAAAAGGCTTTACCTAAAAATTAAAGCTTGTACAAAACGTCGTTAGCTTTATCTTTGGCGTCTTCTTTTTTCTTACCTTTAATATCTTGTTCGTCACGTTCAGCGCTAAATTTGCTGATCATATCTTCCCAATTTTTATATTGGCTATAGGCCGCAAAGCCTTCATCTTTACGTTTTTGGTAGATTTCTTTACCTAAACCAATAATTTCTTCTGGTTTTTTGCCATCGACTGCATCAAGGAATTGGGAGTCGTCTTTATTGGCATCGCGGATTGCCCAAAACGCCACTTCAAACTCAATACGGCTGTTGGCAGGCAAACGGTTTTTTAAAGCTTTTACTGAGCGATAAGCGGTTTTGGTGTTGTGTCCGTTGATTTGGTCACCTTTACCGCAAGCGATCAACAGGGAGCAAGTCAATAAGACCATGCAAAAAGAAAGTTTTTTCATAAAGATAACCTCGAAGTGTGACGGGTCTGTGTTATGGTTATTTATTGTTATTTAGAAGACGTTTTAACCGCAATTGTTAGCCATAAATTGAATAACAAGGTTGGCTGCTTGCTTGCCGCTGCAACGCCGTTAAGCTTGGTTCTTAACGCCAGATTATTAAACAAAGTAAAATGCTCAGGTATTATAACCCTGAGCTAATCGGCCATGCTGGAATTTATCCAATTATTAAAACATCGATACCAAACGGTTTTAGCGCAGCAATCGATAGCGACTGACAAAACGCTTTATCAGCAACGCATAGATAAACTTATACTAGCCGAAGCCTTCATGCGCAAGGGACAAGCGGTTAATCAGCGCAATTCGTTACCCTTACAGATTGCCGTTATTGGCCCTACGCAAGTTGGTAAAAGCTCGGTTGTTAACGTTTTGTTGGAGACTGGCGCAGCGGCGGGCGTTAGTCCGTTGGCGGGTTATACCGTACATCCGCAAGGCTTTTGCCATCGATTGGACATTGCCGATTGCGCTGGATTGCAACATTATTTCGGACGTTTCCAATGCCTGCCAAAAGAGCAATTAAGCAAGCAACGGCTGGATTGTTACGCATTGCAAAATACCACCGCCGAGTCCGCCTTACTGCCGGAGTGCGTACTTTGGGATACTCCCGATTTTGATTCCATCGATTCCGATACCTACCGCGAAGGCGTTATCCGCACTTTGGCCTTAGCCGATATAATTGTGTTGGTGGTCAGCAAAGAAAAATACGCCGACCAAACCGTCTGGGAAATGATGGCAATGCTGGCAAGCTTGCAGCAACCGACCTTAATTTGCCTCAACAAATTGCCTGAAGGTGCGGAAGCGCTATTGTTACCGTCGCTGCAAGAAAAATGGCAGCAAGTCCGCGACGATGCCTTCCCCGACGTTATCCCGCTTTATTACCAAAAACCCATAGGCTTGCCGATTTGGCCTGAAGCTAAGAAAGCCAGTTTACTGAAGCTAGTCAGCAAAATCAGCGCTAAAAAACACCCGCGCATAGAGCAACAATTGTTACAAAAATATTGGGCAGATTGGTTGCAGCCGATAAAAGCCGAGCATCAATCTTTGGCAGAGTGGGAGGCGATGGTCAGCAAAAGCATGCAGGAATCCTTGGCGAGCTACCAACGGGATTTTTTAAACCACCCGCACCATTACGAAACTTTTCAGCAAGCCATGGCGGAATTGTTAACGCTGTTGGAAATTCCCGGATTAGCCGGATTTTTAACCGGAGCGCGTAAAGCCATGACCTGGCCTGTCCGGCAATTGATGAAATTTGGCCGTAAGCAATTACATCTCACCGAAACCAGCCATGAAATCGTCTTGCTTAAGCAAATCGCCGAGCATAGCCTGATACATCTTGCCGAAGCCTTGCTAGACAAATCCAGCCAAGGTGAACAAGCTTTGTGGTGGAAAGAACTTAGCCAGCAATTACGCAGCCAACGCAGCCAGCTATTGCTAGATTTTGCCGATAGCGCCAAAAACTATCACTTAGGCTTTCAGCAAGATGTGGAACAAACCGCCCATAGTTTGTACTATAAACTGCAAGAACAGCCCTTGGTGTTAAATAGCTTGCGGGCTACCCGCGTCACTGCCGATGCCGCCGTTATCGCCCTAACATTGCATACAGGCGGAATAGGTGTGCATGATTTGGTGATTGCCCCCGCCATGTTAACGGTGACCTCCTTGCTCACCGAAAGCGCTATCGGCAGTTATATGCAGAAATTAGAGTCACAATTGAAAAAACAGCAATTACAAGCCGTTAGGCAGCAGTTGTTTGTTGATGGCATCAACACTAAATTGCTAAGCTTGCCATCACAGTTATCGGCACTTAGCCATTTTAATATTACGCCCTCACAACTTTCCACGGCAGAACAGCAACTTAAAGAAAAACGTCATGGCTTACGATTACTCTGAATTAGTGGACAAAACCCAAACTTGGGCGGAACAAGCCAGTGCAGCGGCTTGGATAACGACGGCAAGCGCACAGCAGCTGACCGAATGCGATAACCGCAGCCCAGACAGCCTGTTCAGCCAAAATGGCTGTAGCCGACCGTTAATAGTCGCTTTCATGGGCGGCAGCGGTGTTGGCAAAAGCACCTTATTAAACCGCTTGGCTGGTAAAGCCATCGCCCGCACTGGCATAGAACGCCCCACCTCACGGGAAGTGACTTTATTCCATCACCATAGCGTCGCCATCCAGCAGTTGCCAGAAGATTTCCCCATCACCCAAATCAAAATTGCCCAACACGAAGAAGATGCCAAAAAAAATCTGATTTGGATCGACATGCCCGATTTTGACAGCACCGAACAAAGCAACAAACAACTGGTGTTGCAATGGTTGCCGCATATTGATGTGTTGGTTTATGTGGTGAGTCCAGAGCGTTATCGCGACGAAAAAGCCTGGCAATTGTTATTAGCAGAAGGCGCACGCCACGCGTGGCTGTTTGTGCTTAACCAATGGGATAGGGGACAAGAAGAACAATTTGAAGACTTCCGTTTGCAACTGCATAAAGCCGGATTTTATGAGCCAATCATTTTTAAGACTGCCTGTACCGAAAACCTGCAAGCCGACGAATTTGCTGACCTAGAGGCAACCATCAACAGTTTGGCAACCACTCATGTTGTCGAGCAATTGGAGCAACGCGGTCTAGTGGCAAGAAAACAGGAGTTGCTGCAAAAACTTCATGCCATTGATAGCCAATTGGGCAAGCAAGCCGCAGTCAAGCAACTCGACCAGCAATGGCAGCAACAGTGGCAAGCCGCACAACAAGTGTTTCAACAAGGTTTTGCTTGGCCTTTGCAAACCCTCGCCAACTTTTATGCCGAACATGCGGCAGACTTGTTATCCAGCAATCATGGCAATGCCACGGTATTGTGGGACACCTGGGCGCAAACCCGCTTTGACGATAGCCTAGATGAACTGGTGCAGTATGCCGACCAACAAGGCATCCCCGTTGCCCCGTTAAAAGCGCAATTACTGCCTGTGCGTGAGAAAGCCGCGAAAATCATGCACACCGCAACCGAGTTATCCGCCCGGCAAGCCTTAGCAAACCCCGGCAATGTCTTACAGCGCAACTTTTTAAAAGTGATGCGTTTGTGCGAAATCAGCTTGCCGTTACTGGCGATGGGTTGGGTGGCTTATCAAGTATTTATCGGCTACTACTACAGCAATCTCACTAACAGCCATTATTTGGGGGCAGACTTTGCCATCCATAGCAGTTTGTTAATTGCCTTAACCTGGTTAGTGCCGTTTTTTGTGTTGAAAAAAATCCAGCCATCTTTGAAAAAAAGCGCCTTGCGCGGCCTTAATAAAGGTCTAGCCGCAGGCCTTAATAGCTTGGAAGATGAAGTCGCTAGTGTGTTGGAAAATTATAGTGAACAGCATCAGGCGCAAGTGCAATCGCTGCATACTTTGATAGGGCAATGCACTTGCGCGGATGATCCGCAACAAAGGCTGTCTGTTGAAAACGGCAGCCCATTGGCGCGGATGTTGGTTGAATAAGGAAGTGCTGAACAAAGCCTTCGACAGGCTCTCGGCAACTGCTCCTGCGTTGCTCTACCTCCTGCATCCTTGCAGTCGAGGCCGAACGGTAACTAATTGATTCCGTTCGTGCTGAGCTTGTCGAAGTATGAATGGAATCAATTAGTTCAGCGATTCCATAAGCAGATAGCTGGAATTTATAGTGTCCACGAACGGCACGAAAAGACACGAAATTAGGACTTTCGCTATACCCCAGAATAAGCCGCAATTGTAGGGTTTTTCAATTCAGCTTTTAGATAGTTGTAAAACAAATTCTGCCTGATCTGGTAAAGGGTGGTTTTCAACGCCTTTGCCTTCA
>Ga0247844_1000901_pt1 | contig 59085 bp, 40 predicted proteins | sample LaCtaG_FD_192421 | JGI IMG/M metagenome (GOLD analysis project Ga0247844, IMG submission 192421) | Freshwater microbial communities from meromictic Lake La Cruz, Castile-La Mancha, Spain - LaCruzMarch201714.5m_1 | ecosystem: Environmental > Aquatic > Freshwater > Lake | place: Spain: Castile-La... | reverse complement strand
AAACGGGCGATTCAATGAGTACGGGAATGCGGTTTTCATCGTCTGAAACCCACACGGTCATTTTGGTATCTTCTTTAAATACGCTACCGGCAATTACATCGGGTTGATACTTGAGCACTTTATACCGGCCCATGCCATGTACGTTTTTGTTGCCATCGCGGCCTTTAAAGCGCAATTTGAGCGGGTATTCGGCCTGGTCCATAAAAATGCGGAAAGGCACGGTGTTGCCCGATTGCGGGTCGGTGAGGTCGATATTGCGCAAATAGTACAGGCTCGACAGGATATCGTGCACACAATCGGTTACGTTGTGTTCCGTTTTTTTCTCCTCGCCGCCTTTTTGTGGTGCGCGCCACACCGACATTTTTTTGGTGCTTTGGTTGAAGGAAATTTTTTCAAAAATATGGTAATTGCCTTCATTTACGCTGCGTTCGGAATAATTGGGCAGCAGGGTACTTTTGTTTACCCAGGAATCGTATTGGTCTTGCACTTTAAAAAACCATTCGTAGGAAGGATAGGTTTTACCGTAAGCCTGGTAGTGCCATTGTTTGTCTTCATCAAACACTTTAAAGGTCACTTCACCGGCTGAGAGCCACACAAAATTCCAGTTATAGAAAATTTTGTAGGTAAGTTTTTCACCATTTTGGAAGGTGAAATTGGCAGCCTGGCAAGAATCGATGCCTTGTGCATTGATTTCCGGGGCTTCCGGGGCTTTATGTTCTGGCAATTGGAGCGCCATTAAAAGAAATCCTGTAACTAAGGTGGGGATTTTACTCCGTATCATATCCGATTGTTTTGGTGATATGGACGCTAAAAAGCGAAAAAGTACCAATTAACGCTGGCAAAATAAGGTTTATTATCCAGAGTAAAAAGGTAGCAGCGAGGGCACTAATTTCATTGGCACCAAAATGTCCCCACACAAAAACAGCCAGGTTGCCCCGGATCAACAGGCTGGCCAGCGTTGGTAGTGGTAGGATGGTTTGTAAAAAAAAGATCAGGAAAATTCCCGCGTAAGCCGTGAAAAACGCAGGATTTATCTTAAAAAAACAAAGCAGAAAATAATACTGGGTAGAATAAGTAATATACCGTGCAGCCGACCAGCCGTAAGTATAGAGCAGGTCTTTTCGACTTAAATGTTCGAGTAATTCTATTTTGGGGTGCAAAAACTGCAAGTACGGGGCCTTACTCAGCCGCTTTAACCTTGGAACGAAGGCCGGACCGTTGAAATAAACCACATAACAAACCAGCAGGCCTGCCAGCGCCCCCACAAGGGCCCAGTGCCACCACACGGGCAATACGGGAATCAGGACGCGGACCAGGTATAAGCCGCCTGCAACCCCAGCCAGAAGGTTGACGAGGTACTGCGCGATACTTCCCACCACATTGGCAAGTACTGCATGCCATTGGTTGCTTCGCCGAACAAACAACATACGCCCTCCTATTTCTCCAATTCGATTGGGCGTGATCAGGGCAAAACAAATGCCGGCTAAAACTGCTTTAAAGGCATGTACCAAGGAAATTGGCTCATAACGCAACATGTAATAGCGCCATTTAATGGCTTCTATCAACCAGTTGAGGGGCAAAAGCAATAAGGTCAGTAAGAGATATACCGGCGATGCCTGGTAAAGTTGTTGCACAAAGACTTGCCAAAGGGCCGAAAGGTTGGTTCGCGCATGCAGTTCGGCATACAGCACCCAGCTCAAAATCCCGATGACCAGGATTTGAAAGGCTCGGTTGATAAACCGCCGATGGGTTTGGATCAGCAACAAAAACGCGCGTGATTTGGACATGGGATTAATTTAAAAAGCAAGCATTTTTAACAAAAATGGGCAACCCACCGATTTGGAGGATTGCCCATGCTTTAATCAGCAGATGATCGACTAGTAGCCGGCATCTTTATTTCCTTTGAAAGAACCTTTCTTAGGTGCTGGTTTGCCAGCTTCTTTGCCTTCTGGACGTGCCATTTCCGTTTCGCCTTTAGCAACGCGGAATTCAACACGACGGTTTTGCAAGTTTGCACCATCTACTGGGATGAGGGTAGTACCTTCACCAACCCAGTTCAGGATCAAACGGTCGCGCGCAATACCGTGTTGCGCAACGATAAAGTCGATGGCCGCTTTAGCGCGGTTGTAAGACAATACGTTGTTGTATTTTTCAGTAGAACGCTTGTCAGTACCACCGATGGCAACAACTTTAATTTCTGGATTTTGCTTCAGGACAGTAGCAATTTGGTACAATTTCTCGTACTCTGTGTATTCAACACCGTAGCTGTTGTCTTTGAAGTTGATCATAGGCAGGAACCACTCTGTTACCTTTGGAGCAGGTAATTTGAAGTTTGCCAATTTCGCGTCGATCAAACGGTTTACGTCTGTCTCTGTGATTGGTTTTGGAACTTGAGCAACGCCCATAGCGTCCACTTTGTAACCTGGAGGAGAGAATGGCTCTTTGTCCTGGTAGTCCGCTACTTTATCGCCATCGCTGTCCAGTGTAACACCTTTTGTGTTTACACGTGCACCAGCAGGGCTGTTGTCTTCGTCGTCGATTGCGTCGATGATACCGTCAGCATCGGTGTCGGTTGGGTCGTATACTGGACGTGCTTCCAACGCAGTGATTGCATTAGACACTTCACCCAGTGGGTTCGCCCAGTACAAAGGCTCAGAAATTTTAGAACCGTCTTTGCTTTTACCGATGTTGAAGTTCAACTGCAAGTGTGGGAAGTGCAACAAGTCACCGTAAGAAGTGCTGGCCTGATCGAAGTTTTCGTCAGAATCCAACAAATCTTTGTTGTTGCCGAATACATTATATAAAGTGTATTCCAAACCGATGTTCAGTTTTGGGCTAACACGGTATGCAATGCCTGCGCCAAAGCTAAGGTGCAAATTGGTCGTTGCATCTTGTTTGGTAGTAGCAGTTGGGCGAATATTGCCTTCTCTCAATACACCGCTGAATTCAGTTGAGTAGTTGTTGAAACCAACGCCAGCAAACGCATTCAAAAGGACTTTACGGTTTGGCTTGTTGAAACGCATGTTGTTCAAAGCGATTACCGCCTGTGCGTCACCAGAAATCCAAGTCAAAGCAGATTTTCCTTGTGGAATGCTACCAGCAGCATCACGTTCGTTGGTTGCAGAAGCAAACAGGAAATTGCCGCGCAAAGAGAACACATGGTCCAATGCTTTGCGTACGTGCAAACCGCCACCGAAACCAGGTTTCGCGTCGAGGTCGCCCGTTACGAAGGCAGAACCAAGATCAAGGCCAATTTCCCATTGATCTTTAGGGGTGAAAGAGCGAGCAGGTGCAGCAGCATCTTGCGCTGAAAGGGCGCATGCTACAAGGGCAAAAAGAAAAGCAAAAGTTAATTTTCTAACCGTCATAAGGTCGTTGCTTTTTGTGTAATGAGTGAATTAAGAACAGTTTTGTCGTTGTGGTTTGGGGTCAAATTCTTCAGTACGATGGGTATGCCGTATTGCAATTTGGATTAGTTCCCGGTGGCGCATACTACGCCCCCAGCTTTCTAAGGGCCAAATATAGGGCGTTGGTAGAAATGTTATTAGGTTTTGGGTTAATTTTTATCATTTCTTGTATTGCATTGCGAATTGTTTGCGAAATATCGCTAAATATCGCCTGATCTGTCATCACGGCATCGGGTTGCATCAAATATGCAAACACCCTGGCCATGCCGCAGTTGGCAATGAAATCGGGAATCACGCCGGTATGCTCGTCAGTAAAACGTGCAGTTGGGCCAAAAAACACCTCATCATCCACAAAAGGTACATTGGCACCGCAGGCAATGACTTCCACCCCACCTGCCAACAATTGATCTACCTGATCGCGGCGTACTAATTTGGAAGCTGCACCTGGAATGAAGATATCGGCGCCCATGCTCCAGATTTTTTCATTCACCACTGTAAAGGGCAACAAATCAGGCGCAACCAACTGATTTCCATTCTTCTGATTGAACAGGGTTTTAACGGCTTCGAGGCTCAGTCCTTCGGGAGCCAGGATACCGCCATCGCGGTCGATGATCCCAACGACTTTCACCCCTTCTTTGGCCAGGTAACAAGCCGCTGCGGAGGCTACATTTCCCCAGCCTTGTATAATCGCGGTTTTGCCTGTCGGCGTAATTTGGTGGTACAAGTCATAAAAATGCCGTACCGATTCGGCTACCCCATATCCCGTAATCAGGTCGGCTACGGCGTATTTATGTTCTCCGCTTTCGGGCACAAATTCCGGATCTTCTACAATTTTGGTACAACCGTACCGCAATTGACCTATTATATTAATGTGCTGCCCTTCCGTTGGTTTCAGATGCCCTTTTACAATGCCTTCTTGTGGATGCCACAAGCCAAGCGCTTCCGTTATGGGCACTACATCTTTCAATTCATCTACATTTAAGTCGCCGCCGGTACCATAATAATGCTTCAAAATGGGCAACACGGCACGGTACCAGCGTTGTAATACTTCCCAGCGGCGCGGATCGGCAGGATCGAAATTAATGCCGCTTTTGGCACCGCCGATGGCTGGTCCACACACACTAAATTTGATTTCCATGACTTTTGCCAAAGAAATGACTTCTTCTTTGGTTAGGCCTTTGCGCATACGCGTGCCCCCGCCTGCTGCGCCCCCGCGCAAGGAATTGATCACAATCCAGCCTTGTGCGTCTGTTTCGGCATCATGCCACTCAAAAACAACTTCCGGCTTTTTTGCTTTGTACCGGTTCAATAAATCTTCCATGTTGTGTGGTATAAATTTGGTCAGGTAAAAAAAACACATCGCGTTTGCTCAAAACCGGCGCAAAAGTAGCAGCCATGCTGCATAACTTCAAAGCCTGGATGCGATTCCCTTCGAATCTTTTCCCAAACTCTTCTACTTTTGGCCCATGTTGCGGTGCAGGGACAATGTTTTTTGTTCAAATTACCACCTGCAAGCACTTTACTTGCCTCCAAATCTACATTTTTGCGCGAAACATGTTACAAAACTGGCTTAAACCCGTGGAGGCCAAATTGGCCCGATTTGCTCAAGCGCAGCCCGCGCATACCTTGGGGGCACGCATTGGCATACACCAGGCGGCGGTACCCGATTTAAAAAAAGTACAACTTGCCTTGATTGGGCTTTCCGAACCGGAGAGCAATGCCATTCGGACAAAACTATACGGCAGCGCTTTCGCGTTTCCCGATCATGCAATTGTTGATTTGGGCAATGTACGCAAATCCAGCGGCGATTTCCTGGTGCCTTTGCTGCATGAATTGATGAGCGGCCATATTGTACCAATTCTGCTCGGTGGGTCGGATGAACTTGCCCGGGCGCAGTTTTTGGCTTATCAAGATCGGAAAGCGTTGGTAAACCTGGCCGTCATTGATGAACGGTGCCGCACCGATGTACAGGATGTGTACGGTCCGCTGGTGGCCATGCGGCATCCCTTGTTGTTTCATTTTGGGCTCCTGGGCTTTCAAACCCATCAATCGCCCCCCGATTTAGTACAGGCTTTGGCCAACAAATATTTCGATTTGGTACGCTTGGGGAAGGCACGCAATGCCCTGGAAGAATGCGAACCGGTGCTTCGAGATGCCGATTTGCTGGCTTTTCACCTGGGCGCACTCAAACAAAGTGAAGCGCCCGGGGTATTGAACGCCTCGCCTTCAGGCTTTTTTTGGGAAGAAGCCTGCCAATTGTGTCGTTATGCCGGCATGAGCGATAAGTTGAGTTCTTTTGGTATTTATGGATATACGGCGGAAAAAGACCGCGACGATCAAACCAGCCAGGGTATCAGCCAGATGATCTGGTATTTTATGGAAGGTTTCTTCAACCGCAAAGGCGATTATCCGGTTTCTACTTCTGGCCTCACAGAGTATGTGGTGGATTTTCGACGCCTTAATTATCAATTGACCTTTTGGAAAAGCGTCAAAACCGGCCGATGGTGGATGCAGGTGCCTGTACCAACTAAACGGAAACACGAACGGCATCGGCTGGTGCCTTGTTCTTACCAGGATTATCAGGCAGCATGTCGCGAAGAACTACCCGAGCGCTTGTTGCAGAGTTTAAACCGATTTTAGTACCACTTAAAGTGATTCATTTGTCGAAGGGTTTGTTTTGAATATCTTTGCCCTCCAATTTTAAAATACAATACTACGATGTACCGCGAATACAAACATCTCAACCTCGCTGCCTTAGACGCTGAAATCCTGCAATTCTGGGAGGACGAACAGATTTTTCAAAAATCCATCGACCAACGCCCGGTAGATGAATCCTATGTTTTTTATGAAGGTCCGCCTTCGGCAAATGGAAAGCCCGGCATTCACCACGTCATGGCACGTACGGTAAAAGACATGTTTTGCCGCTACCAAACCCTCAAAGGTCACCGCGTGGAACGCAAAGGTGGCTGGGATACCCACGGCCTGCCGATCGAACTCCAGGTGGAAAAGGAACTGGGCATTACCAAAGAAGATATCGGTAAAAAAATATCGGTGGATGAATACAACCAGGCCTGCCGCTCTACCGTGATGCGCTACAAAGACCTGTGGGACGATATTACCCGAAAAATGGGCTATTGGGTGGATCTGGACAAACCCTATATTACCTTCGAAAACAACTACATCGAATCGGTTTGGAACCTGATCGAAATGTTGTACCATAAAAAAACACCATCCGGCCAGCCTTATTTATATAAAGGTTTTACCATTCAGCCGTTTAGTCCGGCGGCAGGGACAGGATTGAGTTCGCATGAATTAAACCTTCCGGGATGCTACAAGGAAGTGACCGATTTGTCGATTATTGCCATGTTTAAGGTAAAAAACGACGAAAATTCGGCATTCCTGTTTTCCGAAGCAGATGAAGACGTGCGGATCATGGCCTGGACCACCACGCCCTGGACCTTGCCCTCCAATGTGGCTTTGACGGTGGGCCCGGAAATCCATTATGCTAAAGTGCGTACGTTCAATCCGTACACAGCGGCGCCTGTAAGTGTGATTTTGGCATCCGACCGTATTTCGGCGTATTTCAATCCCGAAAACGCCAGTTTGCCCATGGAGCCGCATGATATCGCGGCTAAAAATCCGGCGATTCCATACCGCATCGACCGCACTTTTTGGGGAAAACAAATGCTGGGACTGCATTTTGAGCAACTCATGCCTTATGTAACCTCGCCCGAACTGGAAAAAGATGGCTTCCGCGTAATTGGCGGCAATTGGGTTACGACGGAAGACGGTACCGGTGTGGTGCATACCGCTCCTTACTTTGGTGCGGATGACTTCAAGGCCTGCAAAGAAAACGGTGTGCCATTTATCGGAATCATGGATGACAAAGACCGCTTGCAGCCTTTGGTGGATCGCCAGGGCCGGTTTGTGCCAGAAGTGACCGATTTCGCGGGTATGTACGTGAAAGCCGATTATTACCCTAAAGACGTTACCGCCGATAAATCCTTTAAATCGACCGATTTGTTGATCAGTTTGAAACTGAAAGACGAAGGAAAGGCCTTTAAAATTGAACGATACAAGCACAATTATCCCCATTGCTGGCGGACGGATAAACCCGTGTTGTACTACCCGCTGGATTCGTGGTTTATCCGCGCCTCTGCCGCCAAGGAACGCATGGCAGAATTGAACAAAACCATCAACTGGAAACCGGAATCAACCGGAACCGGGCGTTTTGGACAATGGTTGGACAATTTGCAGGACTGGAACCTGAGCCGTTCGCGGTATTGGGGCATCGCGTTGCCCATCTGGCGTACCGAAGACGAAAGTGAAGAAGTGTGTTTTGGCTCTGTGGAAGCCCTGAAAGAACGGGTACGCGAGGCCAATTATAAAATCAACACCCGCGAAGGCCAGGAAGCCTTATCACAATCTGAAATAGAAGCCATTATAAAGGGGTATGACTTAATCAACCAGCCCGATTTTGACTTGCATCGGCCATATATTGACCAAATTGTATTGTTAAGCACCGACGGCGCGCGTCCAATGTACCGCGAGGCAGATCTGATCGACGTTTGGTTCGATTCGGGCTCGATGCCTTATGCGCAATGGCACTACCCATTTGAAAACCAGGAAAAATTCCGGCAAAACTTCCCGGCCGACTTTATCGCGGAGGGCGTAGACCAAACTCGGGGCTGGTTTTACACCTTGCATGCCATTGCCGTGATGTGTTTTGATTCGGTTGCGTATAAAAACGTGGTATCCAATGGATTAGTGTTGGATAAAGAAGGCAATAAAATGTCGAAATCGAAGGGAAATGTGGTGGATCCGTTTGAAACCATTGCCACCCATGGCGCAGATGCCACCCGCTGGTATATGATTTCCAATGCTGCTCCTTGGGAAAACCTGAAATTTGACCTGGGCGGTATTGTAGAAAGTCGGAATAAGTTTTTCGGCACCTTGTTCAATACCTACAATTTCTTTGCCCTGTATGCCAATCTGGACCAATGGGCGATGGACGAGCAAAATGTGATGCCGTATTCGGAACGCAGCGAACTGGACCGTTGGGTCATTTCCAAATTATACAGCTTGGTGGCAGATTATCGCACTGCGATGGACGATTACGAACCAACCAAAGCCGCGCGTGCCATTGAAACCTTTGTAGATGAGCATCTTAGCAACTGGTACGTGCGCCTCTCACGCCGGCGTTTCTGGCGGGGCGATATGGGTGCCGACAAACGTGCAGCCTACGAAACCTTGTATGAATGTTTGATGGTCACCAGTCAATTGTCGGCCAGTCTTGCACCCTTCTTTTCTGACTGGTTGTACCGCAACCTCACCGCGCCCGTGCGCGAGCAAGCCAAACACCACCATACGCCCTTGCGCCATGAATCGGTGCATTTGACCGATTTGACCCAACCAGACGCCTCCAAAGTGGATCTTGATTTGGAGCAACGCATGGATTATGCACAACGCATTTGTTCGCTGGCGCTGAGTATCCGCAAAAAGGAAAAATTGCGGGTGCGTTTGCCGCTGCAAAAAATCCTGTTGCCCGTATTGGATGCTTCCTTTATCGCCGCAGTGGATGGGGTTAAAGACCTGATTTTGAGTGAAATTAACGTAAAAGAAATCGAATATATCACTGATGCAAGCGGATTGTTGAAAAAGGGTGCCAAGGCCAATTTCAAAACCTTAGGTGCCAAACTGGGCAAAGACATGAAAGCCGCTGCCGATTTGATTGCGGCCTTTACCAATGAGGAAATCAATGCTTTGGAAAAAAGCGGACAACACGCGGTGCATATTGCCGGGACAGATTATGTGTTAACGCCAGATGATTTGATTGTAACTACAGAAGACCTGCCAGGATGGAAAGTTGCCAATGATGCAGGATTGACCGTTGCCTTGGATGTGACCATGACTGAACAATTGCTTGCAGAAGGAACCGCACGCGATTTGGTGAACCGCATTCAAAACGTGCGCAAGGAGCAAAACTTCCAGGTTACCGACCGGATCGTAGTTACTCTTGAAAAACATCCGGCCATTTTGGATGCCGTTGCGCAGTTTGCCGATTATATCAAAGCAGAAGTGCTCGCCGAATCCATCATTTTGGAAGAACAACTGGAAGCCGAAAAAGTGGAACTGAATGATCAGGTAAGTTTGGGTATTTTGGTTTCTCTGAATTGAACGATATTTTAATGTCTAGTGCCGCTGGGGTGGCAGAAACCACGCCAGCGGTATAACTCCATTTTTTACTTTGATTTCTCCTGTAAATAGATTAAAATATGAAATACACCTTCACAATCTTACTTTTTCTCCAATTCATGTGCGCTACCTGCCTACACGCACAAAGCGAACCCTCCATACATTTCTCCTTTAACCACCTCGCCTTATCCGTCAAAAATGTAGATCGTTCGGCCGAGTTTTATGCGCGTGTGCTACACCTGTCGGAAATCACCAACCGCACCCAAAAACCAGGTATTCGTTGGTTTTCGTTAGGCGACGGTAAAGAATTACACCTTATTTCCACCATTCCCGGGCCCGTACAGATCAACAAAGCCGTGCATTTCGCCTTTACCACCCCCGATTTCGAGACCCTGGTGCAATTGTTGATCAAAGAAAAAATTCCTTATTCCGACTGGCCGGGCGTTGTCAACCAGATTACCACCCGGGCCGATGGGATACGTCAATTGTATTTTCAGGACCCAGATGGGTATTGGATTGAGGTGAATAGTGCGGAGTAGGTTTCATTTATTTACCAGAATTGAAACATTTTGAGCCGCAACTTCGTTGTTTGTCAAAAAGTTAAAATACGATTAATCGCAATTAAAAACTTGGAAAAAACATCTTTTTTTCATTTATTTGCATAAAAAAGTAGATTATGACAACGGACTTAAAGTTATTTGGGAAAATAATTGCCTTACCTCCTGCCTTAAAAGAGGAGGCATTAAAATATATTCATTATCTTCAATTTTCACAAAACCAGGAAGTATCCGATAAAAAGATAAAAAAAACTCCTAAAGCGGGCTTTAGTCATGTTAATTTTATCATGTCTGAGGATTTTGATGCACCATTGGAGGACTTTAAAGCATATATGGAATGAATTTGCTGTTGGATACGCATGCATACATTTGGTTCTCTTCGAATAACCGTGAATTGAGCAGCACAGTTAAACGTATGATTGAAGACAGTGAAAATAATTCTTATGTCAGTATAGCCTCTTTGTGGGAAATGTCAATAAAAATCAGCTTAGGCAAATTATCCATTGACAAGGATTTCAAGTATATTATTCAGGATTTGACTGAAAGTGGAATAAATCTTTTGCCGATTTCTTTTGACCATATTTTAATGAGTAGCGTGCTTCCTTTTCACCACAGAGACCCGTTTGACCGAATTATTGTTGCTCAATCTCTGTGCGAAGGGATGAAATTATTGAGCGTTGACTTGATTTTTGATCATTACTCAAGTGATAGAATCTGGTAATGTCCTCCCTGATCGCCCAAGCCCAGCCTAAATGTAGAATTGCTTTTTAAAAACAAGACAAATCCTACAAAATAAAGAAAATCATAAGGCAACGAAAATTATTTCCCACTTCCTTCGTTTCTTCACCCTACGAAATCATCATCCGCCTTTTACCTATGCAAAAATCAGTAGATATGGAAGCGCTTACCCGCTATGTGGTAGCCGAAAGCGCTTTTATCGAACAATTGAATGCCGTTACAGCCGAAGTCATTGTGGGTCAACACGCTATGCTCGAACGCCTGCTGATCGGTCTGCTTACCAAGGGCCATATTTTGCTCGAAGGCATGCCTGGCCTCGCTAAAACCTTAGCCATCAAAACCTTGGCCACTGCGGTCGATGCCAAATTCAGCCGGATTCAGTTTACACCGGATCTGTTGCCTGCTGACGTGGTAGGTACAACCATTTATAACCCGGCATTGGCGGAATTTACCATCCGGAAAGGTCCCATTTTTGCTAATTTTGTGCTCGCCGATGAAATTAACCGCGCCCCTGCCAAAGTGCAAAGCGCGCTGCTCGAAGCGATGCAGGAACGCCAGGTAACCATTGGCAACGAAACCTTCAAACTCGATGATCCGTTTTTGGTGCTTGCCACCCAAAACCCCATCGAACAAGAAGGCACCTATCCTCTACCGGAAGCACAAACCGACCGTTTTTTGTTAAAAGTAAAAATCGGCTATCCAAATATGGAAGACGAACGCACCATTGTGCGCCGCAACCTCAATGATGAAGAAGTACTGATAAAAAAAGTGGTGTCCGTAGAAACCCTGCTCAAAGCCCGCCAGGCTGTGAAAAAGGTGTATATGGACGAAAAAATTGAACAATATATCCTCGATATCGTGTTTGCTACCCGCGAACCGGAAAAATATGGTTTGCAACAATTGCGGCCGCTTATCGGATACGGCGCCTCTCCGCGTGCAAGTTTGGCCCTCGCCAAAGCATCCCGCGCGGTGGCTTTTATCAATCGTCGTGGTTTTGTAACACCCGATGATGTACGCGCCATTTGCCCGGATGTACTCCGGCATCGCATCGGGCTGACCTTCGAAGCCGAAGCCGAAAACATCACCCAGGAAGATGTCATTGCAAAAATTCTGGGCACCATTGTGATCCCTTAGAGCGTGTTATCCATTGTAAAAATTGAATTTTATCCCAACACACATGGATTCCACTGAATTACTCAAAAAAGTACGGCGCATAGAAATAAAAACGCGGGGCTTGAGCAGTCACCTGTTTTCGGGCGGCTACCACAGCGCGTTCAAAGGGCGGGGCATGTCGTTCAGCGAAGTGCGGCTGTATTACCCGGGCGATGATGTGCGTGCGATCGACTGGAATGTGACGGCCCGTACCGGCGACCCGTATGTAAAAGTATTTGAAGAAGAACGGGAAAACACCGTGATGCTATTGGTAGATGTGAGCGGTTCGGCCGTTTTTGGAAGCCACACGCAGTTTAAGGCCGAGTATTTGACCGAATTGTGCGCGGTTTTGGCTTTTTCGGCCATTGCCAACAACGACAAAGTGGGCGTTTTACTGTTTTCTGATCGCATCGAGTTGTATATCCCGCCCAAAAAGGGTCGCCAGCATATTTTGTTGATCATCCGCGAGATTTTGACCTTTAAACCCGTAGGCAAAGGGACCGACATTGGTGCGGCCATGCGGTACATCCACAATGGTTTGAAAAAACGCTGTGTTTGTTTCGTTTTATCCGACTTTTTAGGCACCAATTACGAAGAAGCCATGCGGGTGCTCGCGCGCAGGCACGACCTGATTGGATTACACTGTTGGGATCCATTAGAGCGCGATTTGCCCGATGTGGGCGTTTTGCGGGTCGCAGATGCCGAAACGGGCGCCCAAACCTGGGTAGATACAACCAGTACGCGGTTGAGACGCCAATATTGGCAAACGTTCGAGGCCCATACGCAATCGACCCAGGCACTTTTTCGCCGCGCCGGGGCCGATTTCCTGAGTTTGTGTACCAACCAGCCCTATGTACACGAATTGCTCAAGTTTTTTGCACAACGTTCCAAAGTGATCGCACATGGATAAGGCGCGCGCGTGGATACCTATATATATAGGCGTATGGATGGTCGCCCTGTTATGTTGTAGTGATTTGCAGGCTCAATTGACCGCCAACGCCAATTTCAATCCAGCCCGCATTGAAACAGGCGACACATTTTCCTTGCGCGTCTTGGTAACAGGCACCAATTCCGAACCCCAACCTGTAGATTTTAAGCCTTGGGCAGCGGTATTTCAGGGAAACAACGTACTATCGCATACCGGCTGGCGACGCTCAGGCACCCAATGGGTGCAGCAATTTACCCTGATTTGTTTCGACAGCGTGCAAATGGAATTGCCGCCTTTATTGATAAAATCGCATTTAGGAGAAACATTTCCCACCAATGCGCTGCAACTGGATGTATTTCCCACCAAAGCAGGCTCCGAAATCGGCGACATGGACAGTATTCGGGAAATTATCAGGGAACCGGCCAACTGGACAGACTTCTGGCCCTGGTATGTGGGAGCGTGTGTGTTGTTGTTAGTGGCCATGCGTTACCTTCGAAAACCCAGACGCCCAAAACCACAAATCATAAAACAACCCGATACACCTGTTGTACCCGCCATCCCAATCCACATGATGGCTTTGCAACGCCTGGCGGAGTTAGAAAAACAAAAAGCCTGGACTAAAGGCCCCATCAAAGCATATTATGTGGAATTGAGCATGATTGTGCGCGAATATCTGGAAAAACGTTTTCAAATACCCGCGCTGGAATCGACGACTTCCGAAACCAAGCAAATGCTTGCCCATGTGGGGGTACCAACCGAACTGCTGCAAAGTATCGAAAAATTATTGGCACAAACTGATTTGGTAAAATACGCCAGCCATATTCCGGCCGCCGATACCCACTTGAAAGCCCTTCACCATGCCCAAACCATTATTGAAAAAACCCACGCTTAATTTGTTCATCAACCCAAGCATCCTGTGACATTTGCCCAACCACTTTGGCTTTTACTGTTGTTATTGCTGCCTTTGCTCATTTATCAATACCGAAAGGCGGCCAAACAACGGCATGTAACCTTGCAGGTTTCGCGCCAATCGGCGATGAAAGGGGTGAAAACATGGGTGGTCTATGCGCGCAGCTGGTTGCAAGGCGTGCGTTGGGCCGTACTGGTTTTGCTCATTGTTGCGATGGCACGGCCACAAAGCGCCTGGCACGAAGAAAAAATAGAAGCCGAGGCAATTGACATCATGCTGGCCATGGATGTATCGCCCAGTATGCTTACCCAGGATTTTGAACCCGATCGCATGACCGTTTCCCAAACCATGGCCATCGATTTTATCAGCCGCCGACCGTATGACCGTTTGGGATTAGTGGTATTTTCGGGTGGCGCATTTACCCAATGTCCACTCACCGATGACCGGCGTATCATACAGGCCTTTATCAAAAACTTGCAAGTAGGCCGATTAAAAGACGGAACGGCCATTGGCATGGGGTTGGCGACCGCGTTGAACCATTTGAAAGACAGCGAGTCGCAGAGCAAAGTGATTATTTTGATGACCGATGGGGAAGACAATGCGGGCAGTATCCATCCTTTGGAGGCCGCCGCCATCGCAAAAGCGCTCAATATAAAGGTGTACACCGTAGGAATTGGGTCCGACGGGGTGGTGCAATCACCCGCATATCAGCGACCAGACGGTTCATTTGTGTTTGTGGCCCGCAACATGAGTTTCGACACCAAATTATTATCGGATGTAGCAGATATCACGGGGGGCAAATTTTATCGGGCGCGTACCGCCGACGATTTGGCAGGCATTTACAAGGAAATCGAGCAGTTAGAAAAAACAAAAGTGTCGACGACCGTAATCATCCGTACGTCTGAATTGTTTTTCTGGTTTTTAACCATCGCCCTTTGTTTGCTCATCCTGGAAATGCTGTTGCGCTGGGGCCCCTTGCGGGTGATTACCGTTTAAGCAATGCAAAAAACCAGGGAATTCCCTGAAAAATGCACGGAAAAGAATCTTAACAGCACAATTCGGAAAAAAATGCTGCGTTTCCTTTAGAAGTTTGCAAATAAACGCGACTTTTCGGCGGAATTCAATGGATATGAGCAGATTTTTAACGGCATTGTTGGTATTGGTAGGGACGGTAGTCTCCGCCCAGGATCCAGTATTCTCGCAGTTTTATGCTGTACCGATGCAGTTCAATCCAGGATTTGCAGGCAGCGCTTTTGCGCCTCGAATGGGATTTATTTACCGCAACCAATGGACCGGTTTTAACAGCGCGTATCGGACATATGGTGCTTTTTACGAGCAAAGTCTGGACCGGCTCAACAGCGGGATTGGATTTAATTTAGAGGGCGATAATGCGGGTAATGGGATTTTAAAAACAACCCGTTTTTCGGCGGTTTATGCCTATCGTTTGCATTTGAGTGATCAATTAGACCTTCGATTGGGCGTAGAAGCCGGTTTGCATCAAACCAATTTAAATTGGGACAAATTGATTTTTCCCGATCAGGTAGATGCTTTAAACGGAATAACCTATAATAGTGATGAGTTGCGGCCCGATATTTCGAGTCGTTCTAGTCTGGATATTTCAACTGGATTACTTTTGCTCAGTGAAAAATTCTACCTTGGCGCCGCAATGAAGCATTTGAATACACCAAGGGAAGGTGTGCTGGTAATAAATGACAATATTGAGCGTGGTTTGCCGATTCGGTATGTGTTGCACGGCGGAACAGAACTGATTGTTAACAAGGGCAATAAACTTCACCCCCCCTCGTTTATTTCACCGAATTTCCTTTTTGTTTCACAAGGTCCGTATCAACAACTCAATATTGGCGCGTATGCTGGCTTGGGTTCCATTTTTTGCGGATTATGGTTCCGACACACCTTTAATAACGCCGATGCTGCGATTTTGATGGCTGGATTTAAAGAAGGGGTGTTCAAATTTGGGTTAAGTTACGATGCGACCATTTCAGGTTTAAGTAACCGAGCCGGAGGGACGTTCGAGTTTTCATTAGGCATTTCATTAGATCAAAATGAAAACCTAAAAAAGAAAAAAAAGCGTGCTGACCTCAATGACTGTTTAAGGATGTTCCAATAATTTCAACTACATTCAATAAATTTGGTGCAATTGGAATTGCGAAAAGTTTTATTTGCCTACATTTGCTGCTCATTTTTCAAAAACTGCTTTTAATACAATGAAAAAAACTCTCATTCACGGGTTAAGCTTTATCCTGCTGGTCTTCATGCTGGCTAGTTGCGGACGCAAATCTGAAAGCTCTACGACTACCGGTTGGAAATACAACGACCAGAAATGGGGTGGCTTTGAAAAAACTGACTACGAGGGCCAGGAAACAGGTCCAAATCTCGTTCTGATCGAGGGCGGTACCTACACCATGGGTCTGACGGATCAGGATGTTACCTACGAATGGAACAACGTTCCACGTCGTGTTACCGTATCTTCCTTTTATATGGACGAAACGGAAGTGCGCAACATCGACTATCGTGAATACCTGTACTGGGTAGACCGTGTATATGCTGCAACTTATCCAGAAGTTTGGAAGCGCGCTTTGCCTGATACGCTCGTTTGGCGTTCAGAACTCGCGTACAACGAGCCTTTGGTGGAGTACTACTTCCGCGACCCTGACTACGATGAGTATCCGGTAGTAGGTGTAAACTGGAGACAAGCATCCGAGTATTGCAAATGGCGCTCAGACCGTGTGAATGAGATGATTTTGGTTAAACGCGGCATCATTGATCCAAACGTAGATCAGAAAAATGAAAACAACTTCAACACGGATGCTTACCTCGTAGGTCAATACGAGCCAAGCGTGCGCAAGAACTTGCCAGATCAAAAAACAGGTGGCGAACGCCGCGTACGTCGTGAAGACGGTATCCTGTTGCCTGAGTACCGCCTGCCTACAGAAGCAGAATGGGAATACGCAGCATTGTCGCTCGTAGGCAACCAGGCTACCAGCAAAGATGAGTTGATCAGCGATCGCCGCATCTATCCTTGGAACGGCAACACTGTACGTTACCAAAAACGCAACAAATACCAAGGCCACATGCTTGCTAACTTCAAGCGCAGCGGTGGTGACTATGGTGGTATGGCAGGCGCTTTGAACGACAAAGCATTTACGCCATCCCCTGTATTGTCTAACTGGCCAAACGATTTCGGTCTGTACAACATGGCGGGTAACGTAAATGAATGGACAGCCGACTTGTATCGTCCAATGACGACATCAGACTTGGTTGATTCACGCAACCAAGACTTGAACCCATACCGTGGTAACATTTTCAAAACCAAAGAATTGGACCCAGAAACGGGTTCTGCTGTAGCAAAAGACAGCCTTGGTCGCTTGAAATATGCACTGATGGATACCACTTCTACCGCTCTGCGTGATAACTACAAGCGTCCAGAAGAATTTAACTACCTCGATGGTGACAAAGAATCTTTGGTGGAATACCGCTATGGTATCAGCACCCTGATCAGTGACCATGCACGGGTAATTAAAGGTGGCTCTTGGGCCGACCGCGCGTTCTGGTTGTCGCCTGGCACACGCCGTTACTTGGAGGAAGAAAAAGCAAGCCGTACGGTAGGTTTCCGTTGCAGCATGACCCGTAAAGGTTCACCAACCAGCAACGAAGAGCCAGAAGGTAACTACTTCAAAACCAAGAAGAAGAAAACCAAACGCCGTTACGATTAGGATATAGATTGGAAACATTTGTCTGCAAGCAAAACGCACTGTAACATGCGCAATGCCCATGAAAATGTTTCTGCTAGAAAACGGGAAGACGCCTTGTCTTCCCGTTTTTATTTTTTTAAAACACTTCCTATACGCTGTGTTGAAACAGTTTCTTAGGTTTGAGGCCAATTTGTGCATACCTTGAAAACGATTGAGCAACTTTACCAGCTTTACCTCCAGCATCCTGTTGTGAGCACCGATTCCCGTAATTTACCAACGGGCTGTATCTTTTTCGCCTTGAAAGGTGCCAACTTTGATGGCAATCTGTTTGCTGCCAAAGCGCTGGAGGCCGGTGCCGCTTATGCCGTGGTAGATGATCCGAATTTAAAAGGTGATCACTTGTTTCAAGTACCCAATGTGCTCGAAGCCCTGCAGCAACTCGCCTTGTTCCACCGGCGGCATTTCGAAATTCCAATCATTGCGATTGGCGGCTCGAATGGTAAAACCACGACCAAAGAACTGGTTTCGGCCGTACTCAGCAGCCATTACCCCTGCCATTTTACGAAAGGCAATTTCAACAACCATATTGGTGTGCCGCTTACGCTTCTGTCCATGCCCGATGATACCGAGGTGGCTGTGATTGAAATGGGCACCAACCAGCCGGGCGACTTACAGGAACTATGTAGCATTGCGGCACCTACCCATGGCTTACTGACCAATATCGGTAAAGAACATCTGGAAGGTTTTGGGGACCTCAATGGCGTAAAAAAAGCGGAAGCCGAACTTTACCATTATTTATCACGCCACAAGGGCTGTGTTTTCCTCAATTTATCCGAAAAATACCTGCGCACACTTGCCCGTCATAATCAACGCAAAGTGCTGTATCAGCAAGCCGGAACAGCCGTTGTCGTGCCTGGCACCATCGAAATTCAGTTAAGCAGCGAAAATCCATTCATTACCGCTGGCTTTACTTCCGATGCGGGCGAATGGGTGAGCGTACAAAGCCAACTGATTGGGAAACATAACTTTCAGAATATCATGACCGCTATTGCATTGGGCATTTATTTCAAAGTGCCCGCAGCAAAAATAAAAGCGGCCATTGAGGCATATACTCCCAGCAATAACCGCTCGCAATTTATTCGAGAAGGAAACAAGGTGATTTTACTGGATGCCTACAATGCGAATCCATCCAGTATGATTCCAGCGCTACAAACCCTACAACAATTTGATGCGAAATATAAAATCGCGATATTAGGAGATATGCTGGAATTGGGAGCCGATAGTGATAAAGAACATCAGGCCATTTTGCGCTATGCTGCCCGGCTGAAGCTCGATCAAATTGTGCTGGTTGGTCCTGAGTTTGGTCAAACGCCCTATCAAAAATACAAGGCCCTGCATTTTCCGCACGTGGATCAAGCACGGGAATGGTTTCAACAGCGCGCTTTAGAGGACTGTATGATCCTGATTAAAGGTTCGCGGGGAATTCGCCTCGAAAAAGTACTCGAAAAAGCCTAGATCAGTCTCTGCGTACAACGAGCAGCTGTTGGTGTGGTGGTTGCTGACCGCCCTGCATCCGCACCTGATATACGCCCGACGGAAGTGTTGTTACTTCCAATTGGGCTTGTTTTTGTTCTGGCTCCAACTGCAATGCAAGCACATTTCGACCTTGTATATCAAAGAGTTGCAGATTTTCATACCCTTCCATTTCCCATTGAAAAAACACTGTATGCTGGGCGGGATTGGGGTACATTTCCCAAGTAGTTACAGCGCGATCGCGCGATGCCGTCTGGGCATTTGCAACCATTAGGTCCGGTGTATTCCCAGCACAGTCTGGCGCAAAGGTGCCACAAAAATGCAGTTTCCCTATTTTTACATCGGGCATGCCTGCCTTTCCTTTGGGTACGTTTTTTTGAAAATACAGCTTTTTAACCGGCTCTATCGGCATGTTTTTTACCAGACTGACCCACGTATTGCAACTATTGGGATAAAATGTGAGCAAATACTTTTTCTCCTTTGGGTTTAAACAAGTGCTATAGTATAAAGCAATCGGATCGCTGCCACTGTGGTGGTAAAATCGAATCGCATCCAGTAAAACGGGTTGATCAAACGTTGCGACCACTTCCGGTTTGGAACAGGCCGACCACAACTGGTGTTCGGGATAAATAAACGGCTGCCCGCAAGTACCTGTGGCATTATAAACATTGCAAAGGGGCAGTGTGTACGGATTTCCACCAATACAAGCACCTGGCTGTGCTTCCGGGCAAGTGTTGTTACTCGCATTGCCGCGATTTTCAATTAATAATTTGCAAAAATCGCTGGTATAGGTATCGCATGCATCGGCGGTGGTTAACTGCACACAAGGATTGAAGATACTGGATGTACTCGTGTTCGTACTTACACAAACAACACAAGGTACACGCGCGGCCACCCCGGCTGCATTTACAAACGACAGAAAAACAACATATTGTGTATTTGCCTTTAAACCTTCTATCAAAAGGCGGCCACGATCGGCCTGCAAACCCGTCATATAGGTTTGTACATACCCATTGCCCAATAAATCGGTTGTATTATACGATTGGCAGGTAGCATTATTCGCCAAATTACTTTTTTGAGCATAATATACATTCCAATGGCCCTTTGGCACATTAACCGGGTTCCATTCAAGTAAAACCCCATTGCAATAACTGGTTACGGTAGGTGTAGGCAGTGGGCAGGAAATAGTCGGATCGGTGGTATTTGAATTTAAAACAACAAAAACAGGAGTTTCGGAAATCAGTACAGTGGTATTGTTAAATTTGACTTGCCCGTTGCTTACGTTCCATGCTTTTTTATACCCCACCGCACTATTATCAGCCATTTGCACGATAGAATAGGTGGAAATATTGGTCAGTTCGGGCGCGCCAATCTGTTGTAGTAAGGTGTTGACCGGTAAGGTGAGCAAGCGATTGACCACCTTCGTAGCAGTGGGCGACCAAATGGCCAAAATGTGCGTATTGTTTTCTCCTTTGTAGTAATAAATACGGGGCGGGGTGCCACCATTATCAAATTGGATGTTCAAACTTGCATTTAAATCTTTGGCAAACCGGGTATTTCCCAACACATTTTTCAGGGTTTGCACATAATACCAGGCGCGTTTTGGGTGAAAATTGCGGGTAACCAAACCGCAATGGGTGAATAAACCGCCCCCGGGACTCCATTGAAAACCTTCGCCATACGGGGCTTCATCGCGCAAATCGAAGGAAGCGACTTTATTTAATACCAGTGTTTGGGTGCCATTTTGATATTCCACGGCAGAAAGTTCCATGTACGCCCGCACCAACCATTGCGATTGGGTCGTAAAATAGGACTGAAGGCCCGAACTTAACTGCGCTTTGATGGGCGAATTATTGTTCGAGTCATAACCAAATTCAGTGAGCCAGTATTCCATGGTGGGCACCGTGAGCTCTGCTTTGATCGCTGGTTCGGTCACGCCATCCAGTAGTTTTTCAAAAAAACGTTGGTATCGTTCCTTTAATTTACATTGTTCGGGGCTTAATCCACGGGTATTTAGGCCAAAATAGTCGTAAGTATCCCAAATAGATGGGTTATCAATGTAGGCAGCCCCCAAATCAGACACATTGCTGCAATAATGGTGTAAGTTGAGTACATCAAAAGGGATTTTTTTAGTTAAATTGCTTTGGGCCGTGCGCAATGCATACGAAGCATTCAACAATTCAGTCAGGTATCTTCCGCGGAAATCAGAGAGCCCGCCCATGACCACCTGAATACTCGAATCAATATTTTTGACCCCTAAAAAACGCGAACTGTTATCCGCAGCCCGAAAATTGGCAGAAGATCCTCCCCCATCGTACGCTGCGTGAAGCAATGCGGCATATTGTGTTGGCATCATTTGATACACAGCCTCGGGGGTATTGCGCAGTGCATCGTCGTACCACCATTTATCCGGCTCATTGCCCATTTCCAGGTATTTCAAAAAGCCCATTCCTGACTTTCCGGCACCTAAAATATCACCATCCGCAACGGTATTATTCAACAAATGACAATAATCAGCAAGGGCGGGGTTGTTACATACGGACCTGTTTCCGTATCGCATGGCAAACAAGGACACCCATTTGGTGTAATCCAGGTAAGTTTCGGGTGCATTTTGGTCCTGACTGCCCGCCGATTTGCAAATTGGTTTTTGCTCTTGCAGCACGGCATCATATTGCATCAAACCAATCATTTCCGGTGCCAGTCCTTTCATGCTGGGCGATACTTTTTGCGACAAAGTCTGGTAAAAATGGTCATAATTGATCACACCGGCCAGGCTATTACTCGGGTTGAAACGCAACAAATTGGTGGGGCAATTGGGGATATGATCGGAATCGAACCCGGTATCATCCGACCATTCGTGGTATTCGCGTACAAAATCAAATTGTTCCAGCAGGGTAAGATCATCCGAAGCGCGTGCGTTTATGCCGATAAAATCTTTCATCAGCGGGCGCGGGTTCTTATCTTGCGCGTTCAAAACAAGTTGAGCACAAACAAATATTCCGACGACAAGCAGGGTGCTTTTCAATTTTGGCATACATGGGTATCAGAGATGAAGCGAATGATTAATGCAGCGTAAAGCATAAAGTGAAAGATACCGGCGTGCTTACAAATGCTGCATGCACTTTTGGTGTAAATACCATGCCATTAAAATGTAACAGAGGGAAATAACCAGCAATTATGCCGATTCTGCAACAAACCGATCAAATACGAACCGAGGCACAGCGCCTGGGATTTGATTTTGTGGGGTTTGCCAAGGCAGAACGGTTAGATGCGGAAGCGCGTAAATTAGAACAATGGCTGCACCAGGGGGCACATGGGCAAATGGGATATATGGAAAACCATTTTGACCTGCGTGTAGACCCTACCCTGCTGGTGCCCGGCGCAAAGACGGTGATTTGTTTGGCCTATAATTATTTTACAGAGGCCCTCCAAGAAGACCCGGAAGCACCGAAAATTAGCAAATATGCCTATGGAACCGATTATCATTTGGTAGTAAAAGACAAACTGAAAGCGCTATTTCAGTACATGCAGGATACTTTTGGGGAAATTGATGGTCGTTGTTTTGTAGACAGCGCGCCCGTGATGGAGCGGGAATGGGCGCAGCGGGCGGGTTTGGGCTGGAATGGGCGCAATACACTCACCATCCATCCAAAGCGCGGTTCTTATTTCTTTTTGGCAGAAATTATTTGTGATTTGCCCTTGTTGTACGACGATCCGATCCGCGATCATTGCGGCACTTGCCGGCGATGTATAGATGCTTGTCCCACCGAAGCCATCGCACCGGAAGGTTATTTTTTAGATGCTTCCAAGTGTATTTCCTACCTGAGCATTGAATTGCGCGCCGAAATACCCTCGGAATTCAAAGATCAAATGCAAAACTGGATGTTTGGCTGCGATGTTTGCCAGGACGTTTGCCCCTGGAATCGCTTTGCAGAACGCCATAAAGAACCCGCTTTTGAGCCCCACCCGGAGATGCTACCCATGCGAAAATCAGCCTGGGAAGCGTTAAATGATGATACTTTTGGCAAAATTTTTAAAAAATCGGCAGTAAAGCGCATCAAATACGAAGGATTAAAGCGCAACATCCAATTTTTAAAACCAGATCAATAACCGTCCCAGCGGGACGACGCAATCCTTGTAACCCAGCCAAACCGTCCCAGCGGGACGGCATCTTTGTAACAACGTGAACACTGTCAAACCGTCCCAGCGGGACGGCATCTTTGTGGCACTTATCCGGGTTTTTCCGAATCCGTAATCCGTTTTAGCACATCAGGCAATTGACGCAGCGCCGTAAGTTCCCGGAATTTTTCCCGCATTTCCTCCGCAGGCGAACCGAAATACGTTTTTCCACCTTCCAAACTTTTAGAAACCCCCGATTGGGCGGCAATCAACGCGCCTTTGCCAATCGTCAGGGCTTGCGCGATGCCTGCCTGGCCGTACATAACCACATTATCCTCCACGATGGTTTTGCCGCCAATGCCTACTTGGGCCGCAAGCAGGCAGTTTTTGCCAATGACCACCCCGTGTCCGATGTGCACCTGACAATCCAGTTTGCTGCCTTCCCCGATGATGGTATCCCCGCTTACGCCCTTGTTGATGGTACATCCAGCGCCGATATCTACCTGATTTTCGATGATTACCCGGCCGCCAGAACGCCATTTTTGGTAAGTCCCGTCGGGCAACTTTTTAAAATAAAAGGCATCCGAGCCAATCAGGGCGCCCGGACCGATCGTTACATAGTCGCCAATAATCGTATATTCGCCGAGGTACACATTGGCTTGAATATAACAATGCGCGCCGATGGTCACGTGGTTGGAAATGATGACACCCGGCTCAAGAATGGCCGTCGGATGAATTTGAGCGGCATGGTGTACGGGTACCGTGAGCGGTTCAAAAGGGCGATGTTCCCGCACCAGCGTATCGTACACTTCAAAGGGGTTTGCTACCACTAAAATCACCTTTCCAGGCGGACAATCGGCTATTTCGTTGAGTAAAATAACCGTAGCGGCACTTTTGAGCGTTTTATCAAAGTATTTTTTGACATCCGAAAAAGCGATATCGCCGGCTTGCACCTTGTGGATTTCATTGATGCCCGTCGCGAAAAGGGTATGATCACCAATAATTTGGGCGTTGAAGCGCGCCGCTAAGGCAGATACTGAAATAGGATGTGGAAAAGTCATGCGTAGAATAGATTGTTGCTAAGAGGGCCAAAGTTCCGAAAAACCAGCGAGTAATTTGATGCCATGGGATACCCGGTGCCGGAATATTACGCAAGTCCAACAAACCGTAGATCATAAATTACGGCCGAATCTTATACCAATTCACACATATCTTATACTTTTACCGCAAAACCGATATTATATGAAAGCGTTGTTTCCCTTTATTTTAATTGGTATTGCCCTTTTATGTTCGTCTCCACTCGCCGCGCAACGGGAGCAAAAACTGCCCAGCGCCGAACTACGGGGCGCCTGGATAGCCACCGTTGCGAACATCGACTGGCCTTCCGAACCGGGTTTGTCGCCCGAGCGGCAGCGCATACAGTTTGACAGTATTTTGGATGTGCTCAAAGCGATGAACATGAACGCCGTGTTTGTGCAGGTTCGTCCAGCGGGCGATGCTTTTTACAATTCACCCAATGTACCCTGGAGTAAATATTTAAGTGGAGAACAAGGCGTTGCACCCGAGCCCTTGTACGATCCGATGGAGTATATGATCAAGGCCGCGCACGACCGCCGCATGGAGTTTCACGCCTGGTTGAACCCTTATCGGGCGACTTTTGACCTGGACACCGCCGCGCTTTCGCCTTTGCATCCCTTGCGCGCCTTGCCCAACGAAAACAAGGCAGAATGGTTTTTTCGGTACGGACGCCGGTATTATTTTAACCCGGCCAGTGCCAAAGTGCGGCAATATTTGAACAATGTAGTCAAAGATATCGTGGTGCGGTATGATGTAGATGGCATTCATTTCGATGATTATTTTTATCCGTACAAGGAAAACGGCGAAGAATTAGAAGATTACAACGACTTTGCCCGCAACCCCAGAAAATTCAACACTATAGAAGACTGGCGCCGCGACAATGTGAACCGTTTGATCCAGGATGTATCCACCACCATTAAAAAAATAAAGCCATATGTGCGTTTTGGTATAGGCCCATTCGGCGTGTGGCGCAACAAAGACCGCGACCCGATCAATGGTTCGGATACCCGCGCAGGCATCATGAGTTACGACGATTTGTATGCTGATGTATTGTTATGGCTCAAAAACGACTGGATAGATTATGTAGCGCCCCAAATTTACTGGAGCATTGGTTTTCCGCCCGCCGATTATGAAGTATTGGTAGATTGGTGGAGCCAGCATACCTATGGGAAGCAACTATACATTGGCCATGCGGCTTACAAAATCGCCAACAACAATATTGATGAAAACTGGAACGAGCCCGATCAAATCAACAAACAAATAACGCTCAACCGCGACAATCCAAACGTGCAGGGCAGCATTTTCTTTTCCGTGACGTCTTTGCTGAATAATCCTTTGGGCGTACAGGACTCGCTGATTACCAACCAGTACCGCACCCAGGCATTGCATCCGGGTATGGATTATTTATCGACCGTATTGCCTGCTGCGCCGCAAATTTGCAAGGTAAAAGGCACCGAAAGTTCCGTAAAAATTGCCTGGAATGTGTGTAATGTGCTGAATGGGGCGGAAATGCCCTATTACTATGCCGTTTACCGTTTTGAGGGGGAAAAAGTGGGCGATTTCAAAGACCCTCGGCATTTGGTGTACATCAGTCCGTACAACGATGAAAAATGGATATTTGAAGACCAAACAGCCGTGGAAGGCGAGTATTATACCTATGTAGTGTCGGGTTTCAACCGGGTAAACATGGAAAGTTTCAGCAGCGCGCCGGTGTTTATCAAAAAAACCAAAAGCGGCGCCAAGAAAAAGCGGAAGGTGTGGGGGTATTTGTTCCGGGCTTAAGGGGAGCACCACAGATTTCACCGATTTTCACAGATTTCTTATATTTTTAAAAAAACATACGTCAATTGGTTTTAACTATTGATGAAGAGCGGTATGCTTTGCTGCTGCAATTCTCACAAACGTTGGACTATGTTAAAATAACAGCGTCCGACGTAAATCTGCCGGAAATGCTTGGGCAACCCGGATTGAGCCAATTAGCATTACTTCAACAAAAATTGGACAGCCAAACCAGCACTTTGTTTTCAAATATAGGTGATCCGGTAGCTTGGCAAAAGTTGCAACAGGATGAGTGGTCGTAAGTTAAAACAGTAAAAGGAGGTACTTAAAGCACCTAAAAAATCATCGCGGAATTATCAGAAACCTATTGATATTTTCCTTTCTATATCTAAAAACGTTGTATTCAACCTTTCCCCACCCCATCTGCCCATATTGAAATTTGCACTTCTGTCCTTTTGTTGAAATGTCTGTAGGAATATCTTTGTACTGTTAATTTAATCTTCTTTAAATCCATATTTCACTCTCTGTTAAGTTATCATGAAGTCCAATTTCGGATGTATATAAACTATATTTTTCCATGAAACACAATTTTCCACTTTCCAGAAAAATGACTAAGGCGCTCTTACTATGGTGCCTTCTGATTCATTTAACCAATTTTACTGCCGCACAGCCTGGCTCAAATTGTCAGCCAGGCACTGAAAACAACAATTTGCCAGGTTCATGTCCCTCTGCCAAAATAGATGCAGGCATCATGATAGATCAAGCGTTTGTAAATCAGTATAGCGACTTGAATGCGGCAAGAGCGGCAGCCACAAACATATTTAATACTATGGCACCAAGCTTGTCAAGTTTATTAGCGCAGGCGGGTTATGCTGTTAATTTTAAAATCGTTCACTTCCCAACTGTAATCGTACCAAATTCTTGGTTTGTATCAGGAGAAGTAAGTGTATCGGCGACTAATATACGAGATATATGGTTTACACCAGCTCGTAATTGCATCAAACCAGATGGGATTATTCTTTTGTCAGGACAAAACCTCCCTTATGATGGCGTTCAGACTACTTCATTTTTTTGTGAACCTGGTACTTTTGGGAATGCTCAAGTCGCGGTAATCAGAAATCAAATAACTAATCCGGTTGGCACCGGAAGATCAATGGCACATGAAATGATGCATAATTTTGGGCTTGATCATATTAATAACTCTAATAATCCCACCTCATGTGCTCAACAATGTGGCACATCACCTTTGCCACTAATGTGCACAAATGGTGGTGAATATTATTTAACGACTTGTGATTTAAAATGCGTTAATCGATTTTTTGATCAAACAAAGTGCGAATGTTTGAAAACGGAAAGCGTATACCGTGCGCCTGAATATGTTTGTCCGGTTTCTTCAAATATCAGTTTCGACTTTAGTAATGATAATCCTAACCCTATTCGAAATTGTTTTTCTGGTAAAGATGAAATGACCATAATGGTCAAACTAAAAAACAATGATCAAGCCACGTCTCGTAATATTCGCTTAAGACTAAATGATGACAGCAAGAACTATTTAGAACTAATACAACTGTCTACTAGCTGTGTTGATCAAAATGGAAGAACTATTTGTTTCAATTCCGAATCTCTGATTCCAAATGGTGGAAAGGAGTTTAAAATACTAAAAATGGATGGATCAGAACAGTTTTTTGATTTAATTGCGAATGCAGAAATAAATGTTACGATTAAAGTCCGATACATTCGTGCAGATATACCAAACTTCCCCCTAAACTATAAATTCTTTATCAGAGCATATAGTGGGACAATTGGTTCGCCTGGAACAACTGACTTTGCTATCCAGCCTTTTGTAGAAGTAGATGCAGCTCCTTCAAAAAACTTCTCTACTATTTATAATTCGGGTTTGTGGCCAACTTCGCTACCCATTTTTATTAAAGGAAATCTGGTTTTAGATAATGTTACCTCCCTACCCACGTATGAACTTTCTCAGCATAAAAACATTCTTTTCGCGCCTGGGGCTGGCATAGATATAGCGAATACGAAGACAATTATGAATCAAGTAAGTATGAGCGGTTGCAACCAAATGTGGGAAGGAGTTGAGACCCGAAGTGGTTCTGAACTTATTGTCGATCAATCAACCATTTCGGATGCACAAATTGGTCTATATTTTAGAACTACATCAAAAGGTACCGTTACTGGAACTGTTTTTAACCGAAACAATTATGGTATATTTACAGAACCAATGAGTACGCAGGGTGGTGGAATACCTATTAATTTGATCGCTAACGGAAATAATTTTAAATGCTCCGAAACGCCTTTAAAGCCACCATATATTGGCCAAACCCCAATACCTACAGAAAAAGGTTATGTCGGGCTGTATTTGAATGATATTCCTTCAATGGCAATTCAAAAAGATCAAAACGGGTGTTATAACGTTTTCAACAACCTTACGATGGGAATAATTGGCGTAAACAGCAACTTTAGTGTCAATGATGCACTTTTTAGTGATATAACGCCTCCGTTAAATGCTTACCAAGGTTACCCAACGGACCAGAATGGAAGCGCCGTGTATGCCAATAATAGCCTTGCGAAGGTTACCGGCATGGGGTATACCACCACATCGCCTCAAAACTTTGAAAATTGTGATTATGGCGTACAAGCCATTAACAGCACCCTTAATGTGCAGTATAATAATATGCACAACGTGCGCACAGGTGTAGATATGTTTGGCGGTGTGAACAAATCCGTTAGTATCCTTGAAAACCGAATTGATGCCACCTACATTGGGATTGGACTGTATTATAATTCTTTGCTAAATACTAATCACGGCGTATCTAACAATGTCATTACCATGTCGGGTTTAGATTATGCCACAGGTATCCTGGTGAGTGGAGGAAAAGGCCATCAGACTAATATAAACAATATTCGAGAGAATTTCATTACGATGAACAACGGTTCTGCTGGAATACGGGTAGAGGGTGCTGCTAAAAACAACCTTGTCAACAATACCATAAACCTCACCAATCCTGGAAATAACAGGTTTGGTATTACGTTGAATGGTTCACAAAACCTTTCCAGCAGTTGTAACAATATTATAGGTGCCAACGCTGCCAATGCTACGGGTATCCGGACAAATAGTACGTTTCAATCAACCATTGGTTGCAATAATATTTCAGGTACCGCAACCGCAATGAACTTTTCAGGAGATTGTTCGCTTTCAACCGTGCGCGGTAATACCGTACAAAATGCTTCTATTGGAATGCTATATGGCCTTAATAATGGTGTGAGTTCGGTTTTGGTAGGAACACAAGTGCAAAGAGGGAATATTTGGGAAAACGGAACATTAGGAGCAGGCGCAAAATATAATGGAAATGTTAACAGCCTGAGTCAAAATTTATATGTAGTTGATCCGGGTCAAGATTCGAGATTTCTTCCTGCTGTAATTAACGGACCTCAAGACTGGTTTCAACTACAGTCATCAAATTCCTCTTATCGCTGCCAAATTGGGGGAGCAGATTGTCCCTTCCCGGTATTGGCGGGCGATGTTACAAAAGAAAATGATAAAGATCGTATTGCTACCGGCAATATATATGCAAGCAACTTTGAAAGTACCTTAAAGGCGCAGGCGCAAAAACATTTTTACACGTATTTGGCCGAAACTGGTTTGCCAAGTGGTTCGAGCAGCAACATCCAGCAGTTTTTCAATAACACCACAAGTGCGATATACAAAAGTTTTGGTGATATGGATCTGGCGATCCGTAATATTTTCAGGATTAGTGGGCTTAATGAATCCATTTTAAGCAATTACGAAAGTCTTTTAGGTAGCAAGCTTACCCAATTGTCCGATGTGGATCGGCAACTTACACGTCCAGATCTTCTTTCTTCACAGCAAGCAACACTAAGTGCTCAAAGAGATTCCACTTTACAGGCAGCGCAGGTAATCAAGTCAAATTGGTTCAATTTAACCAAAAGCCTTGATCAAGCGCGCCAGAATGGTTTAACAGCCCTGCTTTCACAAAACAATTCTTTGAGTGATGGTTCCACCTGGAATACAAATGAAAAGGCTGTAAATAATATTTTTTTAAATACAATGGGTATTGGTGTTTACCGATTCACAACCAGCCAACTAAGTAGTTTGCAAAGTATTGCAGCACAATGTCCTTTGTACGGAGGAGAATCTGTATATTGGGCAAGAAACATGCTGGAAGGTGTATTGGGCGTAACGACCTTATATGATGATGAAGCGCTTTGCCTACAATCCATTGATCGACAGGATTTGGAGCAACATGGCGACCAGTTGGTTCGGATTTACCCCAACCCCAGCACAGGAAGTTTTACCCTATATTATCAACTTGAACAAAATCAGGGTGCGTCCTTTTTATTGTACAACGCACTGGGCCAGGAAGTATACCAAACGACACTTCCGGGAGATACGGGCAATATTGCCATGCACCTGAATCATTTAGCACCCGGAACCTATTTTTATGTGGTTCCTGCAGGTAGCGCGCGCATTGCGGGTAGAATGATGATTACAAACAAATAATTCAAATGTTAGGGCTGGATCTGTATAGATCCAGCCCTAACCAATTTTAAATAACATGAAAAACTTTATATATTTTTTTTTCATTACAATAGGTATTTCTCTACATGCGCAAAAGCATGATTACATATGGGTAGTAGGTGTTGCTAATGAAACTGCCGTAATACCTTATGGGGGTTCAACCCTTGATTTTAACCAAATACCTGTAAATGGTTATTTTAAGCCCCGTTTACTTAATCTTAGAGGTAGTAGTGCTAGAATTTCGGATGCCAAGGGAAATTTAGCCTTTTACACTGATGGATGCCGAATCTGCAATGCACAAGATTCAATCATAGAAAATGGAGAAGACCTCAATCCAGGTGATTTGTACAATCAATTTTGCGCTTGGCCTTCCTTAGGAGGGTATATTTCAGGTTTCCAAAGTTCGGTCATCTTGCCCTTTCCTGGCTCCGACCACGAATACATCCTTATTCATACTGGTATAGAAAATATCCCGGATGCAACGGTTACCAAATTATATTACTCCAAAATTGACATGAGTTTAAATAATGGGAAAGGAAAGGTTACCGAAAAAAACGTTGTTATCTACGCTGGCCCCATGGGGTTTGCAGAAATGAGCGCGGTAAAACACGCAAATGGGACCGACTGGTGGGTTGTTAAGCCAGCACCTTACAATAAAAACAGTTATTTTAAATTCCTCATCACCCAAAATGGACCATCTCAACCTGAATTTCAGAACTTTACTTTTAATACCCTAACTTTTAGCACACAAAGTCAAACATGTTTCAGCCCGGATGGGAAAAAGTTTATTCGGTATAGAGGATCTGAAGGGGTGTATATTTTTGATTTCGATCGACAAACCGGTTTGTTATCTAATCCCGTTTTCATTGACCCTCCGGAAATAACGATTAAATATGGTGGCTGTGCTGTATCGCCCAATAGCCGATTTTTATACCTCAGCAACCTTACCGATTTGTATCAACTGGATCTTGAAGCTGTGATGAATCCGGCATCTTTTCGGCACATCGCCACCTATGACGGGTATATTGATAATCTTGCTGCCAATTTTGGGTATTGCCAACTTGCGCCCGACTGCCAAATCTATATATCGCCCGGCAATCCAAGCAAGGTTTACCACATCATCCACCGCCCTGATGAATTGGGCGAAGCTTGTGATTTTGAGCAACATGCGCTGAAAATGGATGCTTATCAGGGCTCTATGGTACCTCCATACCCCAATTACCGCCTCGGCCCCAGCGGGATGGAAGGCCTGCCTTGTGCTCCTACCGTGTCTACTTTTGGTCCGCTCGTGGAGCAATCAAATCTTAGGGTTGCCCCTAACCCCAACTCCGGAAGTTTTACCCTATATTACCAACTTGGACAAAACCAGAGTACACCGTTTTTATTGTACAATGCACTGGGCCAGGAAGTGTACCAATCTCTACTTCCTGGAACTACGGGCAATATTACCATGCAACTGGATCATTTAGCCCCCGGTATCTACTTTTATATAGTTCCCGCAGGTAGCAAGCCCATTTCGGGTAGATTGATGATTGCAAGCGAGTAGTACACTTGCGAATTCCCCATTTTGAACATAATTTTGTAAAAGATTGTCATACTACAGGTCCAAAGTAGTCCTAACAAGTACTACATCCCCTCCAACACCATAGCCCTAAACCCTTCGCGCTTAGCCTCCAAAAATTGCGCCCCCGTCTCCCGGATCGTCGTCTCCAAACTCCGATACGTAAAATCAAATACCGTTTTGGATTTATCGCTGGTGTAAAAATACTTCGACACACTGCTGCGTGCGGCTTCCCGGGTAACCATCGGCTCCGCGCCCAATATTTTTTCCTTCAGCCACTCTACCCGCCAGGCCACTTCTGCCAGCAGCGGACTGACTGGGATAAACGGCGGTTTTTTATCAATCGAAGCACCAATCAGGTCAAACAAACGCCGAAAAGAGGCATTTTCGCTGTTTAAAATATACCGTTCGCCGTTTTGCGGACCTTCCAGCAAGTGTACCATAAAACGCGCCACATCCCGCACATCCACAAATCCCGTGCTGCCGGTCGGGCAAAATTTTAGTCCTCCTTCTACCTGGGTAAAAAATTTAGCCGAACCTAAGTTCCAAAACCCGCTGCCAAAAATAATGGCCGGGTTCACAATCGCCACCGCCAAACCCTCGTGGTGCGCGCGCCACACTTCCTGCTCGCTCAGGTATTTACTGATCGCATAATTGCTGTTACCCCGACTTTGCACCCATTTGCTGTCTTCATCGAGCGTCGGACGGTCTTTGGCACGCCCCAGGGAGGCAATGCTGCTCACGTGAATCATTTTCCGCACGCCCATTTCAAGGGCTAAATTGGCCACGTTGGCGGTTCCTGCCACATTTACCTGCATCATCCGGGCAACATCGCGGGGGTGAAACGATACCATGGCCGCACAATGCAACACTTCGGTAATACCCGTCATGGCGTCTTCTAGGGCCACTACATCCGTTACATCGGCATCCACCCATTCCACCTGATCGGCAATATCTGCGACCAGATCCATGGGACTGTTGGCCCGGCGGGTGGCACGCACCGCATATCCTTTTGCAAGTAATTGACGAATTAGGTAAGCGCCCAAAAAGCCGGTGCCCCCGGTAACCAAAAGTTTAGAATCTGGTAACATGCTTTATTTTTTCAACGATAAGGTATAATCTGCGACGGCCAAAATCTCTTCCGGAGAAAGCACTTCTTTAAAAGGCGTCATCATTTTGCGGCCATTGGTAATGACATTGATGCGTTCCTCTTTGGTTAAAGGGCTGACGGTTAAGTCTTTAGCGCCGTTAAGGCCCAGTTTCCCATCCGAGCCATGACAAGTAATGCAATACTGACGGAAAACAGCCATACCATCTGGCGTAAGTTTGGCGCGGGAAGTTTCTGCACTTGCCGACGTGCGCGATGCCTGTTCCGAACTACAGGCCGCAGCCCAGCAAAGCACCGAAAAAAATACTACAAAAAGTGTATTTATGGATTTCATGGCAATATTTATTGAACAATGACGGAGGGTGGTACGGTTTTTGGCAAAGGGGTATTAGACGAGCAAAGGAACCTAACAAGGGCCAAATTTCTGAAAGAATATCAGTATTTTGGTCAGCGCGAAGCAACAAATGTTCCGCGCAAAAAAAAGGGAATGATTTCCAATTAGTGATTACCTTTGCTTACGTCTTTATTTTGCTGTTTTTATTAAAAATAGCGGCTTGCCCCTAAACCCACAGATTTGATAAATAGTGTTTGTTCATAGTGTTTGTTTTTTGTTTTGTCCCTGTTAAGTAGCAATATTTAATAGGGTTTTTTGTTTTTATATCTAAAGTGATTATGAAAACGGCTGGATGCGAATCCATTTAAAATCAATTTTTATCCATCCATCCTTCAAATCCTTTAAATCTCGGTCTAACTTTAACATTTAAACGCATTTTTTGGCACATAATTGGCTACACTGTTTCTATTGCAGCTTCATACAATAGAAACGGTTTAGTGAAAACCCGGAGCAAATGTGCTCCGGGTTCTCTTTTTTTACGGCCTATCTTAAGAGCGTTAAATTGCCCGCCTTTACTTTTTCAACCCCTTGGCATTTATACCGCAGGCGATATAAAAATGCGCCCGGGTTGGCAGGGGTACCACTGATCATACCGTCCCAGGTTTCAAATTGATCTTTTGCATTAAAGACCCTTCCGCCCCAACGGTCAAATACTTCAAACGAAATAAATTCATTGACAGAGAACGGGTTACTGATGCCAAAAACATCATTACGGCCCGAACTGAAGCTCGGCGTAAAGGCATTGGGGATAAAAATTTTATTGCAATCCAAGGTGTCTGGATCAATGACATTTACAAAAATGGTATCGTACGCCAAACATACCCCGTTGCCATAATCAATACTTACCACATAACTACCTGGCTCCGTGGGTGTTACGATTGGATTGGCGATGCTCGGATCGGAAACACCCGTAGTTGGGCTCCAGGAAAACTGTTCAGCGCAATTGGCTGCTACATTTACCTGAAAGGAGTTGCCCAGATAAATCAGGGTATCCGAATTTAAAATATTGTCGGCGCGCAAATTATACCGCGCAATCGCCTCTTCGTCCAGCGCTTTACTGTGGAAACGCAATTCGTCAAATTCGCCTTTGAACCAGGAGTCGAGTGGACAAGCGGGTTCTCCTACTTTAAAGGTGGCGGTAGAAGTAAGGTCGAGGCGAGCGGGCGCAACTTTCGTGTCCCGCAATTGACCATTAATATATAAGGTGTAGCGCGTATTGCTGCGGGTAAGCGTGATAAACTGCCAGCAAGGACCATTGTCGAGCGCGCCTTGCACGGTGGTGAGGAGCGTATCATTTTCGCTGATGCCGGAAGTTATTCGGCGGGTTTTGGGTGAGTAACGCACCCAAAATGCGCGACTGGTGGTACAGCTGCCCTGTTTGGACATGATCAGCTGGGTACCATTTACATTGGTGGCATCCGGCGGTTTGATGTAAAAACTTACCGTGAAGTCACTCGTAGAAAAAATATCGGTAAAAGGTCCTACAAAATAAAGCGCATCGTCTACCCCGTCAAACGTAAAACAGGAATCGCGGAGGCCGCAGGTGCAGGAAATGCCGTTGATCAATGCGCCGGCCGAACCGTTGCCACTGTTATCAACCGCTTTGCATCCATTATCGAATGCAAAGTACGCCTCAACCTTATCGGAAGTGCTTTGTGCAAAAAGGGCACCGGCGTAAATGAAGCTACATAAAAGGAAAAGTGTACGCATGCGGGAAATCGATTTAAGCACAAAATAACGCCTGCATTGGCATTAAAGTATAATTTTCAAGCGGCGTAATCCATGAAAATGCAAATACGCCATGGAGCGTCAAATCTGGGCATACACTCAGGGTTTTAAAAACTGATCCAACCCGCCCGGCATCATTCCTTGCAATAATTGGTTGGTCTCGGCCGCAGCGGCCACACGCGCCGCTTCCAAGGCCCTGTTCACCGCTACCAATACCAAATCTTCCAGTTGCTCTAGGTCCGAAAAGTCGAGATTGCTGGCATCCAATTTTATATTGTGTACCTGCATATCGCCCGATGCCTGCACCCGCACTGCGCCATCGCCCGATTCGGCATCTACGACAAGGGCCGCAAGTTTTTCCTGCATGACCTGTTGCTGTTGCTGCAAATTACCCAAAAGATCTCCAAACATGGTAAATAAAATTTATCTAAAATGAACCAAACGCGCAAAGGCTTCCACCCGCGCATCAATCATTTCCTGGGTTAAATTTTTGATGCCATCAATACTAAATGCTTCTACGCAAAAGGAAGCCATCGCCGAGCCGTGAATCACCGCCAATTTCATATTCTCAAAGGAATAATCTTTGGTTTTGGCCAGCCAGCCTGTAAAGCCACCTGCAAACGTATCGCCTGCACCCGTTGGATCAATCACTTCGGCCAAAGGCAATGCCGGTGCGTAAAAAACTTGTCCATGGTGAAACAACAAAGCGCCGTGTTCGCCTTTTTTTATGACCAAATATTTTGGACCCATCTCGTGAATCGCCTGGGCTGCGTGCACCAACGAATGTTTGCCCGTCAATTGCCGCGCCTCTTCATCATTGATGGTCAATACATCTATTTTTTTCAAAACGGCCTTCAAATCATCCAGCGCAATGTCCATCCAGAAATTCATGGTGTCCAACACCACCAAACTCGGGCGCTGATCCAATTGATCCAACACATCCATTTGAATTTTGGGAACGAGGTTGCCTAACATCAATACATCCGGATTTTTATAAGCAGCAGGCAATACTGGCTCAAAATTGGCCAATACGTTCAGTTGGGTATCCAGCGTATCGCGGGAGTTGAGGTCTTTGTGGTAACGACCCGCCCAAAAAAATGATTTTTCACCCACCTTAATTTGCAAACCCGCCAAATCAACACCCCGGCTTTCTAAAAAAGCCAACACATCGCTCGGGAAATCGTCACCCACCACCGAAACAATCTGTACCGGCTTTACAAAATAGGAGGCAGACAATGAAATGTAAGTACAAGCACCACCGACTACTTTTTCAGCCCGTCCTGCAGGTGTTTCAATATCGTCGAATGCAACGGTTCCTACCGCAACTAAACTCATAAGGCAAATTTTATACGTAAACGTTTAAATGGGCACTTGCTCCCACCTGTTTTGATCAGGCAAAGATGGCAAATTAGGCCGAAAATAAAAAGGCCATCGCGTTTGCGATGGCCTTGCGCCTCCTAAAGGACTTGAACCTTTGACCTACGGATTAACAGTCCGCCGCTCTAACCAACTGAGCTAAGGAGGCTTGCTTTAAAAAGCGGGGCAAAGGTATATCGTTCAGGTGTTACCAAGCAACAATTTTTCAATTTTTTTTTCACTTATTTAAACTTTGTGGCAATTCGACCCGTGCAACTACTTCAAAACCCTGTTGAACAAGGCTCAAACGGGCCGCTGGGCCCAATAAATGCACCAGCCGCCGCCGCGCATTGTCCAGCCCAATCCCTGCCTGATCCGAAATTTCCAATGCACCGGTGTTGGTGATTTCTAAAACAACACCTTCCCCATGCGCCCTTGCTACAATGCGTATGCGACCTCCTTCAACCATGCGGCTTATCCCATGTTTTACAGCATTTTCAGCCAACGTAAGCAGCAACAAGGGCGGAATCTTTACTTGATCCAGCGCCGGATCAAGGTCCCATTCCAGTTGCAGACGTTCTTCAAACCGCATTTGTTCCAGCGCCAGGTAATCGCGCACAAAGGCCAACTCCTCCGAAAGCGGCACCAGGCCCGTTGCAGGAGCATTCAGCGCCGAACGTAATAAACCCGACAACTGACTCAAGGCATTGCCCGCGCGATCTGGATCGGCATAAATGAGCGCCCGAATACTATTGAGGGCATTGAACAAAAAATGCGGATTGATTTGCGCCTTGAGGTTTTCCAACTGGCTCTCTTTCAATTCATTGCTCAACTCCAATTGCTTCATCCCGGTCCCATGAAGACGGGTAAGAATTTTGTTTAAATGGTAAACCCCTACCCATCCAAACATAATAGGGGCCCAAGTGGTCAAATTAACCAGGGTATGCAACAACTCAAAACTCACTTCGGTGTGCGTCAGGGTATGCCCAAGGTTATGATGGGTTAAAAACATCATAAACGAAAGGGCAAAAACCGCTACAATGCCCGACCATAACAAGGTATTAACCGATTTTTCGCCCAGCCGCAACCAATGAAAGACCGCCCGGTATAAATGGGTGACCCCAATTCCAATCGGCAAAATGAGCAAAGGAAACAAAATCAACAATCCCTTCAGATAACCATGCGCATAGAAATCCAGCAACTGCTGCACGCAAATACCCGACCAGCCCGTTAATTGGCAAATCCAGTAAAGTTGGGTATGACTTGGTCGAAACATGGCCTAAAAGTGCGCTTCTTTCAGGATTTTGCCAAACCATTTGGTTTCAAAATTGCGCAATCCGGCAAAAGGTATCTTTCCCGATTTCTGCAAACCAATCCGGGCAAATATAATGGCCTGATCGCGGGCACCCTGAAGCAATTCGAGCGCCGCCTTCACTCTAAAAGTCGCCCCATCCGCATCACGATCGGCGCCTTTTTTAATGTTTTCCCAAATTACCTGCACGTCACGCATGTCTTTGAGTACAAAAGCATAAAAAAAGATCACCTCTTTCATAAAATAACGCTGAAAATAGCCCTGCGGCATCTCATTTTGATGATCGATCAGAAATTGCGCCTGCATGCGGGCCGCTTCATGTTCCCCGCGGTCGAGGTGGTAAGAAAAAGCGAGGTACCGACTATTTATAACAGTCAGATTGATCGCTTCCTCCTCCTGTTCGCTGATGGTTGCTACCAGATCTGCCGGTAACTCGCCGGGCGTTTTGCCAGCACACAACAACGCAACCAAGGCTAAATTGGCTTGCTCCCGCGCACTCGTCTTGCCCCCGCGCAGAAGCGCCAAAAAACGCCCGCCGTCAGAAGTGAACCCGCCTGAACGACTCGGAATAGCAGTCGCTACAAACAACAGCAACGATATAATACCCAGACAAAAAAGACCAAAAATAACCACTTTGTTTGCTTCTCCTGGCATCCATGACCAGGCCAACATCAGCGATCCAATACCCAGCAACAAACTGGATAAAGGACCGGCCGCTATAACCAAAGCAAACTTTTTGCGCAAATCCTCCCCATGCCAGCTTGCCGGAAACGTGGCCGCCAAACCGCCAAAACTATTGATATCCCGGTTGAAAAACACTTCTGCGCGGTCTTTGCCTGCCCGAATGCCTAAAAAACCAACGGTAAATAAGGCAAAATGAAAACCCTGCAGGAGCCCCGCCATCAAATGCCCCAATTCATGTACCGCAATGCCAATCCAAATGGAAACCACTGCAACTGCAACATAAAGGAAGCCTTCCATCGGATCGTTCGGTTTGATCGGACTGGCACCCGCATTCGAACCATGTAATATAAAGGTAACCAGGAAAAAACCCGCCAAGGCTGAGGCGGTTCCAATGAGTGCGCCCGCGAGTAATTGCGGTATATGAACCTTCTTTTTTTTGTTTTCCATCTCAATTTGATTTTTGTTTTGTTTTCGGGCTTGGAATGGCCTCTAAGGATTAAAAAAGGGTGTTTTTTCGTAAAATTAAGGTTTTGCGCCCAAAAGCACCACCGTTTCAGCCTGCCGTATGCCATTTACCAATAAAACAAGTACATAGGCTCCAGCGGGCAAATCATGGGTGTTGAATTGTTGGGTTTGCAGGCCAGATTCTTGTTCGGCCGTATGCTGAAGTGCCAGGATACCATTGGTGTCAAATAATTGTAAACCAACTTTTGCCTTTTTCTCCAGGGTATATTCTACCGATAAGGAATCAAAGGCCGGATTGGGATACACTTTAATCGGTTGTTCCGAGGTTCCTACTTTTTCATCAATACTGACCAAAGACTGTACCATGCGCCAAATGCGGGTTCCAATACCAAAGACAACATTTTTTTCGGGCGTTTTTAGTACCCGAATCTTGTTAATGTATTGTCCGACATTTTTTATCGTCCAACTTTGGCCACCATCTTGCGTTTCGTACAACGAATTATCACAACCCACCCATCCGATATTGTCATCTAAAAAACCAATGCCAAAGGCTTTGTTGCCATTGTTGGTAAAAGGCAAATCTGCCCAGGTTTGGCCGCCGTCTACGGTTTTTGCAATAAAACGGGCGGGCAAATTGGGCACATAACTCAATAAGGTAACATATCCGGTTTGGGTACTGGGAAAATGTGCCTTCCAGCAAAGCTCAAACGTGCGGGTACCTTCATATACGACTTTCCAACTTTGTCCCCCATCGGTCGTTTGGATGATTTTTGCCTTGGAAAATTGCACATTCGGATCGGTTCCACCAAAAACAAAACCCGTATCGGCGCTCGGAAACCACACATCGGTTACCATACTAATATAGGCCCCCAAATCGGTACTTTGCCAACTTGCGCCCCCATTGCTTGTTTTTAATAAAAAAGCAGGCCCACCGACTCGGCCAGCAGCGTATATAATTTGTTGATTTACAATATTAATTGCGCAAAGACCCACCGGAACGGGGCCATTAATTGTTGTGACCGCTGCCCAGGAAGCACCGCCGTCTTTGGTTTCATACAAGGGCGTTTGGTCGGTTACACCTGGAAAATAATTGGTGCCAATATTGCCCGCAAATCCGTGCAAACTGTCGGTAAAACCAATACAACGAAAATAAGTGCCGGGTTGATCCAGCAGTTTGGTAAAACTCAGGCCGCCATCTGTGGTGCGAAAAATACGCCCGGAGCCATTTACCGCATAGCCCAATTGCGGCGAAAGCATAAAAATGTCATCTTGCTTTTGACCATTTTGGGGCGATTGACTCAATAATTGCCAGGCATATTGCGCCTGAAGCACAACCGTACAAGCAAGAAAAAGGGTAATGGATAAAGGTAAATGTTTCATCATCGTACATGGACAGGTGTAGAATGCATTATTTTAAAACAAAGATAGCCGTGTCCTAATTTTCCCGATAGGCAACTTACATAAGCGTTTGGCAATAGGGATGAGCGTTGTTCGTTTTCCCTATACAACAAGTCTGTTATATCTTAACATGATTTTTTTAGTAAATTATCGACCTTTAACGCGGGGTTTTCGAACCTTACAACCAAACCGATAAATTTGTTTCTTTATGAAAAACACAGTACTCGTCTTCTTGATGCTCCTTTTGGGGACATCTGCGTTTGCGCAAAGCGCGAAAAAAAATCCCCCACCGGCCAACCGTACTTTCACACCGGCCGAACTTGCGGCACGGAAACCTACCACGTCGGTGCCACCTGCCGAACAGGTTTTTGGTATTCCAACGCCATCCTTGAAGCCAATGCCCGCGTTTATTCCAGGAACGCCTGCTCCGTCTACCCTCAAAATTACCCGGGATGAAAACGGAATGCCCATCTTTTTTGAAAGCAAACCGGAGATACGCATAGATGCCGACCGCAAAACACCTGGCGAAAATGCCCTGGCGTTTCTGGTGCAATTGCAACCAGCGGGCATCCTGGATCCTGCCAACGAGTTTGTTGTAAGCAGCGTCCAAACCGACGAACAAGGCAATTACCATGTGCGCCTGCAGCAAGTACTTCACGCCATTCCGGTATATGGCGCAGAACTCATCGCCCACAGTAAAAATGGTTATTTTATAAGTTTGGGCGGGCGATATTACCCGAGTGAATTTAAACTTACCACGAATCCTGCCATTGCGGCAACCACCGCGTATGAGCAGGCACTGGCCGATTTTGGTCCAGCCTACACCAAAACACGCTGGACAGCCGAAGAACTTAAGTTTGTAGGCGGTGCCACGCATCAAACCCAACTGGTGGTGTACCACCCAAAAACAAGTCCACAAACGGCACGACTGGCCTGGTACGTGGAGGCACATCCCAATTTGCTCAAACGCGTGGTTTATTTTGTGGATGCACAAACCGGCGCAGTGATTCATCATTTTGACCATACCTGCAAAATTGACGGCGGTCGCCATATTTCGCATAAAACAGCGGAAGTAACCGAAACAGCACACAATACCCAAACAACCGAAGAAGTAGTTGTCGGCCCAGTTACCGCCAATGGCCTGGATCTGCTCGATATCAATCGTTCTTTTGGGGCTTGGCAGGTGAGCGGCAGCCAAATTGTGCTCGAAGATGCCAGCAAATCCATGTTCAACAGCGGACAGTCAAACATGCCCAACGACCCGGTTGGCGCAATTATCACGTTGAGCGCGCTGGGCACCTCCCCGGAAGTTCAATCTACGTTCAATTATGATTTTGTATCCGCCACCGGCCTCAATTTTAACAATAAAACGGCGGTAAGCGGACACTGGAACAGCAGCAAAAGTTACGATTATTTCAAAAATACCTTCAACCGAAATTCCATCGATGGGGTGGGCGGCAACATCATCGCATTTGTAGAAGTGGCCGACAATGATGGCAGCTCGATGGAAAATGCTTTCTGGAATGGCGCTGCAATGTGGTACGGAAACGGCGGATCAACCTTTAAACGCCTCGCACGCGGCCTGGATGTAGGCGGACACGAAATGACCCACGGCGTGGTGGAAAAAACTGCAAACCTGGAGTATCAGGATGAAAGTGGTGCCATGAACGAGTCTTTTGCCGATATTTTCGGGGCCATGATCGATCGGGATGACTGGAAAATTGGAGAAGACGTGATGCAAACGGGCGTAAATCCGACCAACTGCCTCCGCGATTTGTCTAATCCAAACAACGGCGTTTCGTCCAACAGCCCCTGGTGGCAGCCCAAGCAAATGAGTGAAAAATATAACGGGAGTGATGATAACGGCGGCGTACACATCAACAGTGGAATTACGAACCGCGCGTTTTTCCTGTTTGCCAGCAACGCCTCGGTGGGTAAAGACAAAGCCGAACAGGTATATTATAAGGCCTTGCGCGATTATTTGGTAAAAAGCAGCAAGTTTACCGATTTGCGCATTGCCGTTTTGCAAGCGTCTAATGATTTGTATGGCGCGACGGTTGCCCAGGCGGCCGCTTCGGCTTTTGATGTGGTGGGAATTGTTGGAAACCAGCCAAGTGGCAATTACCAGGGCCAATTGAACCCGAACCCAGGTGATGAATACGTATTATGTGTATCCGACAATGGCCTTTCCCTCGACCTCGCACTAGGAACTGGTCAGTTATTGGGCTCTATTTATAATGAAGGTGTGCAAAGTCGTCCAAGTATTTCGGACAATGGCCAGCAGATTGTGTTTGTAAACAGCGAAGGCCATATTATTACGGTGGATATGCAGTACACGCAAACCAACATCATTCCGGTGGTCAACCCGCCATTTAGTGCTTCTCCGATTTGGCGCAATGCGGTCATTTCGAAAGATGGCCGCTTCATTGCAGGGATTACCCAAAGCCAGGACAACCGCGTGTATATTTTTGATTTGGCCGATCCAAACCTGTTTTTACCCGAAACCTTCTTTTTGTACAACCCAACGTATTCTCAAACCCCCACCATTACCGGCGAAGTACGGTATGCGGATGTGTTGGAGTTTGATTACAGTGGTTCATACCTGATGTACGATGCGTTCAATGAATTGACCAGCGCAAATGGCCAGGACTTGAGTTACTGGGATATTGGTTTCCTGCAATTTTGGGAAAATGGCGCGTTTGTAAATACCCAAACACCGTTTATTTCCAAGTTATTTAGTGGTTTGCCTGAAAATACCAGCGTTGGAGACCCCAGTTTTGCCAAAAATTCACCTTTTGTCATTGCGTTCGATTTCTTCGACAGCGCCAACGATGTGTATGAAATTTACGGTGCCAATACCGAAACGGGCGATTATACACGCCTGGTAGCCGATAACGGTGCCTTGGGATGGCCGAGTTACAACCGTTTGGACAATAAAATTTTGTTTGAATCGCCGACTGCGACCAACGTGAATTTGTACACACAGGGTTTGAAAGCCAATAAAATTGAGCCACAAGGCGGTATTGGGGCGCTGTTAAATGCCCACCAGTGGGGCGTATGGTATGCGGAAGGAGACCGGAGTTTGCAAGTGGCGACCCAAGCACCAACATCTGGTTTGCATGGTGTACAGGCAAATCCGAACCCGACTTCGGGCATTACCCAATTGAATGTTCAATCAGATGTAATTGTAGACGCGCAAATCGTGGTAAACAACATCCTGGGCGCTACCATGTACCAACAAACAACCCAGTTGGTATCGGGCAGCAATCAGATGAATATTGATTTGAGCGCATTGCCAACGGGCGCATATGTGGTGCGGATTTTGGCAGGAAAAAGTGCCGCTGCACTGAAAATAATTCGGGAATAATACGCGCCAAACCCAAATAAATATGGGCTATTGCGTTTCCAAAAGAAACACAATAGCCCATTGTTTTTATACAAACAGTTCGCGGATTTGTACAAAATCGAAGGCCGCGGGTATCTGCGGGATTACTGGAGCATTACTTCACGTTCCACCATCATCTTGCGGATGTTGATGAGGGCGTAGCGCATTCGACCCAGGGCAGTATTGATGCTCACGCGGGTAAGCGAGGCAATTTCTTTAAAGCTCATATCGGCGTAATGGCGCAAAATAACCACCTCCCGTTGTTCGGCAGGGAGTTCGTCGATGAGGCGACGGATGCGGTTGTGCGTTTCGCTGCGCATGATTTGTGTTTCAGGACCATCATCGCTGAGGCGAAGCACTTCGAAGATGTCAAAATCGTCGGATGGATTGATGTGCGCACGGCGCTTGTTGCGACGGTGGTAATCGACACACATATTGTACGCAATCCGCATAGCCCATTGGACAAATTTGCCTTCGTGGTTATACTTGCCACGACGGAGCGTATCAATAATTTTAATGAACACTTCCTGAAAAATGTCTTCAGCGAGCGCCTGGTCTTTTACGAACAGGTAGATCGAAGTGTAAATTTTGGATTTGTAGCGCTTCAGAAGAGTTTCGAAGGCTTTCTCATCGCCGCTAGCATAAAGGGCGATTAATTCGTGATCATTGAGCATCGGCATAACTTGCATGAGCAAAGTGGTTTTGCTGTTTTACCAGATAAATTGACAAACAATTAAATGGTGTACAAGTTAGAATCGATAGACAAAATGATTTAGTGAAAAATGCAACAGGAATGATTTCCTGCGTTGTGTGAGCCCAAATGTATGGGGTTATTGTGTTTGAACAAAAATATTTTTCAAATTTTAACATATTTTAACTAACATTTCAGGCAACCTAAAGAAAGACTTGTGAAAAATTTGGTAATAATGGTAAATTTGCACTCGATTCAGAAGATTGTTGCGTGCTTTTTTCCCTCATTACACAAATAAAATTAACGCTTCGTAGCCCAAAGCCCGTTCACGCACCGGGATGCTGCAACATGTACCCTGTTTGGTAGGGGCTTCGATGGCGTACAGAACATGGAAATAGCGATAATACTTGTACTGATTGTCTTACATGGTTTCCTCGTGTTGGGCGAAATAGCGTTGATTACGGCCAAACGCGCTCGGCTGGAGGGCGAAAAGAGCAAGGGAAATGTAAATGCTGCCATTGCACTAAATTTGCTCGATAATATCGACAATTATTTATCGGCCATGCAAATCGGTATTACGCTGATCAGTATTGTAGAAGGTGCTTATGGTGGGGTGGCAATTGGCAAGCACCTGACCCCCATTATCGAAAGTGTACCGGTGCTGGCGCCTTTTGCCGAACAGATTTCCATCGCTTTTGTCATTACCGTGATTACCTACCTCTCGCTGATCATTGGCGAATTGGCACCCAAGTATATTGCGATTCAATATGCCGACATGCTGGCGCTCACTTGTGCACCTGCCATGAGCGTCATGACCAAACTGACTGGCCCTATTTCGGTATTTCTGAGTTGGTCGACCAAAATGTTTTTGCGCCTGTTGCTCATTAAGCCCAACGACCAGCAAAGTATCTCGGAGGAAGAAATCAAACTGATGGTTAAAATGGCCAATCAGCAAGGCGTGCTGGAAACCAAAGAAAGCGAATACATTCAGAATATTTTGCGCTTTGCCGACCGCGATGCCTATACCATTATGACCCACCGCAATGAAGTGGAGTGGCTCGACATCCATGCACCGGCCGAAGAAAACGATAAAATTATTCGGGAAAGCGGCTATACCAAATTCCTTTTGTGCGAGGATACCCTCGAAAATATCATTGGGGTAGTGCGTTTGCGCGATTATATCGATCAGCGCAACAAGCCGGGGTTCAATTTGCGCAATGTGGTGAGCCAGCCCTTGTATGTGCCCGAAACGATGAATGCCCTCAAAATTCTGGAGCGTTTCCGAAAAGCGCGCAACTATTTTGCCGTGGTGGTCGATGAGTACGGATCAACCCAGGGCATTATTACCCTACACGACCTGACGGAGAATATATTTGGTACCCTGCCCGATATGGACGATGTGGAAGAACCATCGATCATCACACGCGAAGATGGCAGCCTGCTCGTAGATGGGGTGATTCCGATAGACGAATTGCGGGAAACGGTGCACTTGAAAGCCTTCGATGAGGCAGATACGGATTATTCAACCCTGGCCGGATTTATCCTGTATCATTTGAGCGAAATTCCAAAAGCGGGCGATTTCTTTACCATCGACCATTATCGCTTTGAAATTGTGGATATGGACAAAAGTAAAATCGACAAAGTCCTGATTCAGGAAATTGATCATGGACAAATGGCCGTTGTTGATTAATGCATCAACAACGGCCATTCCATACTATACGACCGTATTTACATCAAAAGCTTCCAGGAAATCGGCTACTTTGCGGATAAACGTTCCGCCCAGCATGCCATCAACCACCCGGTGATCGTACGACATGGAGAGGAACATCATTTGACGGATCGCGATCACATCGCCGTGTTCTGTTTCCAGTACCGCCGGTTTCTTCTTGATTGCGCCAGTTGCCATGATGGCCACCTGTGGTTGATTGATGATCGGAGTGCCCATTACATTGCCAAAGGTACCCACATTGGTGAGGGTAAACGTGCCGCCCTGTACTTCATCGGGCTTCAATTGATTTTTTCGCGCGCGATTGGCGAGGTCATTCACGGCTTTGGTGAGGCCCATCAAATTCAGGTAATCGGCATTTTTGATTACCGGCACAATCAGGTTACCACTCGGCAGTGCAGCAGCCATCCCGATGTTGATGTCTTTTTTCACGATAATACGGGTGCCATCCACCGAAACATTGATCATTGGAAGTTCCCGGATCGCGCGGGCAACCGCTTGTATAAATATAGGTGTGAACGTGATGTTTTCACCGTGCTTTTTCTTGAAATCGTCTTTGATCCGGTTGCGCCAGTTGACAATGTTGGTCACGTCGACCTCCACAAAAGAGGTAACGTGTGGGCTCACATGTTTGCTCATCACCATGTGGTCGGAAATGAGTTTGCGCATGCGGTCCATTTCCATAATTTCTACATTGCCGCTGATGCTTATAGCAGGCGCTACTGGAACCGCTGGCGTACTGGGCGCAGTGGGCGCGGGGGCCACAGGCTGATTCGCTGCAGGGCTTGTGCCACGGTTGGCCAGGTAAGTCAGCACATCCTTTTTGGTAACACGTCCATCCTGACCCGAACCAGCAATATTGTCCAGTTCAGATTGGGTAATGCCTTCTTCTTTGGCAATGGTACGCACCAGGGGAGAGTAAAACCGTCCTTCCGTGCTGCTGATCGGTGCGCTGCTGCTTGCAGGAACATAGGGTACATTGGTGGTGGTTGCAGGGGCTGTGGTGGTAGCCAGTGCGGGGGAAGCAGCGGGTGGTGCATCGGAGGCTGCTGTTTCGATGATTGCAATCGTTTTATTGATCGCAACAACCTCATTTTCAGCGAATAAAATTTCAACCAGCGTGCCCGCTACCGGAGAAGGCACTTCACTGTCCACTTTATCCGTGGCAATATCCAGCACGGGTTCATCGAGTTCAATGCGGTCTCCCGGATTTTTGCGCCATTTGAGAATGGTGGCTTCCATGATACTTTCGCCCATTTTGGGCATCACGAGTTCTACGCGCGCCATAAAAGTTGTGTATTTGTTTGAACGGCATGAAAAGATGCTGCTGCTTTTTGCAGCGTGTGCAAATATCCTGCCGTAATTGCGTGGAAATATTTGGTTAAAGCGCCGCAAAGGTAAGGAATAGCTTCAACTTTGCGGTACCGATTCAAGCACAAGTCTATTCATATTCATATTATGGCGGTCAAGCATATTATCTTTGATTTAGGGAATGTCCTCTTCGACCTGGATTTAGGGCAAACCGGGCGCATCTTGCATTCCCTTGCGGGCGAAAGTTATGCATCGGCCCATGCAAAACTATTGCGCGATCGTGTTTTTGAAATATATGAAGTAGGGGGCATGAACACCGAAGAGTTTTTGGATACCGTTCGGTTGTCTATTGACCCTCCTTTGCAGGCGGAACAGGTGGAACAAGCCTGGAACAGCATTTTTGTGGAATTTCCGCGCGCGCGACTTGATCTGTTGTTGCGTTTGCGTCAGCGTTATCAAGTGTTTTTGTTGAGCAATATCAATGATTTACATGCCAACTGGATCGACGATTATTTGCTCCGGGAATATGGGGTAACCGATTTTCAGCATACTTATTTTGATGGCGTGTATTATTCACACCTGATCCGTTTGCGCAAACCCAACCTTGAAATATACGAGTATGTACTGGCCGACGTGGAGTTGAAACCGGAAGAAACCGTTTTTTTCGATGACTTAGAGCCCAATGTGTTGGCGGCGCGTCAGGTAGGTATTCAGGCATTTGTGCATCCCATCGGAATGGATATTGGGCTGCACTTAAAGGAGCGTGGGCTCGACTAGTATTTTGCTACAAACAATCCCAATCGTACAAAACCTTTGAGAAATCGCCGGATGTTAAATCGCTTTCACGAATAAAAAAGTGGCCAACGCCCATATCGCCCCACATCAGGTCCATGCCTTCATCCGAATCGAGTTGAAACAAGAGTAGCATGGGATCTTCTTTCCTGCGCGGATCGTCTTGGGTAAAATAGGCATAACCGCCCACTTTATGTCCCTGGGTGCGTACTGCGCGGCCAAATTCGTCCATCACATCCCATTCTTTTTCGCCAAATTGCTGAAAAAAACTGGGGTCGAAATGTTGCCAAAACCGGTAATCGGAAGCGGGAACCACCTCTTCGGCCATTTCAAATTGCAGCGGGTGGGACGTTTCGGGGTGGTGGGGTAACAAATCGTAGTCGCGCAACATTTTATGGGTTGATTGCAGCGACTTTTCATTTTTTAGCACTTCCGGAAAATATAGCACCCGAAATTGGTCCTGGTTGGCTCCATCGTCGAAGTCCATGCCGTACAAATCATCATCGTTGATGTAAAACTGAACCAATCCTTTTTGAGGAAATGGTGCGAGCGCAGGCATTTCTTCAAAATTAATTTGTGCAAGAAAAAACAGGTTTAAACCATCGGGCGTGGTTGGATATGGGGTGCCGATGGGCAAATAGGGCGCGCCTCCCACTTTGCTTTCCCAGGGTTTGGTATTGCGGGCGGGCTGGGCCTTTACACGGATAAAAGATTGAGCAGTTTGGAGCAATTGAGCGCGGAAAGGCTCCATTGCTGCCGGCAATTTGAACGTAGTATCCATGTTGTAAATCAGGCGAAGTGCGCGAGGTGAAAATTTTCCCTTTCCCGCATTTGCAAGGTTTCGGCTTCCGTTTTGTCGCCATAACCGGCCAAATGCAGCAATCCATGCACCATCACGCGGTTCAATTCTTGTAAAAACGGAACCTGTAGGGTTTTGGCATTGTCTTCTACACGGTCAATGCTGATAAACAGGTCGCCCTGTATATCTTGCGTATCGTCGTAAGGGAAGGTAATAATATCGGTGTAATAGTCGTGTTGGAGGTATTGGGTATTGATTTCACGCAGGAAATCGTCGGAGCAGAAAATATAATTGATTTCCCGAATGGTTTTGTCTTCTTGTTGTGCGACGCGTTGTAACCATGCGCACACAGCATCAACTTGCGTTAGTTGAAATTGTACGTCTTCAGAAAAGAAGGTGATAGGCATTTCGGGGCCCTCATCTTCTAAAGGTAAATCAGGAAATTGCATTTTACAGTTTGAAGCGCATTTCTACGGTAGATCCACCGCGCATAAAGTTGCATTCGTCGCTCAGATGGCGCATCAGGAAAATACCGCGTCCGCCACATTTTTCGAGTAATTCTGGGCAGGTAGGATCGGGCACGTAATTTGGGTCAAAGCCAGGGCCTTCGTCAGAAACCCGGATAGAGAGGGCGTCTTTTTGGCGGCGGAGGGAAATGGAAACGTTTTTATTGCAATCGGCGTGGTTGCCGTGAAGAATGGCATTGGTAACGGCTTCTGTCAAACTAACCAAAATATTGCCGTGTACATCGGGCGAAAGTTGATAGCGTTGTGCTACTTCGTGTACAAACAATTCAACTTTGGCAACATTGGTGGGGTCCGAAGGGAGGGTAAGATTCGTGTGTAAGTCGCTCATTCGCAGATCACTGTTAAAATATTTGACCGGAAGAAATGCAGAGTCCATCTAGCATCCTTGGTGTGATCGATTTTGAATCAACTTCAAAGTCAAATACAACCAAGTAAGAGTTTGTGAATGGATTACGCGGCCGGGCAAGGGATTAAAATGGGCCACTTAAAAAAGGTTGCATGGGACACATCCTTTATTTTACAGCACAAATTTAAGATTTTGTTAAGATGCAGCGCAAGGGGTCGTGCCAACTATTTTTAAAAGTTCCCTAAAAAGGCTGTTTTTTCGAGGGTTTTGACGCAAAAAATCAAAAAAAAATATTTTTTTTTTCGTGGTCGCCCAACCTTTTTTCGATTTACCTCGTAAGCAGGGGTCAAACAGGGCTTAATGCTCCCGGACGAGCAAGTTTTCGACCAGTTGTCGGAGCACTGATTTTTGGGTTTCGGGCAGGGTTACGGCATCCAGGTGTTGGAAGGCGGCCTGCTGGAAATCGTGTTTGGCTGCTTCCACCAGGTTCGGAATTCCATTGCGGTCGAACAAAGCGCGCACGGCCTCAATTTTGGCAACACCATCGGTTTCCGGGCCGGTTTGCATCCAAGTTTGCAAGGCTTGTTGGTCGGCAGCGGGCGCCACTTCCATGGTTTTGAGCACCAGAAAGGTTTTTTTATTTTGCAGGATATCGCCGCCTACTTGTTTGCCAAATTTTTCCGGGTCGCCATAGGTATCCAGCAAGTCGTCTTGAATTTGAAACGCAATACCCGCCAGTCGGCCAAATTGGTAAAGGTGTTCGGCATCGGTTGTGGATGCGCCGCCGCATCGCGCGCCCATTTCGAGGGCGCCACCGAGCAGGACGGCCGTTTTGAGTTCGATCATATGGATGTAATCTTCGAGCGAGACATCGCTTCGGGTTTCGAAATTTACATCCATTTGTTGGCCTTCGCATACACCGATGGCTACCCGGTTGAAAATCTGGATCAATTCGGGTACCAGGCTTGTGGGGGTAGTACTGGCCAGGTGTCGGTAGGCATGAATGAGCATTACATCGCCGCTCAAAATACCGGTGGTCAGGTTCCAGCGGGTGTGTACGGTTTGTTTTCCACGGCGCAAGGGGGCGGCGTCCATAATATCATCGTGCATCAGGGTGAAATTATGGAACAACTCGACGGCCCATGCGGCGGGTAAAGCGGCATTGACCGTTGGCTGGTACATGTTGCAGGCCATGAGCAGTAAAGCGGGGCGCAACCGTTTGCCCCCCAACTCCAGCATGTAGGCACAGGGTTCGTATAGTTCGGGCGGGGTTGCAGGAAACGGTTGATCGCCGGCGTATTGTTGAATTTGGCTTAAAAGCTGCGGGAGGTCTTGCATAGCATGAAAATTGGTAAAATAAGTGACAAAGATAGCCCAACGACTGGAATCACAACCTACTCGTAAAAGAACGCTTCGATTTTTAAAAATCAGGCAACCCGGACAAAGCGAACTGCGTCATTACAGCACTTTAACACCTGCTTTTTGAATATGACGAAGAGGAACAGCCTTCTTGTGGCCATTGGAGTATTTTCCCTGGGCGCTTTTTATGCGTTTACCAACGCCGAAAGCGTACGGGACAGCGTATTAACGGTATTTTACCCCGACGCAACACCTTCCATTGCGCCTGTATTGCCGATTGCAAAAGATCAAAAGGCAATCAAGTCTACCCTTGCTACGCCCGTAGTAGGTAAACCTTTCAGCCCGGATACCCTTCCGCCGCTGGAGGATCGGTACAACGACTTTATCAATGAGGGGAACTCCAATCCATTCGATTTGAGAGACCCTAAAGTGATTAAACAGGAAGTTGAATACGATCCGATTAGCAACCGGTACATCATTTCCGAAAAAATCGGGGAGGATTTTTATCGGTCACCCACGTACATGACTTTTGAAGAGTATGTGCGCTGGCGGGACCGCAAGCAACAGCAGGAGTACTTCGACCGCTTGCAAGGCGTTGCATCTGGAAAGGGTAGTGCCAATGGAACAGAAGATCCAATTGCCAAATTCAACATCAAAAATTCTTTGATCGACCGTCTTTTTGGCGGTACCAATGTCGATATCAAACCTTCGGGCAATATCAACCTGACTTTTGGGTACAACTGGCAGAATACGCAAAACCCGATTTTGACCCAAAGACAGCAGCGCAACGGCAATTTTGATTTCGATATGGACATCAATATGAGCGCGCAAGGTAAAATTGGCGAAAAATTGAACCTCAATTTTAACTACAACACCCAGGCGACCTTCGATTTCGATAATCAGATGAAACTGCATTACGATCCGAAAAGCTTTTCAGAAGATGAGATCATCCAGAATGTAGAAGCGGGAAATGTATCGCTGCCCTTGCGTTCCAACCTGATTAAAGGCGTACAAAACCTGTTTGGTTTGAAATTAGAATTCAAAACCGGACACTTGCGTACCACCGTGGTTGCCGCGCAACAACGTTCGCGCCAGAATTCGCTGACCGTACAAGGCGGTGCACAGGTGCAGAGTTTTAGCAAGCCTATTGATGAGTACGACGAAAATCGCCACTTTTTTGTCAGCCACTGGAACCGGGACGGCTTCGAAACAGCGCTAAAATGCCTGCCGGTGCCGATTTCCTTGTTTACCATTACCCGGATGGAAGTATGGATCACCAATGATAAAAACGTAACGGAAAACTTCCGCGACGTGGTGGCCATTACCGACTTGGGCGAACCAGTCCCTTTTCTACAAGGACAAGTAGACTCGGCCTATAGCCTCAATCCGGTAGCCAATGTGAAATTACCGGGTAACCCACCATTGTACCCACACCGCGACATCAACAACAATCCGCTACCCGATAACGAGAACAACCGGCTTTATCCCGACATTTTGAATGATTTGCAAGGGAATCCCAGTTTGCGCTATACCGACCGGGTGGTAAATTACATGAATGCACAAGGGTATCGCCAAATTCGCGATTTTGAAAAGGTGAGCGCCCGCTTGCTTTCGCCTTCCGAATACACCTATAATGACCAGCTTGGATTTATCAGCATCAACCTGAATGTGCAGCCCGACCAAACGGTAGGCGTGGCCATGGAGTACACCTACAACGGTCAGCCCCATAAAGTGGGGGAGTTTTCGAGCGATATTCCGCGTACCCTCGACTCGATCAACAACAATGTATTGTTTGTGAAGATGTTGAAAAGTACCACGGCCAACGTTCGGTATCCGATCTGGGATTTGATGATGAAAAACGTGTATGCAATCGGCGCGACCAATGTGGATCCACAGGAGTTCCGTTTTGATATTGTGTACGAAGATCCGGGTAAAGGCCAAAAACGCTTCCTGGATGGTGATGTTCCCCCTTCCCTTAAACAACGTCCGCTGTTACAAGTATTTGGCCTCGATAACCTGAACTTACAGGGCGATCCGGGTGCAGACGGTATTTTTGACTATGTGCCCGGGGTGACCATCAATTTACGTTCAGGCCGGGTGATGTTTCCCAAACTCGAGCCTTTTGGTTCGTTTTTGAAGGACGCGATTCTTACTGCGCCGGATGGTACAGAAGATCAGGCTAAAAAACTGATTTACCCTCAATTATACGACTCGACCTTATTCCGCGCCCGCGAATTTCAGGAACTCAACCGTTTTACCCTGAAGGGCCAATATAAATCTTCGTCTTCTGCCGAAATTTCGTTGGGGGCGTTCAACTTACCCAAAGGTTCGGTGAAAGTGAGCGCAGGTGGTCAGCAATTGAAAGAAGGAGTTGATTATCAGGTCGATTACAACATTGGTAAGGTCAAAATTTTGAACGACGGTATTTTGCAGTCGGGTCAAAACGTAAACGTGAGTTTTGAAGATAATACGTTGTTCGGATTTCAGAACCGGACCATGTTGGGCACCCGTTTCGATTATGCATACAGTAAAGACCTGAATTTTGGGGCAACCTTTATGAACCTGTATGAACGGCCGCTGACCCAGAAAGTAAACTTTGGCGATGATCCTATCAATAATAAGGTGTACGGTTTCGATTTTAATATGTCGAAAGATGCGCCTTGGCTCACCAAAGCACTGGATAAATTGCCGCTCATCCAAACCAAGGAGGCCTCCAGCATTGTGGCACAGGCAGAGGTGGCCATTTTGGATCCAGGTTATAACAAAGCAATCAATCCGGGCTCTGAAAAAGGGGGTACCGTATATATTGATGATTTTGAGGGAACTACGGCTAACCTGCCGCTTACCATTCCGTCCAACTCCTGGGTAATTGCATCCGTACCGCAGGGCGATGAGAATTTGTTTCCTGAAACTACGGATACTACGATCGCCTTAGGGGCCAACCGCGCCGGTATGTCGTGGTACATTGCCGACCCTAGTGCACGCGATGCTATAGATGCTGGCGATCCGTACACCAGTTTGATCCAGTACCAGGATATTTTCCCGAACCGCCAATTGACGCCCCTGGAGCAATCCTCCTTGCGTCCGCTTGATATTACGTATTATCCAAGAGACCGCGGCCCTTATAACTATGAGCGTCCGGATGGTTATACCCGTAACGGCAGCAAGATATCGAATGGTTTGACCGAAAAAGGCGAATTGAACCTACCCGAAACACGTTGGGGCGGTATTATGCGGGGTTTGAATACCAATGACTTTGAAGCTGCGAACATCGAATTTATCGAATTTTGGGTACTTAACCCTTACATGGATAAAAAAGATGGCAGCGCGGTTTCGAAAGATGGCACGGTGTATTTCGATTTGGGAACGATTTCGGAAGATATTATGCGCGACTCGCGCCAATATTTTGAAAATGGTATTCCAACAGAAGCCAATGGCAGTGCGCTGGCCAATACCCGCTGGGGCAGGGTGCCTGTTTTGACACCCGTCGTAAATGCTTTTGATAACAATCCCGACCGTCGGCCCCTGCAGGATTTGGGTTTAGATGGTTTGAACGACGAAGGGGAGCGTAACTATTTCAGTGCGTGGTACAATGAAATCATGAGTTCCTCAAATATTTCGCCCAATGCAAAAGCAGCCATTACCCAAGATCCTTCGAACGATAACTTTGTATTTTTCCGCGATCAACAGTTTGATGCAACCAAACCGGGGGTGTTGGAGCGTTATCGCAGTTTTAACAGACAGCAAGGCAACTCGCCCGTGAATGATCAGGCCAACCTGAATCCTTCCGCAACCAACCTGCCAGATGGAGAGGATTTGAACCGGGATAATTCGCTGAATGAAAACGAAGCGTATTTCCGGTATCCAATCAAAATGAAAAAGGGCCAAAATATCATTCAAACCAGCCCAACAACAACCGCTGTGGTGGATGGTCTGGATTTTATAAACGACCCGGTTTTGAGTGAATTAATTACCGATACGGTGGTTTTTTACCGCGATGGTCAGTATTACGTGTGGTATCGCTTCAAAATGCCCCTTGATTACAAGCAACGGCAGAAAATTGGCGGTATTCAGGATTTCCGTTCTATTCGTTTTATCCGGATGTTCTGGAAAGGCTTTACGGAGCGCACCACCTTCCGTTTTGCCACCCTCGAGTTGGGCCGCAACCAATGGCGCCGCTACACCCAACAACTCAAATGCGAAAGTGACGACCCCAAGCCGAGCAGTATTCCTTTTGATGTGAATGCGGTGAGTATTGAGGCCAATTCGGCCCGAACACCATTTAATTATACCATTCCATATGGGATACGACGAGAGCAATCTGTAGGCGCCTTCCCCGATGTGTTGCAAAACGAACAGGCGCTTTCCATGAGCATTTGCAGCCTGGGTTATTGCGATGCAAAAGCCGTGTTTAAGTCTTTAAATCTGGATGTTCGACAATATAAACGCCTCAAAATGTTTGTTCATGCGGAGGCGACGGATCCGCAAAACTTCCCGCTCGACTCTTCCGATTTGAAAATATTCATGCGGATTGGTTCCGACTTTGTGAACAACTATTACGAATATGAAATTCCATTGGTGCCTTCTAAGATAGATGGCCTCAATGGCAACCGCAATGCCGATAGCCGGGAGTATAAAGAAGAGGTTTGGAAACCTGTGAATGACTTTGATTTTCCGCTTGACCTGTTAATTGATGTAAAAACCAAGCGCAATTTAACAGCAGGATGGCCCAATAATCAGCCCTATGAAATCGTCGATCCGGAGCATCCTAATAATAAGGTGCGGGTCGTAGGCAATCCAAACCTTGGTTATGCCAAAGGTGTGATGGTTGGGGTGCGTAACCTGGATGAAGATCAGTCCCGACAACACTGTGTCGAAGTATGGCTCAATGAGTTGCGACTCAATGGTTTCAGCGAAAAAGGCGGTGTTGCTGCACAAGCCAAAGTGGATGTTAAATTGGCCGATATTGGTAATTTGTCGCTGGCGGGCAGTTTTACCAGCCAGGGTTGGGGCAGTATTGAACAAAAAATCAACCAACGGCAGCGCGAAGATGTACTGCAGTTGGATGCATCCACCAACCTCGAACTACACAAGTTTTTGCCAGATAAATGGGGGATTAGAATTCCGTTTTACGCGCAATATTCGAGCATAACCCGTACCCCCGAATTCGATCCGTACGACTTGGACATTAAGTTGCGCGACAAATTGCGCAATGAAACCGATGCCGGAAAGCGCGATAGTATCCGAAATTCGGCCCAGGATGTTACTGTTGTGCGCGGTTACAACTTTACTAATGTGCGGAAGGAACGCAAGGCCGGCAAAAAAGTGTCCTTGCCTTGGGATATTTCTAATTTCAGTTTCTCTTACGCCTTTAACCAAACAACCAAACACACGCCTTTTATCCTGAACGATAAATTGAATCAGTACAAGGGCGGCATTGATTATCAATATAGTACGGGATTAAAACCCTTTACGCCATTTAAAAAACTGATTAAAAACGATAAATACCTCAAGTTTATCTCGGAGTTTAACCTCAATCCGATTCCGAATACGTACGGATTTAGCACCAACCTGGAGCGTTTTGCCGGTGAAACAACCTATCGTTTTGCGGGAGAAGATCCCAAATTGAATACTTATTTTAACCGTCGATTTACCTGGGAGCGCAATTATGATTTGGGCTGGGATATTGCCAAATCCTTGCGTTTTAGCTTTGATGCAACGGCGCGTAGCCTCATCGACGAGCCTTATGGCTTTGATAATGACGGCAATGTGTTGAGTAAAGGCGCAGTGCGGGATTCCATTTGGAAAAACATTTTGAAACTCGGGCGTCCCAAAAGCTACAACCATAACCTTAGCCTGAATTACACCTTACCGTTTAAATCGATTCCTTTCATGGACTTTATCAGCATGAAAGCTTCTTACACGGGCGGTTATACCTGGACAGCGCAATCACTCAAACTTCAAAATCTGGATGCGCCCAACTATGAAAACGAGGTGAATTCCCGCAGTTTGGGGAATGTCATTCAGAACAACAGTGTGCGGCAAATTAATGGGGAGTTTGATTTTGTGAAGTTGTACGACAAGAGTAAGTACCTCTCTAAGATAAATAAACCTGCCAAAGCGGGTGGCAAATCAAAGGCCGTTCCGGGTGGCAAGGGTGGCAAAGACCCCGCAAACCCCAAATCGGGTGGCAATTTGCCAGGCGGCCGCGATCCGGGTGGTAAAAACAATCCAATTGCAGGCGGCAAAGATCCTGCTGCGGGCAAAGTACCTCCAGGCGGAAACGATGACTCGATCGCCGGCGGAGGCAGCAAAGACCGAAATGATCCGAACACAACGCCCCCGATCCCGCCCGACAACAGTACCCCCAAAAACAATCAGGGCGCTGGCGTGAACTCAGGCGGCGTCATTGATCCGGCAAGCGGCAAACCTGGCGCAAATCCGAAAGCCAATACGCCAGGTGGTAAAGACCCTGCTGGTGCAGCCGATAAGGACGGAAAAGGCAAGGATAGCAAAGGCAAGGACAAAGGCAAAAACAGCAAGGATAAAGATAAAGACAAGAAAGATCGGGAGCCTTCTATGTTGGAGCGTATTGCCCTGCGTCCGTTGATGCTGGTGCGCAAGGCGCGGTTTACCTACAGCGAAACCTACAGCACCGTGGTGCCTGGTTTTACGCCCGATTCAAAATTGTTGGGCCAAAGCAATGGGTTTGAAGCGCCAGGTTGGGGATTTGTCGCAGGCGTACAACCTAAAAGCGAATGGCTGGATGAGGCTGCTTCCAATGGCTGGATGACCTATCGACCAGAACTCAACCAGCAAGTGTTGCGCAATTATGCACAGAATATGGATGGAGGTGTCACCTTGGAACCGTTCCCTGATTTTAGGATCGAACTGAACGCCAATCGACAATATACCCGCAACAATACGGAGTTGTTTAAGGACCAAAATTTCCAACTCAATCCCGACAGTACGGATTTTCAGCATCGGGCGCAACGCGAGTTTGGTAGTTTCTCGGTGTCGTATTTTAGCATGAAAACGCTGTTTAACAACGATATTAATGCGCTTTTCCGGCGCTATGAAGACTATCGGCCCATCGTTTCAAACCGTTTGGCAGAAGTACTGGGCAACGATGATCCGCATGATAACCCGAATTACCCAGGGTACAAAAAGGGTTACGGCGGTACACAGCAGGAGGTATTGATTCCGGCCTTTATAGCGGCTTATAAGGAAAAAGACCCGGGTAAAGTGGGTTTGAACCTGTTTGATTCCCGCCCCGACCTCAACTGGAAATTGAACTACAACGGCTTGTCGAAATTAGGTAAACTGGACAAAATTTTCTCCAGCATCCAGATTACCCACGGCTATAAGAATACGTTGACCGTGAGTACCTACAACACCGACATTTTCTACGAGCAGTCGAATCCGGTAAAAATTGACAACCTGAATTATGACTATATCGCTCGATTTGAAGTTCCGCAAG
>Ga0247844_1000896_pt1 | contig 59239 bp, 64 predicted proteins | sample LaCtaG_FD_192421 | JGI IMG/M metagenome (GOLD analysis project Ga0247844, IMG submission 192421) | Freshwater microbial communities from meromictic Lake La Cruz, Castile-La Mancha, Spain - LaCruzMarch201714.5m_1 | ecosystem: Environmental > Aquatic > Freshwater > Lake | place: Spain: Castile-La... | reverse complement strand
CGCTCCTTGATCCGCAACGACAGAGGGGCGGGCATCGCAGGGGACATCCAATCGGCGCCCCGTTGTCGCGTCTTGAGACCCGCCTATGTAGTTGCGCGGACCCGCCTACCTAATCGTCGCCGAACAGACCCGCGACAAGCAGGCTGAGGAGCAGGTAGCCGGAGGCAACCAAGCCGAAAAAAAACTGGCCAGGGAACAGCCAGCAAAAGGTGATTGGGGTACCGCAAACGCCGGACCCAGTTCGCCGGATTCACGGCCGAAACGATGCCGCCGTGCTTCTGAAGCCGCTCCTGCCCTGGTATTGAAGGCTCTCCCTTGATCGGTCCCCGCGGTTTACAAGATCTGCGCCCGTGCCAACCCGCCCCACTCGGCTGGAGCGCACGAAATGAAAACTCAAGCCATAGCGTTCCAGAGCAGGCAACCAGCCCCCGGCTCTGGTGGGCAGGCACCTTTAGCCAGTTGTAGTCAATGCTCGCTAACGCAGCTGTAGTGCTCAGCGTTTCCGCGCAATTGTGCGAATTCTGGGTGATCTGGATCAAGGGCCTGCCACCACCAGCGCCCATCGGAGTAACTGGCAATCCCAGCATTATTGGTACGTGGTAATTGCAGACTCAGTTCGCGCCAGCGCAGCACCATGAAGGCTCCAGGCACTGTGTCGTCGTTGCTATTGGGGATATCTACAGCATCCACAGACCCGTTGAAGGCGATTGCATCCAGCGAGTCGCCCTCACAGAGGAAATGCTGCGCGGCGCCACTGCTGGCATATGCGCTTGGCGCCGTCAACAGCATCAACAGGCTCAGGGCAATGGCAACAATCTCTCTGCGCAATTTCCTTTCCCTTATGGCAGTCAGGTGCGATTCATTTTGGCAGTTAATGGGCGCATCGTCATCAGACGTCGGCATGGACCGGCTGGCAAAGGTCACGCCTCTCTAGCCAGAAGCCAGCACAAACAGAAAAAGATCCATTTTGGTGAATCAGTGAGCAGAAGTGGGATCCCCTTGTGGGCGCCTCGAAAATCAAGGGATTTGCCAGCCTCAGCAACCGTTGTATTTCAGTCAAGAAGGATTCCAGATAGGGCTGCCGATGTCACCATCACCTGGCTACAGGTGGGCCATGGCAGGACGTAAGCAGGCAGGTCAGTCACGTCACCAGCAGCGCGACTGGACTAGAAGACTGCACCACTAGCGACTAGTTTCAACCTTTAGGGGCCAGAATCCAACTTATGGAGCTCCATGCAGACCTCAGTCAACGGGCGGTGCTCGACACCAATGCTCTCAATTGGAACCAAACCCCTATGGCGGGGGTGGAGCGGCGCCTACTTGATCGCAATGGCGGCGAGGTTGCCAGGGCAACCTCGATCGTGCGCTATGCCCCAGGCAGCCACTTCGAGCGCCATCTTCATGGCGGCGGCGAAGAGATCCTCGTGCTGGAGGGCACTTTCTCAGATGAACAAGGCGACTACCCAGCCGGCACCTACCTGCGCAACCCCGCTGGCTCCAGCCATGCTCCATTCAGCGTGGCGGGCTGCACCATCCTGGTCAAGCTGCACCAGATGCACCCCGCAGATCAGCAGCAGCTGGTGATAAACACCCATAAAGAAGCCTGGCTTCCAGGTCTAGTCAGAGGGTTGGATGTGCTGCCGCTGCACGCCTTTGGCTCTGAACACCTAGCCCTAGTGCGATGGGCCCCGGGAACGGTGTTTCAGCCCCACAGCCATCCAGGTGGGGAGGAGATTCTGGTGCTAGCTGGCGTATTCAAGGACGAATACGGCACATATCTGGCTGGCAGTTGGCTGCGCAATCCGCCCGGCAGCGTGCACAGGCCATGGAGCGAAACCGGTTGTACGATCTGGGTTAAGACCGGCCACCTACCGGAGACTATGCCCCCGCAGAGCGCCCGGGTGCACGAATCAAAGCGGTGACGTCCTTCCTGCGACCGAGGCAGGCAAGCTGCACAACATTGCGGGCTTGATTGCTCACATTTCAATAGAGGTACTTGGCTAGAATGAAACTTGCAATACCGATACGGAAAATAAATTCAAATGAGCCCGTTTCCAGCCCTACCCCTTTGGCTTACATGGGCTTTACTTTCAGCAATTTTTGCTAGCGCTTCTGCCGTACTCGGCAAAGTAGGACTTGAAAACATTGAGGCCGACCTAGCCACCCTTATCCGCACAGTGGTCATATCAATATTCTTGCCGTTGCTAATCATTGCAACCGGCAAATGGAGCAATCCATTTGAACTGTCACAACAGACTTGGGTATTCATAACCCTATCCGGCATTGCCAGTGGCCTGTCTTCTTTCTGCTTTTTTAGGGCCTTGAAACAGGGAGATGCGTCATTAGTGGTGCCCATTGACCGCCTCAGCTTGCTGTTTGTCGCCCTTATCGGATTCGCCTTTCTTGGCGAACGCCCCTCAGCTACTGGCTGGACAGGACTATTGCTCATCGCCGGAGGAGGATTGCTGCTATCACTAGCCGAATAGATTCCAAAATAGATTATATTACTAGCCGCAGCCAATCGTATAAGCCGCCATACTACAAAAATTAAATTCATCATTTCCTGATGCCCAAATACGCTGGCAACATCAAAGCCCAAGAGAATGCGGCGCTACTCTTCAGCGCTACCCTCAACTTTTCCAAAGACATTACCCCATACATCGCCCTTGATATCCCCCCAAACACTTCCCTCAACATTGCCATTAACATTACCTAAAACATGGCGACCAACATTTGCGCCAACATCGCGTCCGACATATCCTTCTACACTTCCTTCAACGTCTCCATATATATCGCCGCGAACACTGCCCTGAATACTCCCGATAACATCGCCCCAGACATTTGCATTGACCTGCAGAATCCGAAGCTTGCCATCTACTAGGCCAAAAGTGACCAGCTTATTGATTTCCTCGATCTCAGACATTCTCTTAGATATCAAGTGAATAGTGAAGCATAGACCATAGAGAGGATTACTAAAACATTATTCACCGTGACTACGATCCCACTGCAGCGTCAGAGTAGGGTGCTCCACGCAAGCTATTACTAGCGGATGACCAACCAGTTCAGAAGAAACGCAGGCTGATATCAAGCTCCTTAGTAGGGGATAGCGCTCCACCATCGCTGCGTATTCAGGTGAATTGCGATAGGAGTGCTCCAGAAGCCGGTAGTCCTGATCTGGCTGCATCGCACCAGCGGGAGCGCCATACAGAATCGAAGAGGGCTCTGCCTTGTCCAGGTCTGCTTCAGGCTCGATGGGCCTGAAACCAAATTTTTCGGTTGTCATGGAAATACTGAGTGCGGGCGCTCGGGGTTGCTGCAGAGCGCTCCAATACAAACCTGGCGCAGCCGCAAGCCAATGGAGCCTGCTGTCAGCGGGATCAAACAGAAGCAGCTGCCTTGGTGGTTCAGCTGGAGGGCCATAAGCCTCATTTCTAGGCAGCCAATCCATAGGCCGCGCCATCAGCCGGATCATTTATTCCCAGCTCCAGGCGCCAATCGCTAATGGACCGCTCCCAGCCCTCCTCCCACCGGGCCGCCATCAAGCACTGGGCCTGATGGCCGATCGCCATGCCGTGAGCCACCGCCTGGGCTAGTTCCTCATAGCGCTCCAGCTGAAGGCGGAAGCTGGCTAGTTGGCCGGCGGTGGTAAGCAGCACATAGGCGGGAAAGCCGATTTGGGCGGCGGTGATGGCCAGCACGCCGCTTTCGCCTGCTGCTGAGGTACCAAAGCCAGCCACCACATGGTGGATGTCGTGGGTGGTGGCTACCCGTTGGGTGAGCCATTGGGCCTCGCTATCGATCGGGCGCGGCCGGAAAAATTCCGGGTCGTAGTTGAGCCTGCGGATCACCTCGGCGTAACTGCGGCCCAAGCTCCCCACTGGAAGCTGGATCAGCCGCTCGATGTCAGGCTGCAGCGGCGGATAGCGCTGCTCGAGCATTTCTGCTCCACCAGCCACCGCCTTAAAGCGCCTTATCGAATCGACCATCTGGGGACTATCGATCATGTTGTCGAGCAGATCGGCTATCGAGTTCAGATCGCCGCCACTGCGACCTATCGCGGCAAGCAGTTTGAGGTTGCTGGCCGCCCGCAGCAGCTCACCAAACCGCGACATAAACCAATCTCAACTTCCTCCAGTATGACTGATACTTTCCACCTTCACGAGCCAGTGGTGGAGCAGTGGACAAAAGGCTCAAGGATTCATACGAGCACGAACCTATCTATTATATTCAACATTCGAGATCATTCCATCTGGTGAGACGATAACCTCCGTTTCCAGAGTGGCCGCTTGGCGCTAAGTCGTCCGACCAGGAGGAACGCCAAGAGACTGGTAACGATATCCCCTAGAGCTGGACTTGTGGTGGCCTTAGCCATGATCCCTGAGGCGCTCAGGCTGGCTCCCACTCAATCTTCACCACATCTAACGGACCGCGGCCGCCGCGATTCAGCTCAGTGGCGGCTCGCAGGGCAGCTTCGTGGGTATGAAAAAGGAATGCATCAGAAGTGCTATCAACATCGACGAGTCGCTGATCCTCGCCGGCAATGGCCAGAAATGTGCCATCGCTAAGACGCTTCAGGGCATATCGCTCAGCCTGGGTGCAGTCCATCGGATGGGATGGATCAATCTCGGGAGCCCAAAAATGCATGGCCTCAAGCGCTTGTCCTAATACCCAATCAAGCTAGCCAGGGCTGACGCTGTCGACTACTCCCGGCAGGATCATTTCAAGCACGGCGCCGCCTTCAGCGTGGTTGCTGGCCTGGATCCTTCCGCCGTGGGTAACGGCGATTTGCTGCACGATCGACAAGCCCAGGCCACTGCCGATCCGTTTACTTCGGGCCCGAGATGGATCACCTCGGTAAAAGCGTTCAAACAGATGGGCTAAGTCTTCTTCGCTAAGCCCGGGTCCCTGATCAGCCACGCTCAGCTGGCACCACTCACCGCGGCGATCAAGGCTGACCCGCACCACCCCACCATCGGGGCTGTAGCGCAGGGCGTTATCAAAAAGGTTGAGCAGGGCCCGGTGCAGGCGGGAATTATCGCCGCTCAGCTGCAACTGTGCTGGTGCAAGAAGCTCAAGAGCTATTTGGCGTTGATCTGCCAGCGGACGCACGCTGGTCCATACCTGCTCCACCAGCTGGGGCAGATCCACCACCATGGCCCGTGAGGCCGTGCCGGGCAGGGTGTTTTCGAGGCGGGAGAGCTCAAGTAGGTCGCCCACCAGCTCCTGCAGCCGCAGCAATTCCCGCTGCAACCGCTCCACCAGTCGCGCATTCTGGCTATTCACCTGGGCAGCGAGGCTGTCGCCCACCAGCAGCAGGGCGGTGAGGGGGGTTTTCAATTCATGGGCCACATCACTAACCCAGCGCTCCTGCTGCTCGAGCTGGGCATCAAGGGAGCGGCGGCTCTGCAGTTGCACCACCAACCAGCCATCTCGTCCCGGCACCACCATGGCGTCTAGGTCATGGCCGCCGGAGTGCAATTCCAGCCGCTGGGGGCGATCCTGGCGGCGGGCGATGCGGATGCTGCTGGCTAAGTCTGGATCTGGGCAGACATCACCGAAGGGTTGGCTGAGCAATAGGCGGCCGGCATCAAGCTGCAAGATCCGCTCCGCCCTTGGGTTGATATGGCCGATCAGGCCCTGGCGATCCAGGAGGATCCAGCCAATGGCGGCGGAATCCAGCCAGCTCAGCAGCTGCCGGGCTGGGGGCAGGGGGCGGTTCAGGCCAGCTCGACGCCGCCAGGAGGCCACTCCAGGCCGGATAAGGGGGCTGGTAAGCAGGCCTAGCCCTATCCCCAGGCTCAACGCGAGCAGCAGCTCAAGGGCTCTAGCCAAAGCGATAACCAAACCCCCGCACCGTAATCAGATGCACTGGGGCTGATGGACTCTCCTCCAACTTCTCCCGCAACCAGCGGATGTGCACATCAACGGTTTTGCTGTCGCCGATGTAGTCGATACCCCAAAGTTGCTCCAGCAGCTGATCGCGGCTCCAGACCCGCCGTGGATTTTGCATAAACAGCTCCAGCAATCGATATTCCTTCGGCGATAGGTTTACCTCCACTCCGTCCCGCGTTACCCGGCATTCGTCCTGGTAGATGCAGAGGTTGGCGTGCTCCAGCACCTTGGCCCGGCTGGTCTGGCTAGACGAGCGCCGCAGCAGGGCCCGGCACCTAGCCACCAGCTCCCGCATGCCAAAGGGTTTGACCAGGTAGTCGTCGGCACCCACCTCGAGCCCCAGCACCCGGTCGGTTTCGGTGTCACGGGCACTCACCACCAGGATCGGCGTTTGGTTGCTGTGTTGTCGTAGCTGCCGGCAAACATCCAGCCCACCCAGCCCCGGGAGCATCAAATCCAGCACCACCAGGGAAAATTGTTGGCCATCGGGCGCCCGCTGCAGCATTTGCAGGGCGTCGCGGCCATTGCCACAGGCCTGGACGCTGAACCCCTCCAGCTCCAAGGCTTCGCGAATCGTTTCGCGAATCGTTTCGTCGTCTTCGACTACGAGCAAGGAAGGCTGCATGTCGCCATTCTCGCCGGCCAGCTCAACCCCCCAGAACGTTGCTTTAACCACAGCGGTAACCCTGACCACGAACCGTGGTGATCAAGCTGGGTTGGGCGGGATTCTCTTCCAACTTGAGGCGCAGCCAGCGGATATGCACATCCACGGTCTTGGGATCGAGCTCCACGGCCTCGCTTTCTCCCCACACCCGAGCGAGCAGTTGATCGCGACTCCAGATCCGGCGTGGATGCTTCAAAAAGAAGTGAAGTAGTCGAAATTCCCGTGGCGACAGGCTCACCTCGGCACCATCGCGGCACACCCGGTGTTCCTCCACAAGCATGGAAACCCGGCCGCAGCGCAGGGAAAGCGAGTTTTCCGAGCCGAGTTGGTGGCGGCGCACCAAGGCCCGGCAGCGGGCCAGGCATTCCGCCAGTCCAAAGGGACTGGGCAGCACGTCATCGGCGCCATCCTCAAGGCCCCGTACCCGGTCGGTCTCGGAGACTCCAGGGCATAGCAGCAGCACAGGAATCGGCTTGCGGGCCGAGCGCACCTGGCGGCACAGCTGCCGGGCTGTTTCGCCCAGGCTGCCATCCAGCACAAGCAAATCCCAGTTGAAACTTGGCCCCAACTTGGAGTTCGCCTGCTCTGCATAAGTGCAAACGGTTACTTCGTAGCCCTCATCGCCAAGCTTTTGATGCAGGCAGGTCGCTGCGGTGCAGTCGGAGTAAACGAGCAACAGCCGTATGGACGGCTGATTCATCGATGTTGGTTGCGCTGCTGGGGGAGATGGCTCACCACCAATCGCCGCTGGCTGTCGATGTGGAGCCAGCCCTCATCGCGCAGGGCGCCGAGAATCCGGGTCACCGTGACCCGAGTGGTGCTGAGGGTGCTGGCCAGCTCCTGGTGGGTGAGCTTCACCTGAAGGCGCAGACCCTGTTCACAGGGCTGACCGTAGTCGTTGGCGAGCAACTCAAGGAACCCGCGCACCCGATCTTCGATGCGGCGCAGGCCGAGCAGGGCAAGCAGGGCCTCACTTTGGCGGTAGCGAGAGGCCATGCCCTGAAGCAGGCCCATAGCCAGATTGGGTGAGCGCTGAATTTCTTCGCAGCTGACGCAGAGCAGGTCGCTATCTACCAAGGTGTTGGCCGCATAGGCCTCAACATTGGTGAGGGGATCGCCGAAGGGCTCGTTAGGGCCGGCTAACCCCAGCAGCAACTCATCACCATGGATCGAAATCGCTGTGAGTTTCACCATGCCCCGCACAACCAGCCAAACGCTGCGCTTAAGCAGGGGCACCTGGCTTCCCGCCGCAAGGTGCACCAAACTGCGCTTCTCGTAGCTGGTCTCAAGCAGATCGCGGAAGCTATCGCTGCGACCCGGCTGAAGAGAGGGCGTGAACACCATCGAGGAGCAAGCCAGTGGGCTGGAACAACGCTATGGAGCCAGCTGCGCTGCCAAGCAAAGGCTCGGTAGTCCCGGGTTTAAGACCCGGTTAGGGCGGGTGGGGGTGGCGTTGGTGGCCCCAGCAAAGACCCCCGCAACAGCCAGAGGCTCTCGCCCTGCTGCCAGAAGAGCCAAAGCCGATCTGCATCTATTAGAGAGCGGCCATGGAGCTCAGCGAGGGCCAGGGGCGCGGCGGCGCTGGAGCTGCTGAGGCGCAGGCTGATGTCTTCGGGCAAGGTGCCCAGGCTCGCTGGCAATTCCTGCTCCTTGCCTCCATCCCATAGGGCTAGAAGGGCGCGCTCCTGGCCGGGAAGCAGCCACCACTGGCGCCGCTGCAGGGCCACCAAGGCGGCGCCAGCCTCCCTGGGCCGCCCACCCATGGCCACTTGCCGGGCCAGGCGAAATGCCTCGCTGGGCTGGCGCGGCAGGTTTCCGGGATTGCTTGTAGCTGGCGGCCCGCTAGCGGCGGCAACGGGCTGGCGGCGGCCCTGCTCGCTTTGGGAGTCGCCGGCGAAAGCACCGGCGGGCAGGCTGGAGGGTGGCGGCGGCGGCAGGCCTGCCAGACCTTGCAAAGGAATCGTGGCCAGGGAGCTAGTCGTGCCCAAGCCTGAAGCCGTGCGGCTCCAGCGCAGCAGGGTGGCCGTGTCCTCTTCCAGCACGGCCCGGCGAGCGCGGCGGCCATCGCTTCCGGGCTGGGGCAGGGCCATCAGCAGCAGCAACTGGCAAATAAGGGCGGCAAGCAGGGCAGGAGCCCAGCGCCGCACCATCGGCTCAGCCAGCTTTGGGTGTAGGTGCAGGAAGTTGGATTTCAAGGTGCAGTGGCAAGGAATCGAGCTGGCTGAGCAGGCGGCGGACGTCACCCCAGGGGGTGTCGGGATCGGGCATGATCCGCAAGCGATTCGCCCTGCTGCGCAGGGCCGGAGCGGCAAGCAAGCGCCGCAGCTCGGCGGCGGCAATGGGCTGGTTCCAGAGCCTCAGGCCACCGTCGGCAGCGAGGTGCAGGCTGATTACCCCCTGGGCCAACGGGCGCTGCAGCCTCACCTGGGGCAGCAGCAGCAGGCCCAGGGAAAAAGCGCATAGAGCCGTTGCCAGCAGCGCATGGGATAAGGGTTGCAGCAGCCAGGCTTGCTTCACCGCATTCCTCCCGGCCACTCCACCAGCACCGGCAAGCGGGAGTGGTGCTGCAACCAATCGAGAGAGGCGGCCACCTCAGCGCTGGCCAAGCCAGCCGAGGGCTGGAAACGCACAGCCACCACTGCGGGCGGGCGAGCCTGCAGTTGGCGAAGCAGGCCCTCATCCGCTTGGGGGGCACCGTTGAGAATCCAGCGGCCGGATGCGGCGCGGGCCACAACCAACACATCACCGCCGCCAAGGGCGGGCTCGGGGTGCACTCTCAGGTTGGCTTGCTGCACCAGGCTGGGCAGGGCAGCAACTGCCAGCAACACGGTGATGCTGGTTGCCACCAGGGGCACCAAGGCGGTTAAGAGCCCTGGTTGTGCGGCGATTGGCTGCTGCATCAGGGGTTGGCGCAATGACGCAACTGCCAGCGGCGCAGCCCCTGGTTGAGCAACAGCAACGCCATCGCCACAAAAGTGATCTGCAGACCAAGCAGGGTGGGAAGTAACACGTCGCCGTAGCCGGCCAAGGAAGCGCCGGGCGGCAGCAGCAGCTGGCTTCCTAGTTGCTTCAGCACAGCCATTAAGCCAGCCGTCGTGCCGATCAGGCCCAGCAGCGGAGCCAGCACCACTGCTGCCTGCAGCAAGGGCTCACCCCAAGTCATCTGGTGGTCACAGTCGTCAAGCAACTGAAGGCGCACCTCCGCAGAAGGTGCCTGCGCCAGCGCCGTACGCAGCTGCCGCCACGAGCGGCGACCACGGGCAAACCAGCGCCACCAAAACGCACAGCGATCAAATCCCACGGTGAATACCGCCACCGATAAAATCAGCAGAGGCACAGCTACCGGACCGCAGGCCTTCCACAGAGACAGGAAGGAAGCCATGGCTCTTGCCGAATGGGGTGAGGATATGGAGCGCTTGGGGCCGCCGCCGGTATCGCCCCTGCTTGACATGGGCGCGGGCGCCTGCATGGATTAAAGATTGATCGGCTCCACTCCGCTCACCACCGGCGCCACGGCGCTCAGCTCCAGTTGCGGGTGCTCCTCCGCCAGCTGACCCAGGTTCCAGCTGTTCTTGAACAGCAGCACCGGCCGGTTCCAGGCATCCCGCACCGTCTTGCAATTGAAGATCCGCCCCACCTGCTCCAGCGCTGGCCAGCCGCCGGCCACCCAGCGAGCTACCGCAAAACCGAGCGGTTCAAGCCGCGTCTGCACGCCGTATTCGTGCTCAAGCCGGTATTGCACCACCTCCAGTTGCAGCTGGCCCACCGCCGCCAGGATTGGATCGCGCTTGCTTTCATCTGTGTCGTAGAGGATTTGCACCGCCCCCTCCTCCCGCAGCTCGTTGACACCCTTGCGGAAGCTTTTGAACGTCGATGGGTTGGGGTTGCGCAACCAGGAAAAGATCTCCGGCGAGAAGCAAGGAATTCCCTCGTATTCCACCTTCTGGCCCAGATAGAGGGTGTCGCCAATGGCGAACATGCCCGGGTTATTGAGGCCGATCACGTCGCCGGGGTAGGCGTCCTCCACCACCTCCCTGTCCTGGCCGAACAGCTTCTGGGGGCGCGATAGGCGAATGGCCTTGCCGGTGCGGGCGTGCTGCACGGTCATGTCCTTCTCAAACTTGCCGCTGCACACCCGCACAAAGGCCACCCGGTCGCGGTGACGCGGATCCATGTTGGCCTGCAGCTTGAATACAAAGCCGCTGAAACCGGGGCCGATCGGATCGATCTCACCGGCATTGCTGGCGCGGCCCACCGGCTTCTGGGCCAGCTCCAAAAAGGCATCAAGAAACGGCCGCACGCCGAAGTTGGTCATCGCCGAACCAAAGAAAACAGGGGAGAGCTCACCGGCGTGCACCAGCTCCAGGTCGAGGTCGGCACCAGCCCCCTCCAGCAACTCCAGTTCCTCAAGGGCCTGAGCCAGGAGCTCCGGCTCCACGGCCCCCGTATCGCGGGCTTCCTGCACCGTGAGCAGCTTTTCCTCGCTCTGGCGGCCGCGCTCGGCGCGCTGAAACAGGATCACGTCGTGGCTGCGGCGATCGATCACGCCGCGAAAACGATCGCCGCTGCCGATCGGCCAGTTCACCGGCCAGCAGGCCAGACCCAGCTCCTGCTCGATCTCATCGAGCAGCTCCAGGGGCTCGCGCCCAGGCCGATCCATCTTGTTGATGAAGGTGAAAATCGGGATGCGCCGCATGCGGCACACCTCAAACAATTTGCGGGTCTGGGGCTCCAAGCCCTTGGCCGCGTCTTCCAGCATCACCGCGTTGTCGGCGGCGGCCAGCGTGCGATAGGTGTCTTCTGAGAAGTCCTGGTGGCCGGGGGTATCCAGCAGGTTGATCGTGCTGCCCGCATAGTCGAACTGCAGCACCGTTGAGGTGATCGAGATGCCGCGCTGCTTCTCCAGCTCCATCCAGTCGGAGGTGACCTTGCGCTGCTCCCCTTTGGCCTTCACGGCCCCGGCCTGCTGGATCGCTCCCCCGTAGAGCAGCAGTTTCTCGGTGAGGGTGGTCTTGCCCGCGTCTGGGTGGGAGATGATCGCGAAGTTGCGCCGCCGGGCCACGGCCTCGGCCAGGGCCTGCAGTTCTGGAGTGCTGCTTGTGCTGCTGATCATTAGCTCAGCCTGCCAGGCCGCTTAATTGAGCCGGCCCCACACCTCCAAGTAGCGCTCCTGCCGCGGCGCCACCTGGAGCTGGGCGGCGAGCCCGGCCTGCTCCAGCTGCTTTTCCACCTCCACCACCGTGAAGGCCGCATGCAGGGAAGCGCGGTAGTCGTGGCGCAACACCTCCGGGGCGCTCGCCATCTCGGTGGCCACCAGGGCCTCAACTGCCTCGCCGTTATCGGGCCGGCGCAGGTCTTGGACATAAACAAAGGCCCCAGGGGCGCCGAGCTGGGCCACCGTCTGCCAAAGCGCCGCCGGATCATGCAGGTGGTGCAACAGGCTGTTGCACACCACCGCCGAGAAGTGAGCTTCAAGCTCGCCTGCGGCAGCAAGGGGCAACAGCGCCTGCACAAAGCGCAGCCGAGCCGCCAGATCCGGCGACGCTCCGGCCAGGCGCTCGCGCGCCACCGCAAGCATCCGAGGCGCCCCGTCGAGCCCTAAAACCTTTGCAGCAGGCCAACGGCTGGCCAGAAGCAAGCTGATGTTGCCCGGGCCGCAACCCAGATCCACCAAGGCCGTGCCTGGATCTTCAGCGCAGAGCTGAGCTAGCCGCTCCACCATCGCCGCATCGGAGGCGGCGAAATCGGCCTGGGCATAGGCCAGCACCTGGCCTGCCTCGTCCATCAGCTCCGGCTCCGGGATGCGCTGCATCGAAATTCAAGATTTCCAGATCCATTGTGGCGCAGGCTTGCTGGGCGGCGCACTGTCGCTGGTGTCTACCAGACATTGCACACCCCACCTGTGGCGTTATGGTTCGGCTCACCTTCGGGCCGTACTGCCTGTGACCCTCTCAGCCACGCCCCCTACAGCCGCCAGTCAGAACGCCGAAGCTGCGTCGGCTGAAAAGGCTTTTGCCGCCGCCAGCGGCAGTCCGGCGGGCGAGGCTCTGGATTTTCCAGCTACCGCTCCTGCTGCCAACCCGGTGTTTTACCGGACCTACAGCCGCAAGACCGAGACCGGCAGGGAAAGCTGGCACCAGGTGGCTGAGCGCAACCTCGGGGGTCTGAGCAAGCTGGGCAACCTCAGCGAGGCGGAGGTTGAGCTGATGCGCCGCATGCAGCAGCAGCAAAAAGCTCTGCCTTCAGGACGCTGGCTGTGGATCGGCGGCACCGAATGGATCGAACAACAGCACAACTTCTCTGGCGCCTACAACTGCACCTCCACCAACCTGGTGGACTGGGAAGCCTTCGGTCTGATGATGGACCTGGCGATGATGGGCTGCGGCACCGGCGCCATCATCGAGCCGCACCTGATTGGGCGCCTGCCGGCGGTGCGCAACCGGCTCAGCATCGCCGCTGTGACCGATATCGGTGCCACTCCGGCTGGCCAACGCCAGGAGCACACCAGCCACAGCATCGAGGCCAACCGGGTTGCAATCAAGGTGGGTGACACGCGCCGCGGCTGGGTGGACAGCTATCAGCTGCTGCTCAATCTCTGCAGCGACGAGCGCTTTGACCCCACCAGCCCCATCGAAATCAGCGTCGATCTCTCCGACGTGCGGCCCGTGGGCGAAACCCTCAAGGGCTTCGGTGGCATGGCCAACCCGGTGAAACTCAAGGACCTCTACGGCCGCGTAGCCCAGATCCTCAATAAGGCCCAGGGCCGCCAGCTCACCTCGGTTGAGTGCTGCCTGCTGATCGATGAGGCTGCCGTCACGATCGTGGCCGGCAACATCCGCCGCAGCGCCGGCATGCGCCAGTTCTGCGCTGACGACAACTCCGCCGCCGGAGCTAAGGAGAACCTCTGGCAGCAGGACAGCGAGGGCAACTGGAGCATCGATCCGGAAAGGGATTCGCTGCGCATGGCCAACCACACCCGGGTCTTCCACAACCGGCCCGACCGGGCCACGGTGCTGGAGGCGGTTGTTAAGCAATTCCAGAGCGGCGAAGGCGCGATCCAGTTCGCTCCCGAGGCCATCGCCCGCTCCAACGCCGACCTGCTCAGCACCCCAGAGCTGCGCACAGAATTCATCGGCATCTACTGCGACCAAGGCCGCGAGCAAGCCGGCCGCTGGCTCACCACCCACCACCCCGAAATCGGCGCCGCCGAACTAGAGCACCGCCTAGGCCGGTACGGGCTAAACCCCTGCGGCGAGATCCTCGGCGCCGACTTCCACTGCAATCTGGCTGAAATCCACCTCAACCAGATCGACCCCGCCGATCTGGTGTCCCAGGAGGAGGCCTTCCGTGCCGCCGGCCTGGCCGTGGCCTGCCTGCTCAACCATCGCTTCGAGGTGGAGCGCTACCGCCAGAGCCGCGCCTGGGATCCGATCGTAGGCGTGAGCTTCACCGGCCTATTCGACTTCTTTGTGCACGCCTTTGGCACGCCCTGGCTCACCTGGTGGGAAGCGGGGCGGCCCAACACGGCCGAAGGCCTGGCCTTCAAGGCAAAGGAGGCCGAATTCTTGAGCCGCTGGAAGCAGATCGTCAATACGGCGGTTTGGGACTACTGCGATCGCCACGGCCTGCGCCGCCCCAACCGCTGCACCACCGTGCAGCCCGCCGGCACCAAGAGCCTGCTCACCGGAGCATCTCCTGGCTGGCACCCCCCCAAAGCCCAGCGCTTCATCCGCCGCATCACCTTCCGCAAGAACGATCCTGTGGCCCTTGCCTGCATGGACTACGGCTACACAATCGTGCCCTCGCAAAGCGATAAGGACGAACAGGGCCGCCTGCTGGATGATCCGTTTGATCCCCGCTGCACCGAGTGGCTGGTGGAGATTCCCACCGAAGTGAGCTGGGCCAACATCCCCGGTGCCGACGCAGTGGAGATCAACAACTTCTCAGCCCTAGCTCAATTCGACTTTTACATGCAGGTGCAGAAGCACTACACGGCCCACAACACCTCAGCCACGGTGGAGTTTCGCGAAAACGAAATAGAACCACTGGCAGATGCCATTCATCAGGCAATCGATCAAGGCGAGGGCTACATCTCTGCAGCCCTATTGGCCCGTTTTGACGCCAACGCCACCTTCCCGCGGTTGCCATTTGAACCAATCGACCATGCAACCTACCTGCGTCTCAACGCTGAGGTGGCAGCCCGGCGCAGCACCACCTGCTTCTTTGAAGCTCTTCAGCGCTACGACCGCGGTGAGCTGGTGGAGGCAGGCCCAGCTGGCTGCGATTCAGACAAGTGCCTACTGCCTTTGGCTAAACCGGGCAACAACTGACCAATTAAGATAAAGTTTCGGTGTGGCAGCTGCCGCACCGACCCTCTGGAGAGGTGGTCGAGTGGTTGATGGCTCTGGTCTTGAAAACCAGCGAAGTGAAAGCTTCCGCGGGTTCGAATCCCGCCCTCTCCGTTCCAATGACATCAGCAGTTCCCAGCCCCGCAAGTGCTTGCAGGGCTGGTCTGGCATCAGTCATGAAGGTGGCTGAAGGGGCGCATTACTACGGCGGGCTCCGCGCAGGCGCGGTTGAGCTCCCTTTCGAGATTGATTATGCGCTTCTCCCTTAGGCAGTATTTGCAGCCGCCGGTGGTTTGAAGGTGCTTCTCGGGGGTGATCGAAATCTCTTTGACCGGATGCCTATTGCAGCGAATCTTGATTGGGGACTTGTAGCTCTTGTAGAGGATGGCTGCGTAGTCGTATTGATCGCCAAAACGGGATCGGGCCCTTGCCAAAAACAGTTCACGACTGATTGGGTTGCCCATTTCCAGGCCAGATCGGATCAGTGAAGCTGCGGCATATTACGGGGGCTGCCGCCCCAGGCCAATGCGCCGGCCCAGACCGTCACGTTGCGTGATGCGGTTCGAAAGATATGGGTTTGGCTCACTTGATCCCATCTTTTCTAGGCTGCTCCTGAGCGCCACGAAGGGAGTGGTGATCAGGCAGGGAGCAATCCCTGCTTTTTTATGGCCTACAAATTCCTGTGGTGCGAATCTGGGAGCTACCAACCCAGCCTGGCTGTTCATGGCCCCAGAGAGTCCCCAGCGTCCCCCCTGGCTGAATTGGTTGTTTCTAGTGGCGTTCCTGTGGAGCTCCTACCAGCTGGCTGGCCTCTGGTTTGCGCGCCTACACGGCTAGGGATATTGGTTTGGCACGAAGAACTGCTCGTTGCGTGGCGGACGGGCCGTGCCCTTAGGTGGCTTGCGGGGCGGCAGCTTGATAGCTGGCGGTGTCATGTCTTCGTAGGGGACCTTACTGAGCAGGTGGTGAATGCAATTGAGGCGGGCGCGGCGTTTATCGTCTGCCTCCACGGTGAACCAGGGCGCCTCGGGGATGTTGGTGTGAGCGAACATATGATCTTTGGCGGCTGAAAAGCTTTCCCACTTGTTGCGGGCCTCCAGGTCCATCGGACTGAGCTTCCAGCGGCGGGTGGGATCTTCGATACGGGATTGGAAGCGGCTTTCCTGCTCCGCATCGCTCACTGAAAACCAATACTTGAGCAGCAGGATTCCTGAGCGCACCACCATCCGCTCAAATTCCGGGCAGCTCTGCAGAAACTCCTCCGTTTGGGCTGGTGTGCAGAAGCCCATTACCGATTCCACCCCAGCCCGGTTGTACCAGCTGCGATCAAATACGACGATCTCCCCAGCTGAAGGGAAGTGTTCGACGTAGCGCTGGAAGTACCACTGGGTTTTCTGTTGATCAGAGGGGGTGCCCAAGGCCACCACCCGGCAGCCGCGGGGGTTGAGCGGTTCGGTGATTCGTTTGATCGTGCCGCCCTTACCGGCCGCATCCCTGCCTTCGAACAGCACGATCAGTCGAAAGCCCGAGGCCTTTAGCCAGTACTGCATTTTCACCAGCTCCACCTGCAGCCTGGTGAGCTCTTTCTCGTAAACCTTGCGATCTAGCCGGCCCCCATTGCTGGCCAGGTCTTCCAGCAAAGGCGATGGGTAGTAGCGATCGCTGAGGGGGCCAAAATGGGGTGGTTGGGTCTTGCTCGAGTTGCTGCCTTTATCATTTTTCTTGTGTTTTCCCATTGCTGAGAGTCTCCAGAACTAGTTGCGGCGGCTGGGCTGGGGCCATAGAGCTCGCACCAGGCGGATGATCCCTGCAACCACCAGGCCAAGGGCCGCAATGGCCGCCAGCACCAGAAGCACCACCGCCAGCAATTGCACAAGTCCCCAAAGCGCCTGCTGCACCCCGCCGATCAGGTTGGCTAGGGCGGTGCTCAGCACCAAAAAGGTGTCGAAGCGCTCCGGTAACTGCAGCAAGGCCAGCATCAGCCCGGCGCCGGCAGCGCCCAGCAGCAGGGCGATAGCGGCCTGACGCCAGCGGGCCGGGCGGTGGCGGCGGCGAAATACCCGTCGTGTCGACGCGCCTGTGGTAGGCAATTGCAGGGCGCGGGTACGGGGGGAGGTCATACCTCGAGGACGTAACCGGCACCGCGCATCCAGCGCTCGAATTCCATCAGCACCAACTCGTTGGGGCAGTCGATCAAGGAGAGATCTTCCACGGTGCAATCCCCCTGGCCGCCGTGATGCAGGGAGATGCGGAAGTCGTCGCCGCTGAGCCCGCAAACCTCCGGATCACTGCGCACGACCACATCGAGGGAGGCCCCAAGTCGAGCCACCCGAATCCGCAATTCCGACCAGGTCAGTGCCGCCATGGACCCAATTCAAACTCTCTCATCGATACCCAAGTGTGACCAGCTAGCCGGCTACGTCAATAGCGACTACTTAGCCTGGGCGGCAGCTGGACGCTGAGTTGGCTCGAGACCGGGCTTGGGTTCTGGTATCAGCAGCCCTAGCCCGGAGGCCACGGCCACAGCTAGGAGCCCTGCCAGCGGGGCTGCAAGGCGCTGGGCAAGGGGGCGGCGTTCCAGCAACTCGCGGCCCTTCAGGGGCATGGGCTCAGGTAGCTCCAGGGGCAACTGCAGCCGCGAATCGAGGCGCAATTGATCCAGCACCCGCACCAGATCGGCCAGCTCGGCATCATCGAAATTGAGCTGTAAAGGGGGCGTGTCTGGCTGGCTACTGCGCAGCAGCAGGCCATGGCCGCCCTCTGGCCCCGGAGCTATCTCCACCGGCTCGGGATCGGCGCCAAAGCGACGCGGCACACCGCTGATCAGGTAGCGGGCGTAGGGCAGCACCACCTGCATCAGGGCTAGCAGGTGCTCCTTGCGACCCTCAAGCTCGGGGCGACCGGCCCAAGCCAAGCTCCAGCCCGTGATGATGCCGAGGTTCTGGCCGCTCTGGCCGACCGACACATCCGGCAGACCCTCCACCTTGAGGCGGCAGCTGAGTTGGTCGAACTGCAGTACTTGCTTCATTGCAGGCTCAGGGTCTGGATCATGGCTGGGCATCCAGCAGGCTGGCGCGCAGCCGCTCAAAACCGCCAACCCCGGAGCCCAGGGCCAGGGCCTGGATCAGCAGCCGCGACTCGCGGGCACCTGACTCGGGATCGAGCAACAGTTGCACGCCACCACGACGGAGGTTCATGCGCTGGCGTACCAGATCGGCCAGGCGGCTGCGGAATAGGTTCCAACGCTCGCTGAGCACTTCAGGCGGCTCGGCGCTGGAGAGCAGGCCGCGCAGCAGGGGGTAGAGGCGGTCTGCCAAGGCGCAAAGAATGCGAATCAGGGCGTCGGTTTCAGCTGGCTCCAGACCTTCGCGGCGAGTGGTGCGGCGCAGGGGGTTGGTGCAGCGGCGTTTCCACAGTTCCACCCGGTTTGGGAAGAGGGTGGTGAAGCCCATCTGCTCGCTCATCCACACCATTGCCTCACCGCCGTTGAGGTCGAGGGCCTCGGCGCTGAGCAACAGCAGGTCGAGGCGTTCGAGGCCGCGGCGGGGAAGCCGGGCGGCCGATTCAGGAGCGAATGAATCAAGGGGCATGGCTGCGATGATGCCAGCAAGTGCACCCAACCGTCACGTTCATGGCCCCAGACCTGCGGGAATTTGTGCGCGATGTGCCTGATTTTCCCAAGCCCGGCATCCTGTTTCGCGACCTCACGCCGCTGATGCGCGACCCGGACGGCTGGCAGGAAGTGATCCGTCAGCTGAGCGCAGTGTGCGAGCGGCTGCAGCCCGACCTGATCGTGGGCATTGAGTCGCGGGGCTTCATCGTGGGCACAGCCCTTGCCACCGCCGTGCGATTGGGTTTTGTGCCAGTGCGCAAGCCCGGCAAGCTGCCCGGTCAAGTTACGGGTGTGGACTACGCCCTCGAATACGGCAGCGACCGGCTGGAAATCCACAGCGATGCCCTAGCCGATGGCTCCAAGGTGCTGATCATCGACGATCTGCTGGCCACCGGCGGCACCGCGGCTGCCTGCGCGGAGCTGGTGGCTGCGGCTGGTGGTGAACTGTGTGGCTTCGGCTTTGTGGCCGAACTGGCGGCCCTGGAAGGGCGCCGCAAGCTGCCTGAAGATCAGCCCGTGGAGTCGCTGATCATCTATTCCTGATCCTGCCAACTCAGCAGGGCATCGAACTGCTCCAGGCTGATCAGCCCGAAGCGCCACAGCACCACCGGCAGGGGCGCTTGCTCCTGCTGGGCCTGGCGCAATCCCAGGGCCAGGGCGCTCTCGCTCAGTCCGAATTGATTGCGCAGCAGACGCAGCAGCGCCGCCGAAGGCGGCGGTTGGGAACTGGTGCTGATCACCATGCATGCGGCCCCGGATAGCCCATGCTGATCAGCGGCGCAGCAGCTGGCAAGGGCCATCGGTCATGGCGGACAGGCTGAGCTGGCGCAGGGGAGCAAGCTTGGCCAGCAGCAGCAGGGCCAGGTGGCGCAGGGGCAGCAGCAGGGGCGAGCGATTCGAGAAAAACCGCACCAGCAGATCGGTAGCCAGCAGGGTGAGCAGCAAATCCGGCCAACGCCGCCTTGCATAGGCCGCCGGCAAGCGGTGCACGGCAAGCCGCCCGGCCGCTGTACGCCGGGCCAGTCGATGCAGGGTGGCCACATCGCGCCAGCAGAGGTTTAGCCCCTGGCCGCCCACTGGATGGCAGCGGTGACCGCTCTCCCCCACCAGCACCGTATGGCCGCGGTGCAGGCGCCGGGCCAGCAGCAGGGCCACCGGGAAGGCGCGCGGATCGTCGAGCAGGGCATCGGGCTGCAGCTGGTCTGGCAGGGCACCTGCCAGGGCATCAAGGAAGGCTGAATCGCCGAGGCTTTCAAGCTGGCGGCAGCGCTGGGCTGGGGCACTCCAAACCAGCTGGAACAGACCATCTCCCAGGGGCAGCACCGCAAAGGGCCCCTCGGGCCGCAGCAGCTCCCAGGCCTGGTCGTCGGCGCTGCCGCGGAGTTGCACCAGTGCCGTGAGGCAGTTTTGGCGATAGGCCCACTGAATCACGCCAATGCCGAGGGCCTCGCGGCTGGGGGAGTGGGGGCCGTCGGCCGCCACGATCAGGTCGTGCTGCGGCTGCTTGGCGGCGGCGTGCGGCGGCGGCGTGCCCAACTCCAGGGTGATGGCGGGATGGGCGCCCAGGCGCTCCAGCAGCAGGGTCATCAGCGGCCGGTGCTGTCCCACCCAACCCACGGCCGCCGCCGGTGCCGCCGCCCGCCGCGACCCCAGATCCGCCAAGCAGAAAGGCACCTGGCGCTGGGTGGCCAGATCAAGTAGCTCCAGAGAGCGGAAGGGAACCAGCACCGCCTGCACGGCTGACCACAGCCCCAGCTGCTCCAGCAGGCGCTGGCTGGAATGGGTAAAGGCGTAGGCGCGGCTGCGCTCGAGCAGCACAGCGGCGGGCAGGGGATCGCTGATCTGCACCTGCCAGCCAGCGTCCGCCAGGGCAAGGGCCGTGAGGGTACCGGTGGGGCCCGCCCCATTCACCAGGGCCCGCAGAACCGGTTTGGACTCGACCATGGCGATGGAGGATCAGCCCGGGGATCGGGCACAAAAAAGCCGCAGCTTTGCAGCTGCGGCAATTGGTGTAGCAAGGCTCAGGCAGTTGCGAGAGCGGGCAGATCAGCCGATGCCAAGCAGGCCGCGGGTGAAGGACTCACCACCCAGGGCGTATTCGGTGGCAAGCAGGGCGATGAAGCCGAGCATGGCCATACGACCATTGAGCTTCTCGGCGCGCTCGTGGAAGCCCCAGCCGCTTTCGGTTGACACGACTTCCATGCGGGGCTCGGTGGCAAAAGCATTGAGGCGGCCGCCGTCTTCGGTGGTAACGGTGGCGCCGCGGATGGTGGCAGCTTCGATCGAGGGGGTGATCTGAGTCATGGAAACCTGACGCGTGCTTTCCGGAAGTGTAACGCAATATTGCAGCTTGTAACTGCGGTCCCGGGAAAATGCTGCGCCTGGATTCAGCGGAACCGCTTCAGGCAGAGCTCCTCAAAGGCCGGTCGCAGCAGGAAGGGGTATTCACCAACCCAAAGCTTGAGCTGGGGCAGCCAGGCGTCGCTGATCGCCCCTATTTGAGAAAAATCCTTGCGCTCGCTCAGCACCAACACCCGCACCACCATGCCGGCACGAATCTGCTGGTGTTTTTTTTCAAAGGGGAAGCGCACCTTGCCGAGATAGCCCTCCTCGTCCTCAAGCTCGAGGGTGAGCCAGGTGCGGCGGTTTTCCACCAGCTCCAGGCGGCCGTCGTTGTTGGCCTGTTCGCGGCGCTCCTCAACGATTTCGCGGTTATATAAATCGACTATCTGGCCTTCAAACAGGGCTGCAGCCGGATAGCGGCGCAGGGTGGAATTTTTCTGGCCCGCCTCGAGGATCGGTCCCCAGAGCAGGTAGAGGGCAAACACAAAGCCCACCACCAGGAATACCGGGCCGAACTGGCTGGAGAACAGCAGGGTTTGGCTGATTAATAGGGCAATCACCGCGCCGATCACCGAGATCAGCACCCGCTGCAGCACCTTGCGGGGATTGCCGGTGCAGGCGTTGAACTGGGGGCCGGTGGCCACCGCTGGGATCAGGCGCAGCAGCTCGCCGGGGCGCAAGGGAAGCAGCATCAGATCAGCCGCTCCAGGCCATACACCAGGCCAGCCAGCTGGCGCACCTTGCGCACGGTGAGCAGCACGCCGGGCATGTAGGCGGAGCGCTCGATCGTGTCGTGGCGCAGGGTGTACGTCTCGCCGGGAGCACCAAACATCACCTCTTGGTGGGCCACCAGCCCCGGCAATCGGATCGAGTGCAGGCGCAGGCCGCTATCGCGCTGGCCGCCGCGGCAGCCCGCCAGGGTTTCGTGCTCCTCCACCTGCTGGGGGTTAAAGGATTTACCCAGCTCCTCGATCAGCTCGGCGGTTTTGATGCAGGTGCCGCTGGGGGCATCGGCCTTGCGGTTGTGGTGCAGCTCGGTGAGCTCGGCGAAGTCGTAGAAGCGGGCGGCGGCGGCGGCGGCCTGCTGCAGCAGCACCATGCCAACCGAAAAATTGGGGATCACGGCCCCACCCACACTCGCCTTCTCAGCGAAGCCGGCCAGATCAGCTAGCTGCCTTGGCGAGAGGCCCGTGGTGCCGATCACCGGGTGCACGCCGTAGGCGATCGCGGCGCGGGTGTGCTCGTAAACAACCGAGGGGTGGGTGAAATCCACCAGCACCGCCGCCCCGCCCTGCCGTGCCGCCTGGCTGGCTTGGCAAAGGGCCCCCTCGAAGTCGCTGGTGATCGCCAGCTCCAATTCGCCTAGGCCGAGCTCCAAGCCCAGATCAGCCCCCTCTTTATCAGGGGTGGTGTCGATGGCGGCCACCAGGGTGCAATCGGGGGCCGCAAGCACGGCCCGCACCACCTCGGCGCCCATGCGGCCCAGGGCACCGGCCACCACCACGGGGATGGGAGCCCCAGAGGCCGGATCGGGTGCAGAAGCCATGAAGATCTAAAAGCGCTGGCAGCGAGCCTATGCGGGGCATGCAGGTCAAGACCTCGCATCAGAGCGGATACATCCGTAGATTCCCCACTAACCCCTTATTCGCGCTGATGTTCACGCAGGTTCGCTCCACAAACCGCCGCGTTACGCCCGGCGACGTGAACGGCCGTGCCGTGATGAAGGCCGTTTATGTGGTGCTCGAACCCCAGTACCAAAACGCCCTTACCCAGGCCGCCAACTCGCTCAATGCCCAAAACGGCCCCCTGGCGATCGAGCTGAGCGGCTATCTGATTGAGGAATTGCGCGACCCCCAAAACTACGCCGATTTCCAGGCTGACGTGGCCGCGGCGGATGTATTTATCGCTTCGCTGATTTTCATTGAAGATCTGGCCCAGAAGGTGGTGGAAGCAGTGGCTCCGCACCGCGACCGGCTCAAGGCAGCAGTGGTGTTTCCCTCCATGCCGGAGGTGATGCGACTGAACAAGCTCGGCACCTTCTCGATGGCCCAGCTGGGCCAGAGCAAGAGCGCCATTGCCAGCTTCATGAAAAAGCGCAAGGAGGCAGGCGGCGCTGGCTTCCAAGACGCGATGTTGAAGCTGCTCAATACCTTGCCGACGGTTCTGAAATATCTCCCGGTGGAGAAGGCGCAAGATGCGCGCTCTTTCATGCTGAGTTTCCAGTATTGGCTGGGCGGCACTCCAGACAATCTCAGAAATTTTCTGTTGATGCTGGCCGACAAGTACGTCTTCCCCCGGGGCGGCTCCGGAGAAGCGGCAGACCGCGCCGCCGTGGTTGTGGCCGAGCCGGAGGTATTCCCCGATCTAGGCATCTGGCACCCGCTTGCACCGGGAATGTTTGAAGATCTCAAGGAATATCTAAATTGGAATTCCAGCCGCGGCGATCTCAGCGAGCAGGCCCGCAATGGCCCGGTGATCGGCCTAGTGCTCCAGCGCAGCCACATCGTCACCGGCGATGAAGCTCACTATGTGGCGATCATTCAGGAGCTCGAATATCGCGGAGCCACCGTGATTCCGGTGTTCTGCGGCGGGCTCGATTTCACCAAACCGGTAAATGCCTTCTTCTACGACCCGCTCAACCCCGACATGCCGTTGGTCGATGGGGTGGTGTCACTGACGGGCTTTGCCCTGGTGGGTGGTCCAGCCCGCCAGGACCACCCCAAGGCAATTGAGGTGCTTAAAAAGCTGAATCGCCCCTACATGGTGGCGTTGCCATTGGTGTTCCAAACCACCCAGGAGTGGGAGGAGAGCGATCTCGGTCTGCACCCAGTGCAGGTGGCCCTGCAGATCGCCATCCCGGAACTCGATGGCGCCATTGAGCCAATCGTGCTCAGCGGCCGCGACGACGCCACCGGCAAAGCCCACACCCTGCAAGACCGGGTTGAGGCGATCGCCGAGCGCGCAATCCGCTGGGCCTCCTTGCGGATCAAGCCCCGAGCTGAAAAGAAGCTGGCGATCACCGTATTTAGCTTCCCCCCTGATAAGGGCAACGTCGGCACGGCGGCCTACCTGGATGTATTCGGCTCGATCTTCCGGGTGCTCGAGGAGATGCAGCTCAAGGGCTACGACGTGCAGAACATGCCGCGCACGCCCAAGGCGCTGATGGAGGCGGTGATCAACGACCCTGAAGCTCTTCAGGGGGCACCGGAGCTCTCGATCGCCCACCGCATGAGCGTGGAGGAATATGAGCGGCTCACTCCCTATTCCGAGCGCCTGGAAGAAAACTGGGGCAAGCCCCCCGGCAACCTGAACAGCGACGGCACCAACCTGCTGATCTACGGCCGCCACTTCGGCAACGTGTTTGTGGGCGTGCAGCCCACCTTTGGTTACGAGGGCGACCCGATGCGGCTGCTCTATTCCCGCAGCGCCAGCCCCCACCACGGCTTTGCCGCCTACTACACCTATCTGGAGAAGGTGTGGCAGGCCGATGCGGTGCTGCACTTCGGCACCCACGGCTCGCTGGAATTCATGCCTGGCAAGCAGATGGGCATGAGCGAAACCTGCTATCCCGATTCCCTGATCGGCGCCCTGCCAAACCTCTACTACTACGCAGCCAACAACCCAAGCGAAGCCACGATCGCCAAGCGGCGCGGTTATGCCTCCACGATCAGCTACCTCACCCCGCCGGCTGAAAATGCCGGCCTCTATCGGGGACTCAAGGAACTTGGCGAGCTGGTGGGCAGCTACCAGCAGCTGCGCGAAGGCAGCCGGGGTGTGCAGATCGTCAACGCGATCGTGGAAACGGCGCGCCAGTGCAACCTTGACAAAGATGTGGTGCTTCCCGAAGCCGATGCCTCGGAGATCGGCCTCGACGGCCGCGATGGCGTGGTGGGTGCGGTGTACCGCCAGCTGATGGAGATCGAAAGCCGGCTGCTGCCCTGCGGCCTGCACACGATCGGTAAGCCACCAACTGCCGAGGAAGCCATCGCCACCCTGGTCAACATTGCCGCGCTCGAGCGCGAGGAAGAAGGCCTGCGCTCCCTGCCGGCCCTGCTGGCCGAGAGCCGGGGCCGCACGATTACCGACATCTACAAAGGCAACGACGACGGTGTGCTCGTCGATGTGGAGCTCAACCGCACGATTACCGAGGTGTGTCGCGCCGCAGTGGGCTCCATGGTGAAGGCCGTGACCGGCGCCGATGGCCGGGTAACCATGCGCCAGAACTTCGCTTGGTTGTTTGCCCTGCTGGAGAAATTCGGCTTCCAACTGCCCAGCCCCTGGCTGAGTGCCTGCCGCGTTGCTGGCTTCCCAGGGGTGGATCAAGCCGAGCTCGACAAATTGTTTGGCTACCTGCGCTTCTGCCTTGAGCAGATCTGCGCCGATATGGAGATGCAAAGCCTGCTCAAGGCCCTCGATGGCGAATACGTGCTGCCAGGACCAGGCGGCGACCCAATCCGCAACCCGGGCGTGCTGCCCAGCGGCAAAAACATCCACGCCCTTGACCCCCAGTCGATCCCCACCCGCGCAGCCATTGCTGCAGCCAAGGTGGTGGTGGACCGGCTAATCGAGCGCCAGAAGGCCGAGCAGGGCGCATGGCCCGAAACGATCGCCTGCGTGCTCTGGGGCACCGACAACATCAAAACCTACGGCGAGTCGCTGGCCCAAATCCTCTGGTTTATCGGCGTGCGGCCGGTGGCAGATTCCCTGGGCCGGGTCAACAAGCTGGAGCTGATTTCCCTTGAGGAACTCGGCCGGCCCCGCATCGACGTCGTGGTGAATTGCAGCGGCGTATTCCGCGACCTGTTTATCAACCAGATGGGCTTGATAGATCAGGGCGTGAAGATGGCAGCTGAGGCGGATGAGCCCCTTGATATGAACTACGTGAGGCGCCACGCCCAGGAGCAGGCGGCGGCCCAGGGTGTATCCCTGCGGGATGCGGCGACGCGGGTGTTTTCCAATGCCAGCGGCAGCTACAGCTCAAACGTAAACCTGGCGGTGGAGAACAGCACCTGGGAGGAGGAGAATGAGCTGCAAGAGATGTATCTCTCCCGCAAGACATTCGCATTCAATGCCGACAACCCAGGCGAGATGAACCAGAACCGAGAAGTATTCGAATCAGCCATGAAAACCGCTGATGTGACCTTCCAAAACCTGGATTCCGCTGAGATTTCACTCACCGATGTGAGCCACTACTTCGACAGCGATCCCACCAAGCTGATCGCCGGGTTGCGCGACGATGGCAAGGCGCCAGCCAGCTACATCGCCGATACCACTACGGCGAATGCCCAGGTGCGCTCCTTGAGCGAAACCATTCGCCTCGATTCGCGCACCAAGCTGCTCAACCCCAAGTGGTACGAGGGCATGCTTAATTCCGGCTACGAGGGCGTACGCGAAGTGGCCAAACGACTCAACTTCACCCTGGGCTGGAGTGCCACAAGTGGCTCGGTAGACAACTTCGTGTACGAGGAGGCAAACGACACCTTCATCAACGATCCAGAAATGCGTAAGCGGCTGATGGAGCTCAATCCCCACAGCTTCCGCCGCATCGTTGGCACCCTGCTGGAAGTCAATGGCCGTGGCTACTGGGAAACCAGCGATGAAAATATCGCCCAGTTGCAGGAGATCTATCAGGAGATCGAAGACCGGATTGAAGGTGTGAGCCAGGGCTGATTAGCCCCGCAGAGCATCGGCCATCCGGGCAACCTGCACGATTGGCCCAACGTCGTGCACTCGCAGGATGCGGGCCCCCTGGGCAATCGCCTGGCTGCACACCGCCGCCGTGCCCCACAGCCGGGCACGGGGCCTGGGCTCGTTCAACACCGCGCCGATGAAGCGCTTGCGCGAAGGCCCCACCAGTAGGGGAAAGCCTTCCACCGCCAGGGTGCCTAGGCCCCGGAGCAGATCCAGGTTGTGGTCGGTGTCCTTAGCGAAGCCCAACCCCGGATCCCAGATCAGCTGCAGCGGGCGCACCCCCGCCGCCAGAGCCATTTCAGTGGCCGCCATTAGGCCAGCACGCACCTCCACCACCACATTCTCGTAGTGGGCAAGGGAGTTCATGCTGCGGCTATCGCCACGGCTGTGCATCAACACCAGTGGGCAGCCGGCAGACGCCGCCAAGCGCAGCAGGGCCGGATCACGCCGGCCGCCGCTGACGTCGTTGATCCAGTGGGCGCCCGCCGCCAAAGCCGCCTCAGCCACCGCCGCATGGAAGGTGTCGATCGAGAGCAGGGCGCCTGGATGGGCAGCGCGAATAGCAGTAAGAGCGGGCAGCAGCCGCTCAAGCTCCCGCTTGGGCCCCACCTCCTCGGCGCCGGGCCTGGTGCTCTGGGCGCCGAGATCCAACACATCGGCTCCCTCGGCCAGCATCCGCCCAGCGGCGCACATCGCCTGCGCCACGCTGGGAAGGCGGCCGCCGTCGCTGAAGGAGTCGGGGGTGAGGTTCAGCACCCCCATCACTGCGGTGCGCTCGCCCCAGGCGAAACGGGGTTGATCGATCACGGGGGGCCAGTCTCAGCGGCCGTAGTTGACGATGCGGGCAAAGCTCACCGGATCGAGGGAAGCCCCACCCACCAAGACGCCGTCGATGTCGCTCTGGGCCATCAGGTCGTCGATGGTGGCAGGGTTCACTGAGCCGCCGTATTGCACCGTGACGCCGGGGTTACCCACCCAGCCCCGGATCAGGCCGCAGATGCGGTTGGCCTCCTCAGCGGCGCAGGTCTTGCCGGTGCCAATCGCCCAGATCGGCTCGTAGGCCACCACCACCTGGGTGGGATCCACATCCTCAAGGCCCTGTTCGATCTGGCGGTGGATCACCCGCTCGGTTTCATTGGATTCCCGCTGGTCGAGGCTTTCGCCCACGCACAGGATCGGGATCAAGCCATGGCGCTGGGCATTGCGGGCGCGCAGGTTGATCTGCTCATCGCTTTCGCTGTAGTACTTGCGCGGCTCACTGTGGCCAACGATGGCGTAGCTCACCCCGTGCTCCAGCAGCATCGGCGCCGAGATCATGCCCGTGTAGGCCCCCTGGTCTTCCCAGTGCACGTTTTGCCCAGCAAACTTCACACCAGCACCCTCCAGGTGGCGGCAGAGCGTGGGAATCGAGGTGAAAGGCGGAGCGATCACCACCTCCCGATCGTCTGGGGAGTCGGCAATCAGGGGCCGAAACGTGGCCGCAAATACCCGCGTCTCAGCGCAGGTCATGTGCATCTTCCAATTACCCGCGATCACGGCCTTACGCATCGGCCCTCTCCAGCACTGTCAGGAAAACCTAATGGGCCGGCGGCCTGGTCCCCATAAACAGCAGCTCGCGGCCGTCGATGTCGACCGCATCACCGGGGGCCAACTGACGACCGCGACGGGTTTCGATGGCGCCATTCACCCGCACATCACCGCGCTGAATGCGCAGCTTGGCTTCGCCGCCGGTGCCCGCCAGGCCTTGGTATTTGAGGAATTGATCGAGTTTCAAGGGGCGGCTTGGGGGAGCAGCGATAGCGTTACCGCATGCTTGCACCCTCACCGGCCGGGTTTCGACACCTCTGGCCGCTGCTGAAACCTCACCGCCGGCGCCTGCTGGCAGGTGGGCTGTGCATGGTGGTCTATGTGGCCTGCTGGCCGCTGCTCGCCTGGCTGGCGGGCCAGCTGATTCCAGCCATCGGCGCTGGCAACTTCCCAGTGGTGCTGCGCACTATCGCCGCGGCCCTGGGACTGTTTTTGGTGCAAAAGGCGGCCCAGTTCGGCCAGGACACCCTGCTGGCCGGGCCGGCCCTTCGGGTTAGTCAGGAGTTGCGGCGGGGCCTATTTGCCCGCCTGCAACGGCTGGAATTCGGCGCCCTCGAGAAGCTCTCAGCCGGCGACCTCACCTATCGCCTCACCGAGGACGCAGACCGGGTGGGCGAGGTGATCTACAAAACCATTCAAGACACCACCCCCAGCGCCCTGCAGCTGGTGGTGGTGCTCGGCTACATGGTGTGGCTCGATTGGCCCTTAGCCCTGGCCACCCTGCTGCTGGCGCCAGTGGTGGTGCTGCTGGTAAGCAGCTTTGGCGCCCGGGTAATGACCGCCGCCGAACGCAGTCAAAAGCAGGTGAGCGAGCTGGCGGGCCTGCTGGGCGAAGCGATCGGTGGGCTGCCCTTAGTGCGGGCCTTCGCAGCCGAACCGTGGCTGCAGCAGCGCTTCGACACCGAAATCGACCTGCACCGTCGGGCCCGCTACCGCACCCTCAAACTGCTGGCCCTGCAGCACCCGGTGGTTGGCTTTCTGGAAGCGGCCGGCATCCTCACCGTGCTGCTGCTCGGCGCCGCCCGGATTCAGGCCGGTGGCCTCAACAGCCAGGGCTTCAGCAGCTACGTGGCGGCCCTGCTGATGCTGATCGACCCGATCTCGCACCTCACCACGAACTTCAACGAGTTTCAGCAGGGCCAGGCCTCGCTGCGGCGACTGCGGGCGATCGAGGCCGAACCGGTGGAGGCTTCAGACCGCGCCTCGGCCCAGCCGCTGGGCAGCGTGCGCGGCGAGCTGGTGCTCGAGCAGGTGCGCTTCGGCTACAACCCCGCCCAACCGGTGCTGCACGACCTGGATCTGCAGGTGCGGCCTGGCCAGGTAGTGGCCCTGGTGGGTCCCTCCGGCGCCGGCAAAAGCACCCTGTTTTCCCTGCTGCTGCGCTTCAACACCGCCCAGCAGGGCCGGGTGCTGCTGGATGGCCACGACCTAGCCGATCTGCGGGCGCGGGAGCTGCGCCGCGCCGTAGCCCTGGTGCCCCAGCAAAGCAGTGTATTTTCTGGCACGGTGGCCGAAGCGATTGCCTTCGGCCGGCCCGCCAGCGAGGCTGCCATCCGCCAGGCCGCCAGCCTCGCCAACGCCGCCGGCTTCATCGAGGCCCTGCCCCAGGGCTACACCAGCCGCATCGAAGAGCGGGGCAGCAACTTCTCTGGCGGCCAGCTGCAACGGCTGGCCATTGCCCGCGCCGTGCTCGGCAACCCGGCGGTGCTCCTGCTGGATGAAGCCACCAGCGCCCTCGATGCCGAAGCGGAGGAGGCGGTGCAGCGGGGCTTGGAGCAGGCGATGGCGGGCCGCACCGTGCTGGTGATTGCCCACCGGCTAGCCACCGTGCAGGGTGCAGACAGAATCCTGGTACTCGATGGCGGTCGCATCGTCGAACAGGGCAGTCACAATGAGCTGATGGCGCAGGGGGGCCGCTACCGCGAGCTCTGCGAGCGCCAATTCATTCATCTGCAAGCCTGATGTCTTGGGAATACCGGGTGATCCACATCAACGTGGAGAGCGGCAATCCGCCGGGTCCTCCCTCACCCAAGGCAGATAGTGAGCGGCTCGGCGGCGCCCTGAGCCCGGAGTTTCTTAAAAAAGAATTCCCGCAGCAATACGACGCCGCAGCCACCAAACCACGCCACCCAGCCGAACAGCTGCAGTTTTTTCTAAATGCCCTCGGCAAGGAAAACTGGGAGATGGTGGAAGCAGCCCAGGTGGGCCCGCTGCTGATGTTTTTCTTCAAGCGACCGGGTGGCCTGCCACCCGTATCCTGAGGGCTGAAGATTTTTTGCCACTCGTGGACAACGTCGCCCAGCAATCAGACAACCAGCCGCCCGTGCTCACCTTCGAGGGCAAGCGCTACGACCTCAACGGCTTGCCAGATGAGATGAAGGAGCTGGTGCGTGGCATGCAAGTAGCTGATGCCCAGCTGCGCATGCATGAAGACACTCTGAAAGTGCTTGCCGTTGGCCGCCAAGCTATGGCCAGCCAGCTCAACGACAAGCTGCAAAACATCACCCCCCTGCCTTGAAAAGGGTTGATGCGATGGGGGGTGGGCTCTAGCTCACCACCTTCTGAGCTTCCTTGATCAGCTCCTCAGGCAGGGTTACCCCGATCGCTGCGGCGGTGGCCTTGTTGACCATCAACTCCGTTTTGGTGAGGGGCTCGAAGGCCATCTTGGCCGGCGATTCTCCCTTCAATACCCGCACCGCCAGCTTGCCTGCTGCGTAGCCGTCATCGAAGTAGGCCCAGCCGATCGTGGCCAGGCAGCCGGGCAGCTTGATGTCGTCGGCATCAACCGAATACACGGGAATCTTCTTCTCTAGGCCCACCTTGGCGATCGAGCCGAAGCCCTGAATCGTGGCGTAATCGCCGATCTTCACGAAGGCCTCTACCTTCTTGTCGGCCAGCACTTGGGCGGCTTGCAGCACTTCGCCGGAGTTGGCCACCGCCTGCTCCACAACGGTGATGTTGCGTTTGGCTGCCTCCTCCTTGAGCACCTTGGCTTCATATTCGGAGTTGGGCTCGCCGGGGTTGAAGATCAGGCCCACGGTCTTGAGCTCAGGGTTGATTTGGCGTGCCAAATCGAGCTCCTTGCCCACCGGGTTGGTGCCGATCGTGCCGACCACATTTGGCTTGTGCTGACCCACGGCACCCGGGGGCGTGCCCGCGCCGGCACCCCAGGGATTGGAGCAATAGCAGAACAGCACAGGAGTGGTTGCTGGGGCCACCTTCATGGCGGCCTGCAGGGGCGGTGTGCCAACCGCCAGGATCATGTCCACCTGGTCGCCCACAAACTGCTTCATCACCAAGGTGGTGTTGGGCAGCTCGCCGGCGGCATCCTTCTGGATGAAGTTGACGTTTTTGCCAGGGATGTAGCCAGCTTCTGCCAGGGCCGCTTCAAAGCCTTTGCGGGTGTTGGTTGGAGGCGGGGCTTCCACCATCTGCAGCATGCCGATGGTGGGGCCTTTAACCTTGGTGCCACCGCCGAGCTTGCCGCAGGCGGAGAGCACCACCGTGCTCACGGCGCCGGCCCCTGCCAGGGTTAGAAATTCACGACGCTGAAGACCCATCAGTGGCACTGGAAGACTGCGGCGCAACTATGGCTGCTCCATACATCGCCCGCAACGCGGCCGGTTCGAGATATTCACGCTCGGCAGCATTCCAGTCGCCGATCAAGCCACCCTCATGGAGCATCACCAACCTGTCGCCGTGTCTCAGGGCCTGCTCGAGGCTGTGGGTCACCATCAAGGCGGTAGTGCCCAGCTGACGAACCAACCTGTCGGTGAGCGCCATCACCGTTGCTTCGGCCCGGGGGTCAAGGGCAGCGGTGTGCTCATCAAGCAGCAGCAGATCCGGTGAACCCAGGGTTGCCATCACCAGGCTGAGGGTCTGGCGCTGGCCACCGGAAAGCTGACCCACCGGTTCATCGAGACGGTCGGCCAGGGGCAAGCCCAGCTCGCCCAGCAGCTCGCGGTAGCGCCTGCGGTCGCCGCCATTGGGATGGATGCCCCCAAAGGCACTAATCAACAAACCTGCTGCAAACCTGGCTGGCCTGTTGCGCCGCTCCGCCAGCCGCAGGTTTTCTGCCACGGTCAGCCCCGGACAAGTTCCCTCCAGAGGGTTTTGCATCACCCGGCCGATCCAGCAAGCCCGCTGATGATCTCGTAGGCGGTGCAGGGGGCGACCGCCCAGGTGGATACGGCCAGAGCTGTGGCGCAGGGTGCCAGCCACCAGATTGAGCAGGGTGCTCTTGCCGGAGCCGTTGCTGCCAATCACCACCAGAAACTGGCCGGGGGGGCAGCTCAACGAGAAACCGCTGAACAATTGCCGCCAGCCCGATCCAGGTAGGGGATGGCCCCAGCTGAGCTCCTCAACGCTGAGAACAGGGGCGCTGAGATGAGGGGCGCTGAGATGAGGGGCGGGACTCATTGCTCCTGCCTCCGCTGGTCTGCCGAAAGACCCGGTATGCGCAGCCGTCCGAAGGCCAGGGCGATCAGCAGCAGCAGGGCCGTTGCCAGCTTGAGATCAACCGGTTCGAGGCCCAACTGGAGGGCGATGGCGATCATGGTGCGGAACAAAATCGCCCCCACGGCCACCGCCAACAGGGCCCGGGGCAGCGAGCGCGGCCGCAGCACCGCCTCGCCAATGATCACCATGCCTAGTCCCAGGATCAACGAGCCGATCCCCATGGTCACATCGGCAAAGCCCTGATAGGTGGCAACCAGCCCCCCGGCCAGGGCCACCAGACCATTAGCAGCGGCGATACCCACCGTGAGCCCGCGGCGCTGGTTGATGCCGTTGGCGCGGGCCATGGTGGGGTTATTGCCCAAGGCCCGTAAAGACAAGCCGAAATCTGTGGCCATCAGGAAGGAGATCAGCAGGATCATCCCAACGGTCGCCAGGGTTAATCCCACGGCCCATTGACCATCCAGGCCAAGGCCTAGATCGGGGAGGGCCAGTATTCCAGCTGGGGTTTCAGACAGGGGGATGTTCGAGCGCCCCATCAGCCGCAGGGTGATCGAATAAAGGCCCGTGGTGGTGAGGATGCCTGCAAACAGGTCATTCACACCCAGCCGGGTGTGGATCAGGCCGGTAACCATGCCAGCCAGGCAGCCAAACAAGATCGCCAGCCCCAAGGCCACCGGCACCGGGGCACCCTGGCTGATCAACACCGCAGCGGTGCCACCTCCCAGGGCAAAGGAGCCATCCACCGTGAGGTCTGGGAAGTTGAGAACGCGCAGCGTCAGGTAGGTGCCCAGGGCCAGGCCGGCATAGGCCAGGCCCTGGTCGTAGGCACCAATCCAAAGAGAAAACATGGCTGCATTGTGCCTAGCAGCGGCCTATTGGCTTAAGCCAAGGGGGCAAGATCCTCGAAACGAAACACCTGGCGGCCGGCCGGCGTTTCGCCATGGGCCTCGATCTCAACCACCCGCTCGCTCAGCACCCAGGGGCCAGCCTCGGTCAGCGGCACAAAGGTGTCGGTGAAGCGGCTGATGCCACCCTTGGCTTCGCCGCTGGCGGGGTCGCTGTACTGGCTGGTGTAGCTGCGGCTCAGGTAGCCGCTGCCGGTGTCTGTTGTGCTCTCGGTGAAGATCGTCACCACGGTGCCGTGGATGTGGCGGTGCACCATCGTCACAACGTCGTTCTGGATCCGGTAACGGTCACCGGTGTTCTTACCGCCCACAACCACCTCGGTGCCCACGGCATCGGTATCGCCAGCGGTGAAGGTGTTAGCACCGTGGGTTTGCTCAAAGCTGCGCCGCACCCGATGGATTGCCACCTCCCACAGTTGGGAAGCCAGGGCCTTGTGAATCTCCTCATCGGCGACGCCAGCCACCGTGGCCTTGAGGTCGGCGCCTACCACGAAGGTGCCCTCTACGCGCTTTCCGTCTTCACCCGCATCACCGGCTTGCTCCCAGATGCAGCGGCCCTGATAGCCACCGAAATCCGGTTCCCAGGTGTAGCGATTTTCATAGGCGGCCCGGAAAGCCGCCGTGCAGTCGCTGCCTGAGGTGATCTGGTTGCTGACTTGGGTGCTGGCTGTCAAGGCGGGATCTATCGGGTCCCTAACCCTAACGAGTGAGTCCGGGGTGGATGTCCTGCAGGGCATTCACCTCAATCTTCTGCTGCTGCAACGCCGTGATCGCCTCGACAGCGGCCCGGGCTCCGGCCAGGGTTGTCACCGTCGGCACGGCGTAGTCGAGGGCGGCCCGGCGCAGATATTTATCGTCGTGGGCAGCCTGGCGGCCGATCGGGGTGTTGATGATCAGCTGAATGCGGGCCGACCGGATCGCGTCTTCAATATTGGGACGGCCCTCATGCACCTTGAGGATTGATTCCACCTGCAGGCCAGCGGCTCGCAGGGCCTCGGCGGTGCCGCCGGTGGCGATCAGGTCAAAGCCCAGCCCCACCAGCCGCTCCGCCACCGGCAGCAGGGCCTGCTTGTCGCGGTCGTGGGTGGAGAGAAACACCGTGCCGCTGGTGGGCAGGGCCTCGCCTGCGGCCAACTCGGCCTTGGCATAGGCCATGCCGGCGCTGCTGGCGATGCCCATCACCTCGCCGGTGCTGCGCATTTCAGGGCCCAGCAACGTGTCGGAACCAGGGAAGCGCTTGAACGGCAGCACCGCCTCCTTGACGGTTTGCAGAGGCGGGATGGGCTCGGCCGTGAGCCCCAGCTCCGCCAGGGTGCGGCCGGCCATCAGCTGGCTGGCCACCTTGGCCAGGGGCACGCCGGTGGCCTTGGCCACAAACGGCACCGTGCGGGAAGCACGGGGATTGGCCTCGATGATGAACACCCGCTCGCCCTGCTCGGGGTCTATTTGCACGGCGAACTGCAGGTTGATCAGGCCGCGCACCCCAAGGGCCAGGGCCAGGGCCCGGCTCCACTCGCGGATCGTGGCCAGGGCTGCCTCGCTCAGGCTCACCGATGGCAGCCAGCAGGCCGAATCGCCCGAGTGGATGCCCGCCGGCTCGATGTGCTCCATTACACCGCCGATCACCACTTCCCCCTCCCGATCGCAAAGGGCATCCACATCCACTTCGATGGCGTTATCGAGGTATTGGTCGATCAGCACTGGGTGGTCGGGCTCCACCTGCACCGCTTCCACCATGTAGCGGTTGAGCTCGGCTTCGTCGTAGACGACCTCCATGGCGCGCCCGCCCAGCACGTAGCTGGGGCGCACAACCACTGGATAGCCCACGCGCGCAGCGATGGCCCGGGCCTCGGCCTCACTGCGGGCCAAGCCATTGCGGGGCTGGCGGATCTCCAGCCGGCGCAGGATCGCCTCAAACTGCTCCCGGTCTTCCGCCGCATCAATCGATTCAGGTGAAGTGCCCCAGACGCGAGTTCCGGTGGCCAACCCCTCGGGCGAAGCCAGCCAGCGCAGCAGCGGGATCGCCAGCTTGAGAGGTGTCTGGCCGCCGAACTGCACGATCACCCCCTCGGGATGCTCCACCTCAATCACGTTGAGCACGTCTTCGAGGGTGAGGGGCTCGAAATAAAGCCGATCGGAGGTGTCGTAATCCGTTGACACCGTCTCCGGGTTGCTGTTCACCATCACGGTGGCGAAGCCCTCGGCCTGCAGGGCGAAGGAGGCGTGCACGCAGCAATAGTCAAATTCGATGCCCTGGCCGATGCGGTTTGGCCCGCCGCCCAGGATCATCACCTTGCGGCGGCTCTCCGGCTGCACCTCGTTTTCGGGCGGCACGATCTCCAGCTCACCGGCCGCATTGAGCCGCTCCAGCGGCCGCTCGTAGGTGGAGTAGTGATACGGCGTGCTGGAGGCAAACTCCGCCGCACAGGTATCGACGGTTTTGAACACGGCATTGATGCCCAGCCCCTGACGGTGGCGCCGCACCGTGAGTTCATCGCTGCCAGTGGCCCAGGCGATCTGGCGATCTGAGAAGCCCAGCTGTTTGAGCTCCAGCAGGGCGGCGGCATCGAGTTGCTCGAGCTGGCGGCCCCGCAGCAGCCGCTGCTCAGCCTCGAGAATGCAGCGCAGCTTGGCCAAAAACCAGGGATCGATGGCGCTGAGCTGGTGGATCTCGTCGTCGCTGCGGCCGACGAGCATCGCCTCGCGCACGGCGAAAATCCGCTCAGGCGTGGCTGTGCGCAGGGCCCGCTCCAGGGCGGTTGGATCGGGGGCAAGCGTGGGATCACTTGCGGCATCGGGGCGGTCGCAGCCCCAGCCGGCATGGCCCGTTTCCAGGGAGCGCAACGCCTTTTGGAACGACTCCTCAAAGCAGCGGCCGATCGCCATCGCCTCCCCCACCGACTTCATCGAGGTGGTGAGCACCGCCGGGCTACCGCGGAACTTCTCAAAGGCGAAGCGGGGAATCTTCGTGACCACGTAATCAATCGTGGGCTCGAAGCAGGCCGGGGTGGCACCGGTGATGTCGTTGACGATTTCGTCGAGGGTGTAACCCACCGCCAGGCGGGCGGCGATCTTGGCGATTGGAAAGCCTGTGGCCTTCGAAGCCAGCGCCGAGCTGCGCGATACGCGCGGGTTCATCTCAATCACCACCACATCGCCGTTGGCAGGGTTGATCGCAAATTGAATATTGCTGCCGCCGGTATCGACGCCGATCTCGCGGATGATCGCGATCGACTGGTCGCGCAGTCGCTGGTATTCGCGGTCGGTGAGGGTTTGGGCCGGTGCAACGGTGATCGAATCACCGGTATGTACCCCCATCGGATCGAGGTTTTCGATGCTGCAAACGATCACCACGTTGTCGGCGCTATCGCGCATCACCTCCAGCTCGAATTCCTTCCAGCCCAGCAGCGACTGCTCCACCAGGATCTGGGAGACGGGGCTCGCCTCCAGGCCGCTTTTGCAGAAGGCGCGGAACTCCTCGGGGTTGTAGGCAATGCCACCGCCGCTGCCGCCCAGGGTGAAGGCCGGCCGGATGATGCGGGGATAGCTGCCGATGACCTCGCCCACCCGCTCCGCCTCCTCCAGGGTGTTGGCGATGCCGGAGGGACACACCGCGACGCCGATTCGCTCCATCGCCTCCTTAAAGAGCAGCCGGTCTTCCGCCTTGCGGATCGCCTGCAAGTTGGCGCCGATCAGCTCCACCCCGTGCTTTTCCAGGGTGCCGTTTTCAGCCAGGGCTACCGCCAGATTGAGAGCGGTCTGGCCGCCCATCGTGGGCAGCAGGGCATCGGGCTGCTCGATCTCAATCACCCGGGCCACCACCTCGGGCGTAAGTGGCTCGATGTAAGTGCGATCCGCCATGTCCGGATCGGTCATGATCGAGGCCGGGTTGGAATTCACCAACACCACTTCGAAGCCTTCTGCCCGCAGCGCTTTACAAGCCTGGGTGCCGGAATAATCGAATTCGCAGGCCTGGCCGATCACGATCGGCCCCGAGCCCAGCAGCAGGATGCGCCTGAGGTCCGTGCGGCGGGGCATAGGGGGTGGGCAAGCCAAACCTGCCTAGCCTCTCACGCCCCCCTGGCAGCAGCTGGGGCTGGAATCGCTAACCTGATTGATAACGCGGAAGCCCTAGATGAGTGAGCTCCAGCGCCTGAAAGGGCTGCTGCCCCCTGAATTACAGAGCTGGGTGTTTGTTGAAGCGGCCGCCTCGGTGGAACCGCCCCTGATCACCATCGAGGAGATCGGTCGCGATGAAGTCGAAATTCAGGTCGACCTGGAAAGCTGGGACGGGCTGGCGATAGACCATCGCAACCTGCTGTTTTGGCACGAGGTGGGCCGCGTCCAAAACGATGCGGTACCCCGCGACGGTTGGGAGATGGCGGCCCTGGCGATCGGCCTGGGTGGAGCCATCGGTGAGCTGTGGGTGCAGGACGGCCTCCTCCTGGTGATGGCCCTGGGCCTGTCCGGCTTTGCCGGCTACCGCCTCTACCTCAAAAACAACTCCGAAAAGCGGCTGCAGGACGCCATCGCCGCCGATGAGCGGGCCATCGACCTGGCCACCCGCTTCGGTTACACCCTGCCCAATGCCTACAAGAGTTTGGGCGGCGCCCTCAAGGAGCTGGTGGAGCAGACCCGCAAGAAAAAGAAGCGCGCCTTCTACGAAGACCGGCTAGAGGCACTGCGCAAGAGTGCCGGCAAGGCCCGGGCCGAAATGGCCCAGCAACAGGGCTCGCGTCAATCCGTCACCAGTGAGAACGTCTATGGCTGATTCCCCCGCTGGCAGGCCCACGACCCACCAGGAGCTCGACAGCGAGCAGCTGGCCAAGCTGGCGGCAGAAGCCTGTGACGACCGCAAGGCCGTGGACATTCGCCTGATCCGGGTTGACGAGGTGTCGTCGTTGGCCGACTGGTTTGTGATCTGCAGCGGCCTCTCCGATGTGCAGGTGCGGGCCATCGCCCGCTCTGCTGAGGATCAGATCGAGGAAACCACCGGCCGGCTACCCCTACGGCGCGAAGGCCAGAAGGAAGGCCGCTGGATGCTGCTCGATTACGGCGAAGTGATCGTGCATGTGCTCACCCCCAGCGAGCGCACCTACTACGACCTTGAATCCTTCTGGGGCCACGGTGAACAGGTGCGCTTCGTAAGCTCAACTTCAGCAGTTTCTCCCTGACCGCCATGCCGTGCCCGGTGCCCCCCGAGCAACGGCCCCTGCAGGAATACGAGCAGTTGCTGGCCTCCTGGTTTTTTGTTTGGCCGTCCCACGACCTGCCAGGTCTGTTGCGCCCCTTAGCCACCAGCTGGCTGTTGCTGCTGCCCCTCTCCACCTTGGTGGCTAGCGGCAGCTGGGTGTTGCGCCACCACCCGGCCCAGCTGGTGCTGGCGGGCATGGTGGCTGCAGTGGCGCTGCCGATGCTGCTGCTGGTGCGCCAGTGGCTCGGATGGAACTACGTGCACCGCCGCCTGGTTTCCGAGCGGGTCGAATACGAGGAATCGGGGTGGTACGACGGACAGGTGTGGGAAAAGCCCCTGGCCTGGCGCCAGCAAGACCTACTGGTGGCCCAGCACCAGGTGCAACCGGTGCTGCGGCGGCTGCAGCAGGGGGCAGCCCTGGCGGTAATCCTGGCCCTAGTGGGGGCCAGCCTCTGTCAGGCTCTTTGAGATCAGCTCCTGGGCTCTTGTGACCCTGTCCTCCAGTTTTGGTGGCACCGCCCGCGGGGGCGTCCCTCCCCTGGAGGTGCGGCTGCTGCGCAACGGCATCGTCGAATCGCGCCACCGTGTGCACGCGGTGGTTTGCGACGGCCGCGGCCGCGTATTGATGCGGGCAGGCGATCCCCAGCAGCTGAGCTTTGTGCGCTCTGCCCTAAAGCCCTTTCAGGCCACGGTTTTTGTGAGCAGTGGCGCAGCCGACCATTGCAACTGCGGCGAGCGGGGCCTGGCGATCGCCTGCGCTAGCCACATCGGCACGGCCATGCACGCCCGCGAGGCCTTCAAGCTGCTTTGGGGCGCTGAAATCGAGGCCGAGCAGCTGCAATGCCCCGTGCCCGACTGCGGCAAAAGCCCCCTTGAGCACAACTGTTCCGGCAAGCACGCCGCCTTCCTGGCCACCTGCCGGCAGCTGAACTGGAGCACCGAGAGCTACCTACAAAAAGAGCATCCTTTGCAGCAGGAGGTGTTTAAGCGCGTGGGCGATCTGCTCGCCCTGCCCGCCGCCGAGCTGCTCACCGCCCGCGACGACTGCGGCGCCCCCACCCTGCAGCTGCAACTTGCCCAGATGGCCCTGCTCTACGCCCACCTGGGCGCCGGAAGCCAGGCCGACCTGGAGCGCCTCAGCCGGGCAATGCTGGCCCACCCCGAACTGGTGGCAGGGGAGGGGCGCTTTGACACCGAACTGATGCGCGGCGGCCATGGTCAAGTGGTGAGCAAGGGCGGAGCTGAAGGCATCCAGTGCCTCAGCCGCGTCGGCGAAGGCATGGGGGTAGCGATCAAGGTGGAAGACGGCTCCGCCCGAGCCAAGCAAGCCGTAGCCCTGCACCTGCTCGAGCAGCTCGACTGGCTAACGCCGATAGCTCTCGAAGAGCTGCGCACTCGCTTCTTGATCCCAGCCCCCCATCTGCGCCTGGAGGTGATCGGCGAGCTGCGCTTCGACTGAGCGGCAGTACTAGGCACTTCGACTGGTATGGTTAAGAGGTCGACGCGGGGTAGAGCAGTCTGGTAGCTCGTCGGGCTCATAACCCGAAGGTCGCGAGTTCAAATCTCGCCCCCGCCACCACTTCCCAAGGCCCCGGCAGTCTCCTGTCGGGGCTTTGTTGTTTGAACATTCACCTCCGCTGCCCCAGCGATCACCGCCCAGAAAATGGCCATCCCCGCCAGCGTGACCCAGCCCGACGCCATCGTGGTGGGCTCCGGCGCTACCGGCGGTGTGGCTGCCATGGTGCTGGCCGAGGCGGGGCTGCGGGTGCTGGTGCTGGAGGCCGGTCCCGAGCTCTCATCCCGCCAGGCCTTCGGCAGCGAACCGCTGAATACGGCCCGGCGTGTGGCCAGCATCGCCAGCGGCCAGCAACGCCTGCAGCGCCACCATCCGGGCTTCTGGAAACACAATCCCCAGCTGTTCGTCGATGAGCGGCTCAATCCCTACTCCACCCCAGACGACGCCCCGTTTTTGTGGAGCCGGGGCCGGCAGGTGGGGGGCAAAAGCCTCACCTGGGGAGGCATCACCCTGCGCCTTTCCGACTACGAATTTGGTGCAGCTGAGCGCGATGGCCAGGGGGCAAGCTGGCCAATCGGCAGCGCCGAACTAGCGCCTTACTACACCCGCCTTGAGCAGTTGCTGGAGGTGCATGGAGCCTGCGACGGCCTGCCCCAGCTGCCCGATGGCCACTTCAAGGCGCCCCTGCCCTTCACCCCAGGCGAGCGCCACCTGCAGCGCCGCATCGGCGACGAGCTTGGCTTGCCCCTGATCCACTCGCGCGGCTTCAACCTGCACCGGGGTGCGGGCTGGCCCCGCTCCGCCAGCCAGGGGCGCACGTTGGCACGGGCCCTGGCAACGGGGCGCACCCAGGTGCGCAGCAACGCCGTGGTGAGCCACCTACTGCTCGACGGCGACCGAGCCCAGGGCGTGGTGCTGGTAGATGGCAAAACGGCAGCACACGAGCGCATTGAGGCGCCCTTGGTGGTGCTCTGCGCCTCAACGATCGAGACACTGCGGATCCTGCTGCACTCGAGCGAAGCCCACCAACGCGGCGGCCTAATCGATCCATCCGGCAGCCTCGGGCGCTATCTGATGGACCACATCTCCAGCAGTCGCTTCTTTTCGATTCCCGGGGTGCCAGCCCTCGATGGGCCCAGCGAACTTTCTGGGGCCGGTAGCTGCTTCATACCCAACACGGTCAACCTTGATGCTGGCAGCGAAACTGATTTCAGTGGCGGCTATGGCCTCTGGACAGCCCTGCAGCGCTTTGATCCACCCGCCCTGCTGCAGCGACGCCGAGGCGAGGCGGTGGGTTTTCTGATCGGTCACGGCGACGTGCAACCCAACGCCGACAACCAGGTGACGTTGAACGGCGAACATCTCGATGCCTGGGGGCTACCCACCGCCCACATCAACTGCCGCTGGGGTGCAAACGAGCAGCGCCTGGTGGCCCACATGCACCGGCGCATGGAGGCGGTGGTGGCAGCTGGTGGGGGGCAGATCCGGCCCATCGAAGAGCTATTTGTGCTGCCGCTGCTGGAGCCCTGGATCCGCACCAGCCTGGCGGTGAGTCCCGAGGCGCCACCACCTGGCTACTACATCCACGAACTCGGCGGCGCCCGCATGGCAAGCCAGCCCGAGGCAGGTGTGGTGAATCACCTCAACCAGTGCTGGGGCGCCCCCAATGTGCTGGTAGTCGATGGGGCCTGCTGGCCCCGGGCCGGCTGGCAGAGCCCAACCCTCACTGAAATGGCCATAACCTGGCGCGCTTGCGAAGCCGCCGCCGCCAGGTTGCGCCAAGGAGACCCATAACCCGGTTGCGATCCGGTGTCTATCGCCACAACCGGCTTGAGCAACCCTGCTCACAATGGCAACGTCGACCTCTAAAGGGGTCGGGCAAGGGAGTCTCAGGCGGAGGTTGGCCCCTCCGCCTTTTTTTTGTTACCCGCCACCAGATTTGAAAATTCAGGGGCGCAGGAACAGGCCGTTGAGGTAGTGCTGGCTCACCCCCTGATCGGCGCAGCCGTGCTGAAACAGGAAGCTGGACAGCGCTGAGGAGATCAAGCGGTATTGATCCCACTGGGGGTGGCTGCGCAGGAACTCGCGCATGCCATCGAACAACACCTCTGGCACCTCCGCCTCCAGGCTGATGCTGCCGGCTTCTGCCTCCACTAACCCTTCTGCGCAGCTGGGCTGCTCCATACATCGTTGGAGGTGACTGCGCTCGGCTGCCATTACGAAACAAGAGGTGGAGTGACTCAGTAGGCCACATCGCTGCCAGGTCCGTCAAAGCCTGAAGGCCAGGGCGAAACCACACCGTTCTCAACTGAGATTGCCTGTGCCGGCGGTTCCACAAGGGCGTAGCGAGGCTTTGCAAAGCCTGCGAGGGCGACCGCTGCCGGTGCTGTCAAGGACAGACTGAACAAAAGCAGTTATTCCCCAACTGCCAGGCCTGAACTGGCTTAAAAGCCTCGTTTCTGGGGAAAACCCCTAATAAACCGGGGAAAAGACGGCAACAATGGGGAATACGGATAACCAATCAGCAGAACTGATGAGCTGGAGTCTCGCGAGACTTCCAGCGAGCTGAGAAGACTGAGACACGCCAAACCGAGAAGGCTCAGCTGCTGCTGCCCTGGCGCAGGGTTGTGGGACCAAGTGGATGGTCCGCGTGGGGGTAGGGCGGATGGTGATGGCTGTGCCCAGGGGAGTGGTCGTGATCGTGGGTGTGGCCGCCCACTGGAATCGGCACGCCATCGGGTTGGCAGGCACCTGTGCACTCGCGCTCACAGAGGTCACAGCCGTCGGTGAGCCCTTCAACGTGGTGGTGGTGGCTGTGCTGGGGCGCCCCAACCTCAGTCTCAAAGCCCAGCACCTGGGCCCGGTATTTGCACAGCGAACAATTCATGTTGGCGTCACCGCGCACCACCTCGGCCACCCGCTCCACAAAGGTGTCAAGCACCAGGGGGTGATCTGCCAGATAGGAGGCCTTCAGGAATTCCACCTCAGGATGGTCCTGGGCCACCCGCTCGGTGTGCTGCTGGATCCGGCTCACCAGCACCCCGGAAAACAGGAAATAGGGGAAAACGACAACCCGGCGATAGCCAAGTCTCACCACTTGGCGAAGTCCAGGCTCCACCAAAGGAAAGGTGACCCCGGAATAAACCGTTTCACCCCAGCCAAAACCAAAACCCTCCACCAACATCCGCGTCACCTTGGCGACATTGGAGTTGGCATCGGGGTCGGATGAGCCCCGGCCCACCACGACCAACATGGTTTCGTGCAGGGGCACCTCTGTGGCTGCCGCATCAAGGACTTCGCGAATCCGGGCCCCGGCGGCCTGAATCATCTTGAGGTCAACCCCCAGTTCACGGCCGTAGTCGATGCGCAGACCCGTCTCTGCCGCGTAGGTATTGAGCACCGACGGGATGTCGTTTTTGGCGTGGCCCGCTGCAAACAGCATGGCCGGCACGGCCAGCACGTGGCTTACCCCCCTGGCCCGCAGCGCCTCCAGGCCATCGCGCAGGATCGGCCTGGCAAATTCCAGGTAGCCGTATTCCACTGGCACCTCGGGCAACAGCGCTTGGAGCCCCTGGGCCAGCTCGGCAAATTCGGCCACTGCCAGCCGATTGCGGCTGCCGTGGCCGCAAACCAGCACCCCAATCGAGCCGTGGGGACCGGCACTCAGGTCGGGATGGGAGAGGGAAGCCATGGCCACTCGCACTTGAGGGCGACCCTATTCCGGGAAGCAGCGGGTCAGGATGGGGATATCCGGGCTGCCTAGCCGCCATGGCCCTGCGCCTTCCCCCATACCAGCCATTGCCGGCCCCGCGCCCGGGGGGTGAGCTGCTTGAGGTACCCATCGCCCAGCTGCGCCCCACCCAGCTCTGCGTGGGATTGGCTGAAGTGCGCAGCAGGCTGCGCGATTTCGGTGCCGAAAATGCCCGCGAACGCCGCTCCTACCTGGGCAGCAAGCCCGTGCCGCTGGTGCGCAGCGCTGATGGCAGCGTGTGGATGGTCGACCGCCACCACCGCCTACGGGCCCTGATCGAGATCGAACCCGGCGCCACCGCCTTCGGCTACGTGGTGCTCGAGCTCGACAGCCCCGACCCCCAGCAGGTACTTGCTGCCCTGCATCAACGCGGCTGGCTCTACCTCTATGACGGCAGGGGCTTGGGGCCCCAGCCCCCCAGCGCCCTGCCCGAGCAGCTCACAGGCCTGCAGGACGACCCCTACCGCAGCTTGGTGTGGAAGCTGAAGCAGGAGGGGGTCCTGGCCGCTGCCCCGCTGATTCCCTTCCACGAATTCCGCTGGGGGGCCTGGCTGCGCAGCCGCCCCCTGCCGCCCTTCAGCTCCGAGCAACTCGAGCCGGCCCTGCCCCGCGCCCGCGCCCTGGCCCGTTCACGAGCCGCCGCCCACCTGGCTGGCTGGAAGGGCTCAGGCAGTTGCTAGGCGGCGCCAACTGCCCCAGGCTGGAGCTCCACCGCCCCCCTGCGCCGTAAATGCCATACAGCCACCTGCTGGTGCCCACCGATGGCTCCGAGCTCTCAGACAAGGCCGTGCAGCAGGCAGTGGCGCTGGGCCACAGCCTGGGAGCTCGCATCACCTTTTTCCACGCGCAATCCAACTTCCCCATCTCCCTGGTGGGCGTGGGTGAGCTGGTGGACCCCAATACGGTGATCGCCCTGGTGCAAGCCGCTCGCCATGGCGCCGAGCAAATCCTGGCAGCAGCAGCAGCCGTGGCCCAGGGCGCCGGGGTGGTCAGCGACCAGGACACCGTGGTTAGCTCCATGCCCTACGCGGCAATCGTGGAGGCGGCCAACCGCCATGGGGCTGATCTGATTGTGATGGCCTCCCATGGCCGCCGCGGCCTGGAGGGGGTGCTACTGGGCAGCGAAACCCACCGGGTGCTTACCCACAGCACCTGCCCGGTGCTGGTTGTGCGTTGAGCTCCGGCCACTACGCTGCCTGCGACTGCAACAGGCGTGCCGGTGGCTAAGGACGAAACGAGCAGGGGTGAAGAACTGCAGGGCTTGGGCTGGACGCCTGAGGAGGTGCGCCAATACGAGGAGCTGTGGGAATACCGGCAGCGCTGGGGCGCCATCAACCTGGAGCCGGAAGATCGGGTGTTGCTGCGGCGAGCTGAAGCAGCCCTGCCCAAGCGAGTTGCCCATGGCAAGAGCTCGCTCAAAAAAACACTGCAGCAGAAATCTCACTACCGCTGGCTGTGTCTCTATCGAGACGCTATGCTCGCCGCCGCCGAAGGCCTTGGCCTCCAGCCCGGCGAAGAAGCCGCCTGGGTGATTCTGCTCGAGGCCGAGTTAAGGGCCCTGGATCACTACGAGCCGGTGCTGGGCTTGCCTGACACCCTCAAGGCCAAGGCCCTTTTGCCGGCCCGGGAGGCCTGGATCGCTGCCATCGCCACCCAGGGACGGGAGCTCAGCTTCGACTTCGACGCACCTCTGGACGCCCTCAAGCAGCAGGAAGCCACCAGCTGGAAGCCCCTGCGCAACGTTGGGGCCCGCTCCTATCCGGTGCTTGAAGCTGGCGCCGCTGCCAACTTCCGCACCCAGATGAATCAGGAGGTAGCCCAGCTGATCCGCTCAAGCTTCCCCTCGCTCAAGGACAGCGACAAGCCGGAGCCCCCGAGCGCCTAAGGCGCCGGGGCGCCGGCGCTGGTCTGCACGGGCACCCGGCCCACCTTCCAGATGCGCTCGGCGTAGTCAGCGATCGAGCGGTCGCTGCTGAAGAAGCCACAGCGCATCGTGTTGTGCAGCGACATCCGCGCCCAGCGGCCCCGGTCGAGCCAGGCTTCATCTACGGCGTTTTGAGCGCGGCGGTAGTCGGCCACATCAGCCATCACCCGGAAGGGATCGTGGCTGGTGAGACTGGCCAACAAGGGGTGGAAGAGCTCCCTATCACCCTCGCTGAAGTAGCCCGAGCCGATCAACTCCAGGGCCTGGCGCACGGCCGGGTCCTGCTCGATCCAGGGCATCGGGTGATAACCGCTGTGGCCCAGCTGCTCGATCTGCTCTGCGGTATGGCCAAAGAGGAAGAAGTTCTCAGCCCCAACGCAATCGCGGATTTCGATGTTGGCCCCATCGAGGGTGCCAATCGTGACCGCACCATTGAGAGCCATCTTCATATTGCCGGTGCCGGAAGCCTCCTTACCAGCGGTGGAAATCTGCTCAGAGAGATCCACCGCTGGATACACCAGCTGGCCCAAGCTGACGCTGAAGTTGGGCAGGAACACCACCTTGAGGCGGCCATCCATGGCCGGATCCATGTTGACCACGTCGGCGATACCGACCAGCAGGCGGATGATCAACTTGGCCAAGGCATAGCCCGGAGCCGCCTTGCCACCGAACACAAAGGTGCGCGGCGGCAGGGCTTCACCAGCGCGGATGCGCAGATAGCGCTCAACGATCTGCAGGGCCGCCAAGTGCTGGCGCTTGTATTCGTGGATGCGCTTGACCTGCACATCAAACAGGGAGGTGTGATCAACCAGCACCCCCAGCTCGCGGCGCATGTACTGGGCGAGGCGCTGCTTGCCGAGGTCACGCACCGCCTGCCAGCGCTCCAGGAAGGCAGGGTCGTCGGCATAGGCGGCAAGCCCTTGCAGCTCCTCGAGGTGGGTGCGCCAGCGATCGCCGATCGCCTCATCGAGCAGGGCCGCCAGCGGTGGGTTGGCCACCGCCAGCCAGCGCCGCGGTGTGACGCCGTTGGTGACATTGGTGAACCGCTCCGGCCAGATCCGGGCCAGATCAGCAAACAGGTGCTGCTTAAGCAAGGTGCTGTGCAGCTCGGCCACGCCATTGACGTGGTGGCTGCCCACCACCGCCAAGTGGGCCATGCGCACCCGGCGCTGCGGGCCCTCCTCAATTAAGGAAATGCGCTGAAGGATTTGGGAATCGCCGGGATAGCGAATCCGGGCCATGCGCAGGAAGCGGGTGTTGATCTCGTAGATGATCTCGAGCTGGCGGGGCAGCAACTGCTCAAACAGCTCCACGCCCCAGGTTTCCAGGGCCTCGGGCAGCAGGGTGTGATTGGTGTAACTGATGCTGGCGGTGGTGATCGACCAAGCGGTATCCCAATCGATGCCGTACTCATCCATCAGCAGCCGCATCAACTCAGCCACGGCGATGGCTGGATGGGTGTCGTTCAGCTGCAGCGCAAACTTGCGGTGGAAGTCGGTAACCTCCAGCCCCTGGCCCCGCAGGATGCGGAACATGTCCTGCAGGGAGCAGCTGACGAAGAAGATCTGCTGGGAGAGACGCAGTCGCTTGCCCTGCTCCAGCTCGTCGTTGGGGTAGAGGACCTTTGAAAGGGTCTCCGCCTGCATTTTGCGCAGCACGGCCCTGGTGTAATCGCCGGCGTTAAAGGAAGCGAAGTCGAAGGCCTCGGGAGCCACCGCCGACCAGAGCCGCAGGGTATTGGCGGTGTTTACGCCATAGCCCAGGATTGGGGTGTCGTAGGCGACGCCGATCACGGTGTGTTCACCTATCTGCACCGGATAGCTCCACTCCGGCCGGATCACCTCCCAGGGATTGCCATGGGCCAGCCAGGGATCGGTGCTCTCCACCTGGCCGTGGGGGGTGATCTGCTGGCGGAAGATGCCGAACTCGTAGCGGATGCCGTAGCCGATCGCTGGCAGCTCCAGCGTCGCCATCGACTCCTGGAAGCAGGCGGCCAGTCGCCCTAAGCCACCATTACCAAGACCGGGTTCGGGCTCCTCGGCGATCAGTTCCTCAAGGCTCAAGCCCAAGCTGGCGCAGGCCTCCCGGGCTGCCTCCACCAAGCCCAGATTCACCAGGTTGTTTTCCAGGTGCGGGCCCAGTAGGTATTCCGCCGACAGGTAGGTGGCCGTGCGGACATGCTCACGGGTGTATGTGTCGGCGGTGTCGACCCAGTTTTTGAGCAAGCGATCACGCACCGCCAAAGCCAGGCAGCGGTAATGGTCGTGGCTGGTGGCAAGGGAGCTGGACTTGGCCTGACTGAAGAAGAGATGCCCTTGCATCGACTCCTTCAGAGCCTGGCTATCGGCTGAGGCCATCCCTGACTACCTGGAAAGTTAAAGTCTGGGGCTGGCGACTCAAATTCGCAGCAGCGTGGTCACGGTTACCGCACACACCAAGCGTCTACCAATTGCGCCGCTGGTATCAACCGCAGCAAAGCCAGGGGGGGGTGACGGATTTGGGTAGTGGAAGTGTTGTTCGTGGCGAACCTCTCCATGCCTTCCCAACCACGCCTTCAAGCCCTCGAAAAGATTCTCAGCCGCCCTGCCGCCACTACAGCTCCGATTCAGCCCCTCGATGAGCTCTGGGCTAGTGATGTATTCACCCTCGACAAGATGAAGGCGGCGCTGCCGAAGGAGATCTTCAAATCGGTACAGCGCACCATCAAGGAGGGCAGCAAGCTTGACGTGTCGGTGGCCAACGTGGTGGCCCAGGCGATGAAGGAGTGGGCGACCGCCCGAGGTGCCCTGTATTACTCCCACGTTTTTTATCCGCTCACAAACTCCACTGCCGAGAAGCACGACGGCTTCATCTCACCCCAGGTCGACGGCACTGTCTTCACCGAATTCACCGGCATGGTGCTGGTGCAGGGCGAGCCAGACGGCTCCTCCTTTCCCAATGGCGGTATCCGCTCCACCTTTGAAGCTCGCGGCTACACCGCCTGGGATATCACCAGCCCCGCCTGGCTGATGGAGACGCCCAACGGTGTCACCCTCTGCATCCCCACCGTCTTCGTCTCGTGGACCGGCGAGGCCCTCGACAAAAAAACCCCCCTGCTGCGCTCGATCGCAGCCGTAAACAAACAGGCCCACAGGCTGCTCAGCCTGCTGGGGGAAACCACCATTGCCCCGGTCAACTCCAGCTGCGGCGCCGAGCAGGAGTACTTCCTGATCGACAGCGCCTACGTGCCCCTGCGGCCAGACCTGCTGTTGGCCGGCCGCACCCTCTTCGGTCGCCCCTCCGCCAAGGGCCAACAGTTTGACGACCACTACTTCGGCGCCATCCCGGAGCGGGTGCAGGTGTTCATGCAGGAGGTGGAGCGGCAGATGTACCGCCTGGGGATTCCGGCCAAAACCCGCCACAACGAGGTGGCCCCATCCCAGTTTGAGATTGCGCCTTTCTTCGAGGCCGCCAACGTGGCTACCGACCACCAGCAGCTCACCATGACCCTGCTGCGCAGCACAGCGAAGAAACATGGTCTGGCCTGCCTGCTGCACGAGAAGCCCTTCGCCGGCATCAACGGCTCTGGCAAGCACGTCAACTGGTCGATCGGCAACGCCACCCAGGGGAACCTGCTCGATCCGGGCAAGACGCCCCATAAAAACCTGCAGTTTCTGATGTTCTGCGGAGCGGTGATCCGCGGCGTGCATATGTACGGCCCCCTGCTGCGGGCCGTGATCGCCACCGCCAGCAACGACCACCGCCTCGGCGCCAACGAAGCGCCCCCGGCAATCATCTCGGTGTATCTGGGCAGCCAGCTGGAGGATGTGTTCAACCAGATCCGCGAGGGCCGGCTCTCCGGCTCGGCCCTCGGCGGCGTGATGGACTTCGGGGTGGATACCTTGCCCGAATTCGACAAGGACGCCGGTGATCGCAACCGCACCTCGCCCTTCGCCTTCACTGGCAACCGCTTCGAGTTTCGCGCCGTCGGCTCCAACCAATCGGTGGCTGGCCCGCTTGTGGCCCTGAACACCATCCTGGCCGATTCCCTCGCCTGGATCTCCAGCGAGCTGGAGGCAAAGCTGGGAAGTGGCTACGGCCTTGAGGAAGGGGCTCTGGCCGTGCTCAAGACCCTGATCGAACAGCATGGCGCCGTCGTGTTTGGCGGCAACGGCTATTCCGATGAGTGGCACCGCATGGCCGTGGAGGAGCGGGGCCTGGAAAACCTGCGCACCACCGCCGATGCCCTGCCGGTGTTGGAGCGCCAATCCATGCGCGAGCTGTTCGAGCGCACCGGCGTGCTCTCGGCCGTGGAGCTGCAGAGCCGCTTCGAGGTTTACGCCGAGCAGTACATCCTGGCGATCGATGTGGAAGCCAAGCTGGCCGTCCAGATCGCCCGCACCCAGGTGTACCCGGCGGCGATCCGCTACCTCGGCGAACTAGCTGAGTCCCTGCAACTGCAGAGTTCCCTAGGCATCCAGGTATCGCCGGAAACCTCCAAGGAGGTGGCTGGACTGTGCCAGTCGTTGATGGACATCAGCGGCCAGCTGCAAAGCGCCATCGACCATCCCCCCCACGGCACCGAAGCCCACATGCGCTACTCGGCCGACACCCTGGTGCCCTTGATGGGCGACCTTCGCGTGGTGGTTGACGGCCTGGAGGCCCTGGTCGACGACAACCTCTGGCCCCTGCCCACCTACCAGGAGATGCTGTTCGTGCGTTGAGCCAGGCTGCGCCCGCTCACTGGGGAAAAACGCTGATGCGGGCGCTTTCTAGATAGCTGGGGTCGGCCATGGTGTCGACCTCAAAGCTGGTCCAGGTGGCGCTGGGTGCGGGGCTGCGCTCAAGCAACGGCCACTCGATACGCCGGCGCTGATAGGTGAGGCCCACACAGGTAAGCGCCTGGTCATCGGCCATCAGCGACCAGAGCACATGCACCTCGCCGCGGTCATAGGCGATCGGAAGCTCCTGCCCCCCCTGCTCTGGCAACCATCCCGGAGCCAGGGTCAGGCCAGTCTGATTTTCCCAACACAAGTAGGAGCCGTTATCGGTGGGATAAAACCAGCAGGTTTCATTGGCTGCCTCAGCCAGGGGGAAGCGATCCAGCAGCTCCACCTCCTGCACTTGCAGCCAGGAGCCGTCGGCGGGGCCCCTAACGGCGTAAACGCCGATCCACAGGGAGGGCACGTCAAAGTGCGTCACCACGGCATCGCAGATCAGGGAACGCCGCTCTGGCGCTGAGCCGATGGGATCTTCACCGGCGATGGTGGCGCAGCCACTAGCCACCAACTCATCAAGGCTGCCTTGCCATTGATCTGGCATCCGAAACAGCCTCAGACCCCGGCCGCGATCAGGACCCTGGTGGCCTTGGGCCGCAACCAGAGCCTGCCAATCAACGCCCTCTTCGGGCAACTCCTGGCCCCTGGTCAACAGAAAGGCTAGGGAGTGGAGCATGGGTGCCTGCACAGGTCAGGGGCGCAGTAAAAGCGGACCCTAGAAGCCCTGATTGTTTAAAGCGGTGTTCTTGGCTGCCGGTCAGAGCACCAACTCCACGATCACAAAGCCCACAAGGGCCGCCAGAGCCAGCAGGGATGGCACACGCATCGAATTCTGCACCGTTCAATTCTTAAGCAAATCCTAGGAGAGCTGACTGGCCCTGGTTTGGGATCGGGGAGGTCTTCACATCTCTTGCTCCTGAGAGACTGGGGTCATCAGCAATCCCGCACCCCAGGCGATGCAAAGCAGCGAGGGCAGCCACCGCACAGCTTTCAGCCTGGTGCTGCTTCTCGGGGTGGCCATCGGCCTACACGTATATGCCCTACGGATGAAAGAGGTAAAACCGAGTCGCCAGCTGCCAAGAACCAGCCTTAGCCCCGATGGCCAGGGGCGCGTGGCAGGGTCCCAATCCAGCCGGATTCAGCGACTGATTGGAGACTGAAAGCCAGCATCAGCGCTCAAAGGCAAGGCCCACCAAAGAACGATTGGCACCCTTGACTTGCCAGCAGCCCTTAACCGGCCTGTAGCCACAGCCACGGCCATGGGCCTGGGTGATAAGTACGCCATGACCGCCGGGATACAAATCAAGCTGAGGATCAACCCATATCGCCACGCCACCAGCACTGAAGTTGGCGATTTTCACAGGAATTACAGGCAGCACCCTGCCCTCCCACTGCAACCAGCCCTCCATGGGTTGCTCCACTGGCCAACGCTGACCCTCGCGGAGGTTGGTGAACCCAGCGAGAGGCCTGTTTCGCAGGCGAAATCTGGTCACCGATCTCATAAAACCCTCACTACGCAGGCCAGAGAAGACCGATCGCGGCAAGCGCGCCTCACCTCTTCTTAAGTTTAGACCCATCTGACACTGGATAGGCCGAGGTCCCGGCAGCCTTGTCATAAGAGGCTCCAGAAGTGCAAGGCACAAAGATCTCGCCCCTAGCCAGCGATGAGCGTCGCCTAGGCCACCACGGGGCTTGCCGGCCATGGAGGACAGTGGATATATCGCGGCAGAGCTGATGCCCCAGACCATGCAAGCCAATTTGACCGGTCTGGTACCGACCCAATCGCCACGGGCCGCTGCCGCGCCAGCTGAAGAGACAAGCCAGTCCCAGCGGGGATTCGGCGGATCGGGCCAGAGCAAGTCACGACGCAAAGGGGGCAAAAAGCGCAGCCCTGCGCTGAGCAAAGCCGACTGGGGCCCTCTGGGTAAGCATCCCGATCTTGATGCGATCGTGGCGCGTCAGCGATTACACCTGCCCCTGGCCGGGCGCATCGGCGCCGACGAAGTCAACCGAGCTTGGAAGAGCGCCGCCGCCGAACACCACCCAGACCGCGGTGGCAGTCACGACACGATGCAACGGGTAAACGGGGCGCGGGATCTGCTGCTGGGTCGCAGCACCGTGGTGGAAAGGTCAGATTGAGTAATTGAATCGGATGGTGGTCCCATCGCCGATGCAACCCCCCTGGTGCTGGTGCACGGGCTGCTCGACAGCCCCGCGGTTTTCAATGCGCTTAAGCGCTGCCTGGGGGACCAGCGCCAACCGCTGTTAATCCCCGAACTACCGCTGCGGTTTGGCCTCACCCCCATCTCCGAGGCGGCCGAACTACTCGGTAGTCATATCGAAGCGGCCTTCGGGCTGGAGCAACCCATTGATCTGCTGGGCTTTTCGATCGGCGGCGTAATCGCCCGGACCTGGATCCAGCTGCTGGGCGGCCAACGCCGCACCAGGCGCTTCACGAGTGTGGGAAGTCCCCAGCAAGGCACCCTCACCGCCCAGCCCTGGCCGGGCCGCCTACTGGCGGGTATCGCCGACCTCAAATCGGGCAGCCCCCTGCTCACCGAGCTCAACGGCAACCTCGACGCCCTGGCCGGGATCGACTGCTGCAGCTTTTATTCGACCATCGACCTAGCCGTGCTGCCCGGCTGGCGGGCCGTTCTGCCTGTGGGCCGCACTCAGATGCTGCCGGTGTGGGCCCATCCCCAGTTGCTGCGCGCGCCCAAATCGGTGCAGCTACTGGCCCAGGAGCTGTTGCGGCCCTGATGACAAACCTTTCTCCGCTGATGACAGCCACCTCCAGCGCCCTGGGCTGGCTGCTCTGGAGCCTGCTCGTGGGCTCCCTGGCCAACAGGCTGCCAGCCGCTTGGTTGGAGCGGGAGCAATGGTTTATGCGGCGGCCATGGAGCGAAAGCCGTCAGGGCTTCGAGAGCCAGCTGGCGATCCGCAGCTGGAAGCCCTGGCTGCCCGATGCGGGCCAAGCCCTGCCCAAAGGGATCGCCAAGGCAAGCCTGGTGGGCCGCGAGAGGATCAAGCTGGAGCGGCTGGTGCTGGAAACTCGCCGGGCCGAGCTAGTGCATCTAGCCCTTTGGCTTTTCTGGACTATCACGCCCCTGTGGCTACCGCCGGCGGGGGTGCTGATCAACCTCGCCTTTGCCACCGCCTTCAACCTGCCCTGCCTGTGGGTGCAGCGCTACAACCGCCTGCGGCTGCAGCGCCTGCTGGGCAAAGGCTGATCAGGGGCCCAGATCCGTTGCCTCGCAATTGATCTCCAGCAGCCCCCCCCATCTTCACTGTGTTGGCCAACCCGCAGGCGATGGCAACCCGACTCCAGCCAAAAGTGGCTGGAGGCTTCATCGAAATAGGCCAGTTGACGCAGCGGAATGAGCAGCTGAAGCCGCCGGCTGTCGCCTGGCCCCAGCGCCGCCCGAGCGAAGCCCACCAGGCTGCGCTGGGGCCGCTCCAGCACTAACCCAGGCGGTTCGGCGTACACCTGCACCACAAACTCACTGGCCAGCAGGCCGGCATTTTGGGCAGTTACAGCCAGCCGAATTTGATCTGGCTGCAGCTCGGCCTCCGCCTGGCTGAGGCGCAGCTCCGCGTAGGAGAGCCCAAAGCCGAAGGGGAAGGCGGCCGGATTGCCGTCTCGCTGCAGGCGGCGGTAGCCGTGCCAGAGGTCGTAGCGCACCTGGGGAGCCCGGGGCTTGAAATCAGGCAGGTGGTCGGCGCTGGTGGGAATGGCGAAGGGCAGGCGCCCACTGGGCGACACCTGGCCGAACACCACATCGGCCAAGGCCTCACCGCCCCGCTCCCCCGGGTACCAGAGCAGCAGGATCGCCGGCACAGCATGGCGCCAGGCCTCGATCAAGATTGCCCCACCTCCCATCAAGACCACCACTGTGCGGGGGGTTGCCGCCAGCACGGCCTCGATTAAGGCCACCTGCTCAGCGGGCAGCTCCAGGTTGGTGCGGTCGCCGGCGGCGAAATCGCCCCCCTGACGCGCCGAGCCGTAGCTGGTGATGGCGGCAATGGCCCGGGCCACCGGCGGCCACCAGCGCCGCAGCAGGGGATGGGGAGGCGGTATCTGGCGCAGTATCGGCGCGATGTCGCCGGGATTGATGTGCTCCCCCTCCAGGCGCCAGTCGAGGCCCAATACCAGCAGGGCCGCCTCACATCTAGCGGCCAGGGCAGTGGCTTCACCCAGCCGCTCGCCACTGGCGTAACGCACAGCCCCCGGCGCAGCCGCTGCCTGCAGCCCCTGCAAGGGTGTGACCACCACGCCTGGCTCAGGCCGGGTGTCGGAAGAGCCGCGATCGCCCAGGTTGGCGATGGCGGCCAGGCTGCCGATCACCGCCAGCGAGCGGGCCGGATCCAGGGGCAACAGGGGGGGGCCATGGAGGAAGGCCTCGTTTTGGAGCGGCACGATCGACTTGGTGGCAGCCTCCCGGGCCAGGGCCCGGTGCTCGGCACAGCCGCGCAGGCTGGTGGGATAGGAACCCGGGGGCACGGCGAGCTGCGCCCGCAGCTGGCGCAGCACGGCGTCATCCAAGCGCTGCTGCGGCAGCCGACCATCAGCAACGGCAGCCGCCAGGCAACCGGCAAAGATCATGCGGAAGGGCATTTCCAGGTCCTGGCCAGCCCGCACCGCGGCAACGCCATCGCGCACCCCGAAGATGAAATCGGTCACCACGAAGCCAGTGAATCCCCAGCGCTGCTTGAGGATTTCGTTGAGCAGCACGGGGTGCTGGCCGCACCACTCACCATTCACCCGGTTGTAGGCGCTCATCAGCGAGCCCGCCCCGGCCTCTACGCAGGCGCGGAAGTGGGGCAGGTAAAGCTCGTGCAGCACCCGTTCACTCACCTGCACATCCACCAGGAAGCGGGAGCTGTCGATCGAGTTGAGGGCGAAATGCTTGACGCAGGCAACGGCGTGGCGCTGGATGCCGCGGGTCATCGCCGCCCCCAGGGCGCCGAGCAGCACCGGATCTTCGCCATAGGTTTCCTGAGCCCGGCCCCAGCCGGGGTGGCGCAGCAGATTGACGCACACCGCCGCCAGCCAGTTGGCCCCAAAACTGCGGGCCTCGCGGGCCATGGCCACGCCGATCCGCTCCTCCAGATCCACGTCCCAGCAGGCACCGCGAGCAATCGGAGCGGGGAAGGTAGTCGCCCCGCCCTGGAGCACCACCCCCCGCGGGCCATCAACGAACTGCAGTCCGGCTAGCCCCAGGCGCGGCAACACTCCCGCTGGCCAGGGGTGCAGGTGGGAGGCGTCGCGGCTGGCAATGTCCACCATGCCGGGCCAGAAGTCGGTATCGCCCTCCAGCAGGGCAAGCTTCTCGGCAACGCTGAGCTGGGCCAGCAGCTCTTGGGCCCGGCGCTCGATCGACTGCTGATCAGTCTCTGGTGGCGCCGTCATGGCCTTTTCCCCAGCGGCATAAAAACTAGGAAGCCCGGAGCGCGTGCCCCGGGCTTCTGTTGACCCAGCTGTGGTGCCTGCCCGGATGGGTGGGGCTCGGCTGGGCGCAAGTTAGATAGCAATCAGATCATGAGATCTGGGTGTCTTAAGTTGTACTGCGGAGCTGCTGACGCAAGCACCTGGGGCCAGGTGACCAGTGGGACGTCTCGATTAATCCGGGGCACCTAGGGCGGCGCGATGGAGGCTTTTCAGCCAAGAGACGTCAGAGATCCGTCGAGAGTGTTGGAGCAGGGGCCGGATCGTCAGCGCACTCCTGACAAATGCTCAGGGGGGGTGTCTTCCATCAGTGGAGCCTCCGAATCCCGATGTCCACACGATCTCTCCGCCAAACCAAAAAGGCAACCATCCACACCGCCGGCGCAATGGCTCTTCACCCGCGGCAATCAGACTTCATGAAGGCCGCTTCACATCTGAGGCTGGATAGGAGCCAAGATTTCAATCAGCTAGTTCGGCACCCTTGAAGAGACAATCCAGGCTGGGGCTGCTGGCCCGGGCGTGAAGGTAGAAACCCTGAGCCGCAGCGATCGCCCCTGGAATGGGGACCTATTACCCAAGCTCAACGGTGTCCAAGCCGAAGTCGGTGATCAACCAAACGGGCGACTTTCTATTCATCCCAGCGGGCATCACCCACATGCCGGTAAACCTCAGCGCCAGCGAGGCGGCCATTGCAATCGTGGCCCGCAACGATGCCAACGAGCAAGAGCATGTGGAGCTGCACGCCCCTCCGGGTAAAGCCGAGAGCTCACCAGGTACACCAACCTGTGCAGCACCAGGCCACAAATAGCTATTAAGGCCTGCAGCATCGGGGGAAATGCGGCGCCGCCTAGGTGGACGATGGGGTAAACGCCGCACCGGCACTAGCTAATGCTGGCAGGAGCGCGAAGACTCTTAGCTCTTTTTCAGTGATAGTGAATTCATCGCTAATACGCAATTAACGCCGCGTCGAGCTTGACCTTCACGGGCATTCCCCATGCCGCGCTGCCATTAACTACATCACTACCAAAACAGCCAAAGAATCAGATGCTTGCGCTTGACTGCATAAGCCATTTACAAGATGGCGAATGAGAATCTAAACCGGCGGGGTTAGGCCTCTGGTTAGCAGATAAACTCCTACGTACAAAAACAGAAAGATCAAAAGCAAGCCACCAACAAATAATTTCCCATCCATCGGTGGTAGCTGATTTAGTTTTCGTCATCCTATCTAAGCAGAACCGGCCTCATCAGCGCATTGGAGCGGGACGAGAAGGGTTAAGAGGTGCTGCTCCTCAAGCAGATAGACCCGCCCAAGTCATTCAGCTTAAATCCGAGGTAATGATTGATAGTTCCAGTCCCTCTCCCTAAGGTGAAAATTCTCCTCAGGTAACTGAGTGTTAATTGGCTGGCTGGAGGTGTCGCTGCTGGTGCGCTGGCTGCTGGGCTGGATTCTGGCCTTGAGTCTGCCGTCCCTTCCGGCCTGCATGCCGCTGCACCAACGAACGGTGTCCGTGTTGATACCTGCCCGAAACGAGGCCGCCACCCTGCCCAAACTACTGGCGGCCCTTAGCAACCAGGTTCTCAGGCCCGCTGAAGTGATCGTGGTCGACGATGACTCCAGCGACGGTACCGCCACCATCGCCCGCCAGAGCGCTGACACGCTTGCAATCAAGGTGATTCAGCCACCTCCTCTTCCCGAAGGCTGGTGCGGCAAGACCTGGGCTCTTCATCACGGTGTGCAGGCCAGCTGGGGGGATGTTTTGGTTTTTCTCGACGCCGACACCGAGCCTGCCCCACAGTTCCTACAGCGGCTACTCGCCCAACACGAGCAGCAAGGAGGACTGGTCTCGGTACAGCCTTATCACCGCACAGAGAAGCCTTACGAGCAGCTCTCTCTGCTCTTCAACCTAGTGGGGCTGATGGCGGTAAGGCTCGGGCCGAGCTGTGGGGTCGCCTTCGGGCCGGCGATGGTGAGCAGTCGGGCCGACTATCTACGCGCCGGCGGCCATGAGGCAGTGGCAGACAAAGTGGTGGAGGATTGGTTCCTAGCCCATCGCTACGAGCAGCTCGGCCTGCCCGTGAGCGCCTGGCTCGGCAGCGATTCGATCGCATATCGCATGTATCCCGGCGGTTTGGCCGACATGGTGGCCGGATTCGATAAGAACTTTGCGACGGCCGCCGGAGAAGTTCGCTGGCCCTGGATGCTGGCGATGCTGCTGTGGCTTTCGGGCCTCTTCTGGGCGGCCTGGTGTCTGCCTGCCGCCTTGCTGGGCTGGCCTCTGGTGGCCCCCCCCCGCGATCGGCCCAAATGCATTGATCTATGGCACCTTTGCCGTGCAGTTGCTGCTGCTCAGCCGCCGGGTAGGGCGCTTCCATTGGATCAACCTGATCTTTCCGATTCCAGTGCTGTTCTTTCTAGGGGTGTTCATCCTCGCGATCTTCAAGCTCGAGCGAGGACATGTTGAGTGGAAGGGAAGGCGATTCAAGACCCGCTGAGGGGCCTTGGGAGGCGTTCTTAACGGAACATACGGCCTTGCGGGCTGCTCGGTTAGTGGGGCTTCCAGAGAGGACTGATCACCCATCTGCTGCCGATCTGCTGAAAAAGCTGAATCCCAACAATCTGATGAGCATCATAGAAAAAACAAGCAATTTTAATTTTCAACCACATGACTTGACAGGCGAAGATCTCTAGCCTGGATGCACACCCAGGAACAAAACCGGCAAAGGAGAAAGCAACGCCGTGTCTCTCGTATCACTTGTTATCACCCTAATTGTCGTTGGAGTACTGCTATGGCTCATCAATGCCTACATCCCGATGGACGGCAAAATTAAGCTCATTTTGAACATGACCGTCGCAGTGGTGGTCGTCCTCTGGATTCTCAACACAATGGGATTAATTGACTCCCTCCGAGGGATACGTGTTGGCAGGCAACAATTTTCCGCGACCGCGGATTGATTGAATCACAACAGGGAAATCAACTCAGAAATAATAGGAAGTTCGCGTCTCCTGTAGTGGTATAAATACACAGGCCTCAGCCCCGGCTTAGCCGGGGCTGAGCTGATCACCACTCCAAGCTCCAGCGCTTGAAAGGGGTGGGCAGGCCCGTTTCCCTGGTTCGAGTACCACCTCAACCAGAAGAACCATGCCCAAGA
>Ga0247844_1000894_pt1 | contig 59337 bp, 35 predicted proteins | sample LaCtaG_FD_192421 | JGI IMG/M metagenome (GOLD analysis project Ga0247844, IMG submission 192421) | Freshwater microbial communities from meromictic Lake La Cruz, Castile-La Mancha, Spain - LaCruzMarch201714.5m_1 | ecosystem: Environmental > Aquatic > Freshwater > Lake | place: Spain: Castile-La... | reverse complement strand
AGCGCATTGACGTTGACGCGTTTGAGGTATTTGCCAACGAACGCCAGGCCTGCGTGGGAGCTGAGGTCGTAGGGCAGTTTTTTGATAATAAAGTCGGTCATGTTCGAGTTCACCTGCTGGGTGATCGATACATGCGGCTTAAGTCGTTGATTTCAATAAAGAAATTAACATTTCTCGACTATGAAGTCACGGATTCAGGATAAGGGCTTCAAGAACAACCAGGTAACGGGCTCCATTAAATATCAATGCGGGAGTTTTCAACGTTGGGAATGATCCTGAAAGCTAGAATTCATGCGGGTTTCAGGGGGCTTTTAGGGATGACAGCTTGACTGCCATCCGAGTGTCCTTAGTATGGAATTCTCTTCAGCATAAGAGTCTTGCAGATCAATGAACTCAAAATTCTGTCACACGTGTTAAATAAAAAAGACGATAATTATTTAAAATAAACTTACAATTTCATCAGCAAAAAATTGAGTTGTGCAACGCAGGAATCTAGTGAGCGGAATTTTCATTACCGGAATAATTAAATAACCATTCCTCATTGAGGGTTTTTGTAACTTCTATGACACTTTGACAGATACATCGCATATCTAAAAAATTGCACCATGAAAATTAATTCTTTTCCATACATAACACTCGCAGACGCATTTCTTGAGCAGCCTTCACCTGACAAAGGCATCACCATAGTTAACTCCAGTAGCAGTGACTTATTTATAAATTACAATGAATTAAAAGAATTAGCGCTCAATTGGTTATCTTTTTTGCAAATAAAAGGTGTTAAATCTGATGATAAGTTAATTTTAGTTACTGACGATCTAACCATTGCCACTTCAGTTTTTTGGGCGTGCATTATTGGAAAAATAATTGTAGTACCTGTTGCCATACCCACAAATTCAGAGGGTGAAAAAAAGATAAAGAACATCCATGAATTATTAGGCGACCCATGGTGTTTGTCGGATGTAAATTTGCATGATATTATTTTTCCAACTGAACCATTGGTTATGGAAAAAGAAGATTCAAGCACCGAAATCGAATCTTTTAAAAGAATTTTGAATGTAGCAGATTATTTGGAATCCAAACATAGTAATTGCCCATTGTTACCCAATAACTGGCGTCATGATGACATTGTTATGCTGCAATTTTCTTCGGGGTCTACAGGTACGCCCAAGGGAGTCATGCTCACCAACAGCAATCTGTTGACCAATACATTTGCATTCGTATCGGGCATGAAAATTGATTCTTACCAAGATACCATACTGAGCTGGATGCCACTGACACATGATTTCGGAATTATATTCTGTCACATCTTACCTGTTATCTATCGAATTTCGCACGTACTGATTCCAACAAAATTGTTTGTACGAAATCCATTAATTTGGATGCAAAAAATATCTGATACCAAAGCAACCATAACTGCTGGACCAGATTATTCTTATCGGTACTTTTTGAAACGTTATAAGACCAATGCAAATTATAATTGGGATCTCTCCAAGCTGCGAATTATTGCAAATGGTGCCGAGCCTATATCTTGTGATTTGGTAAGGCAATTTCTAAAAAAAATGGAACCTTTTGGACTTGTTCCAAATTCTATGCTTCCTGGTTATGGACTGGCAGAAGGAACACTGACAGCAACGATGGTTCCTACGGATGAGGGTCTTCAAAGTATCAGGGTTGAAAGGCTTTCGCTGACTCCAGGCATGCGCATCAAACTGACTGAAAGTAATGTTGATGGCGTCGAATTATGCGACTTAGGCTTTCCAGCTCTGTCGGTGGAATTGCGTATAACCGATAACGATGGTGCAGTGTTGTCAGAAGAATGGGTAGGCAACATTGAAATTGCAGGTCCAAGCATCACCCAAGGCTATTTCAATGCTGTGGACGCAACCCGTGCTGCAATCTCCCCTGAGGGTTGGCTTGATACTGGGGATTTAGGATTTATCAAAGACGGTCGTTTGTTTGTGACTGGGCGAAAAAAGGATATTATAATAATAAATGGAATTAATTACTATCCTCAAGATATCGAGCGTATTGTTTCTGGAATTGATGGGATTGAGCAAAATATGGTTGCCGCTTGTGCAGTAACCATCCCAGATGAAAATCGAGAAGGCTTGGCATTATTTGTTCGTTCACGGCGAGGAGTTCAATCTTTTCTGGAATTGGTCGAGACTCTTGAAGACCACATTGTGTCTAACATGGGTATGCCACTGGATTATTGTCTGGAGGTCCCACAGATCCCGAAAACAACCAGTGGAAAAGTACAACGCTTTTTACTTGCCGAACAGTTTTCCATGGGTGCATTTGACGAACAGATTCTGGAACAACAAACAGTGCGTCAAACAAATAGCAAGGTTCCAGTGACACCTTTGCTAGCGGATACCAATTTAATTCATCCTACATTGGTGCGTGAGATTGCAAGATTTTTCCCTAATGAAAACTGGTCAGACATCAGCCGTTTTGAGATTTCTTGGCTTGATCTTGGCTTTACATCACTGATGCTTGTTGAGTTGGTTCGAAGAATTAATCGAGCACTGAATGTTAATTTGCAGATTTCAGTGCTGTTTGATTTCCCCAATATCAATCAACTTGCAACCCATCTCACTCAACAAATACATCCTAAGATTTCTGAAAAAAAGAACACGCCAGGAATTGGGTCAGACGTTGCAATTATAGGCATGGCTGTTAGATTACCTGGAAAAATTGGTACTCTCGAAGAATTCTGGAAATTGTTGGTCAATGAACATGACGCTACGACATTACTCCCTGAGTATAGGCGTTCTGAAATATTCATAAACTCAACAGCCAATCTCAGGGGTGGTTATCTAAGCGATGATGAGCAGTTTGAATGCAGATTCTTTAATCTGACACCCGTCGAAGCAGAGGCCATGGATCCACGGCAAAGATTATTGCTGACAATGAGTTGGGAGGCATTTGAGCATGCTGGTATTGATCCCGCAAGCCTACGGGGCACTTCTGTGGGTGTTTATACCGGAATCAGTGGTACGGATTCTTTGATAAAGAAATTTAATGCGGGTCAATCGGGTGCTCTAGGGCCCTATTCACTGACTGGTTCTGCGATCAGTATTGCATCCGGACGGTTGTCATATATTTTTGGACTCGAGGGTCCTAATCTCACTGTCGATACCGCTTGCTCTTCGTCTATGGCTGCTGTGCACATGGCAGTCAAATCATTGCGAAATGGAGATTGTGAGCTGGCCTTGGCTACTTCGGTCAACCTCATTTTAAACAACGAAGTTCAATCGGGCTTAATGCAGATGGGGGCATTATCACCAGATGGCCATTGCAAGGCCTTTGATGCTTCTGCTGATGGTTATGCTCGCGGAGAAGGGGGCGGAGCAGTCATTTTGAAGTCATTGGACAAAGCATTGGCTGACGGTGACAGAGTGCTGGCCGTGATCAAAGGAACTGGTTTAAATCACGACGGCGCTTCTAACGGACTGACAGCTCCCAGTGGCGTGTCCCAGCAGAAAGTTGTTCGCCAAGCTCTCGCTGATGCTCAAATTTCACCACGAGCGGTTGACTATGTGGAAGCCCATGGAACCGGTACCTCGCTGGGTGATCCTATAGAGGTGATGGCTCTTGCTGCTGTTCACTCTGACCGAAAGCTGACTGACGTGCCATTGTGGCTTGGTTCGGTGAAAAGTAATGTGGCACATCTAGAAGCCGCTGCTGGCATGGCTTCTTTAGCCAAGTTGATTCTGGCAATGGAACATGGTGTTATTCCAGCATCATTGCACGTGAAAAGTCTCAATCCCATGGTGCCGTGGGATTCAATTCCAGTGAAAGTAAGTGATGGATGTATACCCTGGCCGCAAAAACAATCTGATGAAAAGAGAGTTGCCGGTCTGAGTTCATTCGGGATGAGTGGCACAAACGTGCATCTGATTTTAGAGCAATCTTCTCCATCATATGCCAATCACAATTTAGAAGCTGTCGAGCAGGATAAAGCCGATTCACGTTTACTTTTGCTGTCTGCACGAAGTGACAAAGCTCTGAAAGAACTGATTTATGAATATCGTCAAGTACTGGCAACAAAACCAGAAATTTTAAACGATTTGTGCATGACTGCAGCACGCGGCAGGTCAGTTTTTACAAACCGAGCAGGCTTTTCTGCATGCAACCCATCAGCAATGCTGCAAGCATTGTCCCGACCGATTGAGCATGCGGGCCAGAAACCTGCATCACCACGCAAGCTTGCATTTGTCTTTTCCGGACAAGGCTCACAAATTCCGGGTATGGGCAAAGTTCTCTTTGATAGAGAACCCATTTTTAAAGGATGTATTTTACGAGCCGAAAAGTGCTTGGTAAACCACTTGCCATTGCCACTGACACAATTGATGTTTTCTGCATCAGTTGAAGAGCAGGCACAAACCCGATACACGCAGGTTCTGGTAGTGGCATTTGGCTTGGCGTTGGCTGAGTTGTTGAAATCATGGGGAATCAAACCAGATGCGGTGATGGGGCATTCTATTGGTGAGATAACCGCGGCAACAGTTGCTGGAGTTTTTACCTTCGAATCGGCTTTGGAATTTGCTGCCCAACGTGGCGCGCTCATGCAAAGTCTCGCAGACGGTTCAATGATGTCCATAGCAGCCAGCTTACATGAAGCTAAAAAATTAATCGATCACATGGAAGGTAAGCTGACTATTGCAGCAATCAATGGTCCTTCCTCACTGACCTTTGCAGGTGAACCAGATGTCATTGGGCTTGCTTTAGATCAGTGTAAAGAAATGGGTATTCGGGCAACACAACTTGATGTGACCCGTGCATTCCATTCCCATATGATGGATCCGATTCTTAACTCACTTGAAAACAGTCTTAATGGCTTAAACAGTTTAAAACAAAATGAAATTCCTCTTTACTCCACAGTGACAGGCGCACTGGTAAGTCCTCATGAGATGGATCAAAGCACCTATTGGTCAAGACATGCTCGAGAACCCGTGTTATTTGGTAAAGCGTTACAAAATTTATGCTCCGATTTAGAGCCGATCATTTTTGAGTTAGGCGCTAAAACTGTGTTGGCACCTATCGGACTATCGAACCAACCAGACAATATCTGGCTACCGTGTTCAGGTTCTGCAGACCCTCTTTCAACACTGGACGCGGCTTTGGCTAAAGCGTTTGAGATGGGTGTTGATCTTAATTTGCATTCTATTTTTTCAGTCCGTCAAGGAAAGCGCAGTACCGCCCCCTTTTATCCGTTTCAAGGCTCCATGCCGATGATATCTGATTCACATTTATCCAAAGTGACTTCTGTAATGTCAATTGAAACTACCAACTTACAAAATCCAAATTCAAATCAGGTTATGACCAATTTTCAAAATATGAATAACGCTCAAAATAATAGAAATGATTTAATTGCTTTGATTTCCCAGATATCTGGGTTGCAAGCCAGTGAACTAGAGCCCGATACCAATTGGTTTGCGTTAGGAATGGATTCCCTTCTCATCCTGCAACTGCAAATGGCAGTTTGTCGTGAGTTCAAAGTCGACCTCAAACTGAACGAAGTTTTTCAAGACGGTAAAACATTGAATGAACTGCTGAGTTTGATTCATTCTTTGTTACCCAAGGCGCCACCACCATCTTCTGAAGCATCAACTTCCAATTCCGTCCAGTCCATTGGAGCAGCGCCCAATACGCTGAAAATTGATAACGCAAACAATCAACCAACAGTAGCGCCCGTCGGTTCAGGTCTCGAAGAACTACTCACACTACAAGTTCAAGCCATGAGCCAGTTGTTCCGCCAACAATTGGAAATGATGAGCGGCGATATCAGTCATAGCTTCACTGAGAAACCACAGTTAGATTCAGCAAATACAGTTATCAAAGCACAGGTAGAAGTTGTTGCTCCACCGTCAAGTGAAATAAAAGGTTTATATAAAAAAATTAAGACCCAAAAGGTAGATTGGTCCAATGAAAAAAAGAGTCACGCTTTACGACTTGCAACTGAATTTAATAAAAAGACAACGAGTTCAAAAGAGCACACTCAAAATTTCCGAAGTGTTTATGCCAATCCAAGGTCTGTTATTGGATTCCGTCCAGAATGGAAAGAATTGACTTATCCATTGCATGTTGAGCGTGCGTCGGGAGCCTATATTTGGGATATCGATGGGCATCGCTATGTTGATATCACCATGGGGTTTGGTGTTTCACTGTTTGGACATAATGTTTCATTTGTCAACGAGGCCATCACATCAGAAATGGCTCTTGGCGCACCGTTAGGGCCGCAGACCCCAAAGGCAGCCAGAGTTGCGAAAATGATCGGTGAAATGACGGGGGTTGAACGGATTGCATTCTTTTCCACAGGATCTGAAGCGACTATGGTTGCAACAAGATTGGCACGTTCAGTGACAGGTCGAAACAAAATTGTCATATTCACCAACTCTTACCATGGAACTTTTGACGGTTTTCTGGCAACTGGCTGGATGTTGAATGGAAAAGCAACCAGTCTTCCCGTTGCTGAGGGAACTCCGCAGCAAATGATTGATGACACCATCGTGTTGCGTTACGGAGATGCCACGGCTCTGGAGTACATACGAACCCACGCCAGTGAATTGGCTGCGGTCTTTGTTGAGCCTGTTCAAAGCAGGGATCCCAAGGTTCAACCGGGTGAATTTCTCAAGGCATTGCGAAAAATAACTGAAGAAAATGCTTGTGCTTTGGTGTTTGATGAAATCATCATGGGATTCAGATTGCACCCCCGAGGTGCACAACATCATTTTGGGGTGACAGCCGACATAGTGACCTATGGAAAAGTAATTGCTGGTGGACTCCCAATTGGTGTAGTTGCTGGCAAGCGCAAATTTTTAGATGCAGTGGATGGAGGTGAATGGCAATTTGGAAACGACAGCACACCAGCTTCAAGGACGGCTTTTGTTGCCGGTACATTCAACAATCACCCTCTCAGCATGGCAGCCGCTGAGGCAGTTCTCCTGCATCTAAAAGAACAGGGACCCAGTTTGCAAGAAACTTTGAATGCACGTACTTTGGGTATGGTGAACAGACTGAATGCTTTATTCCAGTCTGAGAACGTTCCCATCAGTGTGAGTCACTTTGGTTCGCTTTTCAGATTTGATTTCTCTCAGGAAACAGAAATTCTAAATTATCATTTACTCAACAAAGGTGTATTTGTTTGGGAAGGGCGTAATTGCTTCTTATCGACCGCACATTCAGACGCTGATATTGACTTTATTGTGGAGGCCGTTCGTTCCAGCATCTTAGAAATGAAATCTGACAATTGGATGGTGGAACTTTAGGAGCTGATCATGTGTGGTATCGTCGGAATTTTCGGATTTGGTGGGGATTTGACTGGACAGCAAAACACGTTGGAACTTATGGCCAATTCGCTTCATCATCGTGGGCCTGATGAAAAAGGATCATATTTTTCAGATCATATTGCATTAGGTTTCAGACGCTTGTCAATCATTGATATCGCAAACGGACAACAACCTGTTCTCAGCAATGACAGAACGGTCGTTAGCATCTGTAATGGTGAATTGTATAACCACGATGAACTCAGGCGTGAATTGCAGCAACTGGGACATCAATTTAGCAATCGTTCGGACACTGAACTTATACCGGCGCTTTACCAGTCTTTTGGTGATAATTTTGCACGTAAAATCAATGGACAATTTGCCTTTGCAGTTTATGACTTGAAAAAAAATAGACTTGTATTAGGGCGGGATCATGTGGGTATTGCACCACTGTTTTACGCGAATATAAAGAAGGGAATTGTATTTGCTTCAGAAATCAAGGGACTCCTAGAACACCCAGAAGTACCAAGAAAAGTTAATTTACGTGGACTTGATCAAGTTTTCACCTTTCCTGGCACTGTGAGTCCTCATACACTTTTTCAAGGGGTCGAGAGTCTCAGCGCAGGATCCGTTTTGGTGATTGAAGGTGATGGTCAAACAAAAAAACAAACGTATTGGGATCTGGACTATCCTTTGGCTGAAGAACTGGATGAAAGCCGTTCAATCATGGATTGTGTGGACGAACTTGATGCGGCTTTACGTCAATCAATCAAGTATCGTCTTCAAGCAGATGTACCTACAGGAAGTTATTTAAGCGGAGGACTGGACAGTTCACTGATCTCCGCAATAGCTGCTGATTTAACGGGTAACGTTCCAAGGCACAGCTTTTCTATTGCTTTCGATGATCCAAGGATTGATGAAAGAAGTCATCAATTGGTTATGGTCAAACTTCTCAACAGTATTCATCACGAAGTGGTTGTGGGACCTGCTCAGGTTGAAAAACATCTCTTGGATATGGTCAAGTTTTCCGAGACACCATTGCGTGAGTCATACAACGCATGTTCTTTGATGCTATCAGAGATGGCTAAAAAAAATGGAATAAAAGTCATTCTTACAGGTGAAGGCGCGGATGAACTATTCGGTGGATATGTTGGTTATCGCCTTGATGTTCACAGGACTGAAGGACTCAAGACAGAAAAAAAACTCGATTCCATCATGGAAGACCAGATGAGAAATCACCTTTGGGGGGACTGTGATTTTTTCTATGAAAAAGAATATTACGCATTCTCTGAAAGCAAACGTGGCATTTATTCCATGCATTTGAACAAAGTTTACAAAGAATTTGACTGTCTTTCAAGTTCTCCCGTAAATTTAAAACAGTTACAGGGACGACATCATTTTCATAAACGTTCTTACCTAGATTTCAAACTGCGCATGGCCGATCATTTATTGGCCGACCATGGTGATCGCATGGCGTATGCCAATGGCGTTGAAGCCCGATATCCATTTCTTGATACGTCTGTGATTGATGTTGCTCGTAAAATTCATCCTCGAGTTATGGTGAAGGACAGCCAGGAAAAGTTCATACTAAAAACGTTGGCAAAAAAATATTTGCCCAATTCGATCATCAACAGACAAAAGTTTAGTTTTGTTGCGCCAAGCAGCTGTGCTTTGCTGCTTAAAAATAAACAAAAAAATTTGAAATTGCTATCTCCCGAAAGAATTAAAAATGACGGTTTTTTTAATTCCGATACAGTAGATCATTTGATCAAAAGGTATGAGCGCAATGATCAAGAAATTAATCAGACTTTTGAAGATGACTGGCTCATGATTATTCTGACATTTAATATTTTTCTTGATACATTTAACATGAATAAATATGAAAAACCAACTTTACCTCAAATAAAATTTGAAGTCAAAGAAGAAGGCTGGTAATTAAACTTTTTTATTTTAAATTTTTTTAAATAAGTTTTAGAAAACCAATCCATATTATTGAAAAGGTAAAATATGAAATTCAACGTATATTTTGAGCAATTTGAATACCAAGTGAGCTTACAGGAGTCCAGCAATGCCGTTGTCTGGTCTGATGGTTACTATACATATGGTAAATTGAATAACATAGCCAATCAAATAGCACATACATTAATTGAAGCAGGAATAGAATCAAAAAAACAATCAATTGTTGGTTTGTTTTTTTCATCAGGTCATAATTACGTTGCTTCACTTTTGGGTGTAGCAAAAGCAGGTGCTGCATTTTTACCACTTTCTCCCGATTTACCAACTGAACGACTTGCAGGTTACATAAAGAAGGCTGATTGTTTATATTTAATTACATCTCAAAATCATTTACCCGCTTTGCAGAAAGCAATAGATTCAATTTCAAGTTCTGCTCAAATAATTACACTAGAACAATGTATTGAACAGACCAAGCAGGGAAATCCAGGTATTGCTGTTGGTCCTGCAGACGGCTGTTATGTCATGTTTACTTCGGGCTCAACTGGTCAACCCAAAGCCATTTTAGGCCAGCAGCGTGGATTAAGTCATTTCCTTCGTTGGGAATTGGAAACGCTTCAGTTGGATTATACGGTGCGCAGTTCTTGGTTAGCGCCAGTCAGCTTTGATGTCAGTTTACGAGATATTCTTGTGCCATTGATGGCTGGTGGAACCCTTTTTTGGCCAGATGAAAATACAAGAACGCAACCGCATCGTCTGGAAACTTGGCTCCGAGAGAATAAAATCAATCTAATGCATTGTGTCCCCACCGTACTCAGATTATTGACGAACGCTTTACAAGAGTCGACTACGACATTACCAGCGTTTCCAGATATGCGATTCATATTGATTGCTGGTGAACCGTTATTTGGGTTTGACATAGAAAAGTGGAGAAATAACGCTGGATCCAATCATGAATTAATTAATTTGTATGGTCCTTCCGAAACCACTTTAGCGAAGTTGTATTACAGAATCAAACAAGTTCCTACTAATTTACAAAAAGTTATTCCTGTAGGCATACCCCTACCACACGCATCGGTTGTTATCTTACGAGATGGTATCGAGTGTACAGTTGGTGAAATCGGTGAAATCTATTTGCGTACGCCTCATCGTTCTTTGGGATATCTCAATGACCCAGAACTGACCTCATCAGCATTCATTCAAAACCCTTTAAATTTAGATTCAGAAGATATTCTTTACAAAACAGGTGATATGGGCCGCCTGTTAGAAGATGGAAATTTGGAATGTCTTGGTCGAAAAGACAATCAGATTAAGATTAATGGAATTCGAATTGAATATGCTGAAATTGAAAATGCAATAAGAAGCGTACCTGGAATTAATCATTGTGCTTGTTCACTACATTATTATTCAGACCAACGAACTTTGCTGGTTGCTTATTATACTCGTTCTGATAATTCAACAGAGCCATTGGAGTTAAGTGAAATTAGAAATCGGCTAGATACTCTTTTACCAGTTGCTATGCATCCGCAGCGGTTTATGTTGTTGAAAAATATACCTGAAACAATAAGCGGTAAAGTCAATAGAAAAGCACTTCCTAAACCTGATGAACTCTACTATGAAAACAGTGATTTTAATCCACCAGAAACAAAAACTGAACAATCTTTGGCATCAATATGGTCAGAACTGCTTGGAATTAAATTAGTAGGTATTGATACATCTTTCTCCACACTGGGGGGGGATTCATTACGTGCTATTAAAGTTCTGATGAAAATTTATCAAACTTTTCATGTTGAGATTTCTCTGGGAGATTTTTTTCAGAACAATACAATTCGTAACATTGGTAACATATTGGACAAAGTCAAATTAGAACAAACTAACGAAATTATTGAAAAGCTACCAGAAGCAGACAGCTATGACGTGTCACCCTCACAAAAAAGATTGTGGCGTCTTGATCAAATGGGAATAGCTCCCGATGCGTACAATTTACCTATGGCTTATTACATATCAGGACAGCTTGATGTGGAAATTTTTAAAGATGCTTTCGATATTCTTGTTGATCGACACGAAGCATTGAGAACAATATTTAAAGATGATAACGGAACAATTAGACAAGTCGTATTGCCAAAATTGAATTGGCAACTAGAGATTGACGATATTCAAATCACTGAGAATTATACTTACAAAATAAATAATTTGGTCAAATTAAATGCTGAATACAAATTTAATTTTTCGACAGGACCTTTATTTCGATTATCGTTAATTAAATTACCCAAAGAAACTGATACTGGATTAGAACGTTATTTACTTCTTTTTAATGTACATCATATCATCAGTGATGTTTGGTCTTTAATCATAATGGTACGCGAGTTAAGTCATTTATACGAATCGTTGAAATTAAAATACCCGACAACTTTAAGTGCCTTGAGAATTCAACAGCGCGATATTATTTCGTGGCAAGAAAAGTATTTGAACAGTGAAAAAGGTAAGAGTGATGCCACTTATTGGAAAAATCATTTTCACAACATTCCAGTTCCTCTTGTTTTGCCAACGGACAGACCTCGACCTGCCGTTCAAACCTTCAATGGGAAGACGATCAGGAAAGTGTTGTCTTTAGAAACCAGTGATCTTTTGAGAGAATTTGCAAATGCAGAAAAGGTTACACTTTTTGTAGTCTTGAATACATTAACCAAAATACTGTTGATGCGTTACAGTGGTCAAAATGACATCGTAACAGGGAGTCCTGTTGCCGGAAGAAATCATTATGAAATGGAAAACCAAATAGGTTATTTTGTAAACATTATCGCCTTAAACGATACTTTTAATCCAGAAGATAATTTTGAAACCAGCCTAAAGAAATCTAATTCGACGATCTCGCAGGCTTTGATACATCAGCAATATCCATTTGATTCATTGGTAGAATCTTTAAATCTCATGCGAGACATGAGTAGATCGCCGTTATTTGATGTGATGGTGGTGGTTGATACATTCGACTCTTTTGATTTGAATCTACATGGATTAGAAATTAAAAAATTTACAGAAGAAAATAATTGGAATTTCAGTCGTTATGATTTGGTTTTTCACTTCCAGACAGAAGCAGGACAAATAATTTTAGATATTAATTACAACAGTGATTTATATGATTATGAGCGAATCATTAAATTATCAAATCATTTTGAGAATTTAACAGAATCTTCATTATTGTCACCAAATAACGCTATTGGAAAATTAAATTTATTATCCCAAAGTGAGTTGGAAATCATAAAATTATTTTCTGTTGGCCCAACAGCCGAAAAAAATAATTCCTCCATTTCAGCGTTATTAAAATTCGTTTGTGATAACAATGAACTAAATCTTGCTGTTCAGCAAGCTCATTCAACATTGACATACAAAAATCTTCTCAAATACAGTGACTTTCTTGCTCATAAATTGATGAATGATTATGGTGTTGCATTGGGTGACAGGATCACTGTTATCGCTCATCGAAATATTGAATCGGTCGTTTGCATGTTGGCCATCATGCGGGCAGGTGCTATTTACGTACCCATTGATCCTGCCAATCCCAAGGAAAGGATTACGAGTCTAATCAAAAAGGCTCGTTCAAATTTAATTCTATTGGTTTCGCCATCCGATTTGGGCTTGATTGATACTTTCAATATTCCGCATATTTTAGTAAATGAAAATACATACAGTGGCGAGTGCAAAGATGACATTAAATTTCCAGTTATTAAGAATAATCATGCCGCCTATTTAATATTTACATCTGGTTCTACTGGTGAACCCAAAGGTGTAATTGTTTCACATGGCGGATTTATAAATATGTCTTTATATCAAATTGACATATTTAAAATTAACACTTCTGATAGAGTTTTGCAATTTGCTTCACCCTCTTTCGATGCATCTTTGGCCAATATGTTCATGGCCCTATTTTCAGGTGCTTCTATCATACTGCCATCTAAAAACACAATTGAATCAAAAGAAAATTTTCTTGAATTTCTACAACTTTCTCAATCTACAGTTGTCACATTACCAACCAGTTTTCTACGAGCTTTGAATAAAGAACCACTGCACAGTGTCAGAGTATTGATCACGGCTGGAGAAGCTGCTCCTGTCGAAGAGCTTGCACACTACGCTGATTCGATGAATGTTTTCAATGCATATGGTCCCACTGAGTTTTCTGTTTGTGCAAGTGTATATTCTGTTAAGTCTCAGGATAGAAGTTTACAAAGAATTCCAATTGGTAAACCCATATCCAATTCCAAGATTTTTATTTTAGATTCGACAGGTAATTTTTGTCCTTTGGGTATGCCAGGCGAAATTTTTCTGGCTGGAACTGGTCTGTCATTGGGTTATTTTGATGATATCGAATTAACCCAATCTAAATTTATTTTCTTAGATCAATTAAATGAATATGTCTACAAAACGGGTGATATAGGTTGTTGGCTTGAAAATGGATCTGTTGATATTTTCGGACGCAATGATGATCAAATTAAAATTTCAGGTCATCGGATTGAGATTGGCGAAATTGAACACGCACTGCGTGAGTTGCCGGGCATAGCGGACGCTACCGTCACAACCGTATTGCGCTCAGACAAAACACTGTCGTTGGCAGCATATTATTGCTTAGTTCCGTCTGTTGAAATTTGGCCTTCGGTGGCTGAATTCTTTGTTTATGATGACGTTGTTTACTCTAGCATGGCTAATGACCAACGACGCAATAGAATGTACCGTGAATCGTTTGAACGTCATTTAAAAGGAAAGGTCGTTGTAGATATTGGTACAGGACCTTTTGCAATTCTTTCACGTATTGCCATTGATGCAGGCGCTGAACGTGTTTATGCAATTGATTTACTGGAATCTACAGCCAATAAAGCGCGACAAACCGTTTCTGAATTAGGATTATCTGACAAAATTATTGTATTGCAAGGTGATGCCCGCAGTATTCAACTTCCTGAATTGGTAGATTTTTGTATTTCTGAAATTGTGGGTGGCATTGGTGGATCTGAAGGAGCTGCTGACATCATTAACCAATCACGAAAGCTGCTTAAATTCCCACACCAAATTTTGCCACAACGCAGTGTGACACGCATTGCTGCGGTCAGCCTAGAATCTGGCAGTTGGGAGAAGGGTTTTAGCAATGTCGCAGCACACTATGTTGAGAAAATTTTCAGTGAAGTAGGTGCACCTTTTGATTTGAGGTTGTGTATCAAGAATTTTCCTAATTCTGCATTGATTTCTTCTCAAGGAATTTTAGAAGATCTAGATTTTACAAATAATGTTGCTTTAGAATCTGAACATAATGAATGTTTGATTATCAATAAAGTATCTTACCTAACCGGCTTTTTGGTTTGGTTGCAACTGCACATTGACTCAATTAGTAGTTTTGATATTTTAGAAAACCCGGATAGTTGGCTTCCAGTTTATATTCCAATTGATCCTAAGAATATTAAACTAAATATTGGCGATCAATTGCATTTGAACATACAGCGAAAATTAACGAAAAATTTATTAAACCCGGACTTTATTATTTCTGGATTTATTGAACGTGACGGTGAAAAAATCCAAAAAATAAATTGCAATAGCCTTCATTTCGGAGAAGGATATCGACAAACACCTTTTTATCAAAATTTGTTTGCAAATAATGACATTCCAAAAATCGATTTTTTTGACAGTCAGGCTGTCAGGCGCTCTCTTGCCGAGAGGTTGCCATCTTATGCGATACCAGCATTTTTGATCAGTCTTGATGCACTGCCTCTGAACGTCAACGGTAAAGTCGATAAAAATGCATTACCCAATCCACTCTCAAATAATAATATTGAAGCATTAGATAATTCTGTAAATCCGTTAGAGAAAATAGTTTTACAAGTTTGGCGAGATGTGTTGGGTCGACAAGACATTGGTGTCCACGATGACTTTTTCATGCTGGGTGGCGACTCCATGAGAGCCATTCAATTGATTTCTAAATTCAATTCATTGGGATTACATACTGAAATACGACATATTTTCCAAAATCCAACTGTTTCCAAATTGTCAAATGTGATTCAAAATACAGTTCACATCACAGATCAAAGTCCTGTTATCGGTGAAGTTCCATTGACGCCTATACAGTCATGGTTTTTTGAACAAATGAAGGACAGTTTGAACCACTTTCACCAAGCAGTGTGTTTACGATCAAAGCATCCGATAGAACTTGAACCATTAAAGAAAGCTTTAACCTCGGTTTGGATTCACCATGATGCGCTGCGAGCCAAATTTTCAAAGAATTCAGGTACTCAAGTAATTGCTGATCCAGGTGATTTACCCTCGATCGCTGTCATTCAGTCTGCAGATAATGAACATTTCAAGGAATATGAGAATAATGTTTATCAGCACACAAATATTGAAGATGGGCATCTTTTCAGTGCATTACTGATTTCTTCGAATGATCGTCAAGAACTCTTTTTAATTGCTCACCATCTTGTAATTGACAAAGTTTCTTGGGGAATCATTCTTGAGGATTTCGCATCTGCCTATGAGTCAGCCCTAAAAGGTCAGGCACCCGTGTTAGCTATGAAGTCTGATTCTTACAGAGACCATGCAGTTCGAATTAAGAGCTTAAGCAATCTCTCAGATTGGTCTGATATGTCAAATTATTGCAGAAATATCATTGCACCATTGCCAGCATTTTTTGACAGAACAGATGGTTCTATTCGACGTGGTGGCGACATGTTGGTCAGATCCAAGCTTGTTGAAATGAAAGACACATCAGAACTTTTCGATTGTATCAAGGGCACCAATGGCATCAATTTACAAGAGATTTTACTTTTGGCTCTAGGAATGGCAATACACCGTGTCATTGGACAATCTAGTACATTGATTACTTTAGAGTCACATGGAAGAGCATGGCCTGAAAATCCCAATTGTCAACTCGATACTTTAAATTTATCTCGCACAGTAGGTTGGTTCACTGTTCATTACCCCTATTTGTTAGATCTTCAACCTAACTTGTCAATTAATGAACAGCTTTCACATGTCAAGCATTCTTTGGATTCAATTCCTGATCAAGGATGGAGTTACGGTATTGTTGAGCCCATTATTCGCGCACAAAATTCATCCAAACCTGTTACAGGACAGGTAGGGTTTAACTATCTAGGAAATATGTCAGCCAAATCAGAGAACAATCGTTTCGAAGTAATTTGGGAAACTGAGGGTGATAAGGTAGGGCCAAACAGTCAAAGCCCTCATCCCCTTGATTTACTTTCTTACATTGAAGACGACCAGATTATCCTGCATCTGGCATACGATAAATTATCCGTTAAGAAAGAATTGGCCGATGATTTGTTAGCTTCAATTTTGTCCAATTTATCTGAAATTAGAGATGGAATCTTGTCAGGTAATAATAATGTTGCTTATACCACGAATAATTTTATTTACAAAGGTCTTGATGATTCTGATATTGATGATTTACTCTCTTAATAAAAATAAGTTATTTCAAATCCCATGGATCATTTAATTTCCAAATATCCTCGTGGTGCACGGTGGATGGACAGTCGCATCGGAAAAAAACCGCTTATGGTTTGCCTTCCTTTTGCTGGTGGTGGTGCATCCATATTTTTAGGTTGGAAGCAAGCGCTTTCTAAATATGTCGAAGTGAGCCCCATTTATTTACCTGGGCGAGAAGTCAGATCCAATGAACTTCCAATTGCCAATATGGCTACATTAATTGATCAATTGGTGTCATACTGGGAAAACTGTGAATTTTCACCTGATGTAATTTTTGGTCACAGTATGGGAGCTGCTTTAGGATATGAATTGTGTGTTGCGCTTCAATCAAAAGGGCTGCAAGTACCGAAATTATTGATCTTATCTGGCCACGCAAGTCCGCACTCTAGAATCCTTAATTCATTTCATCTATTAGAGGATAGCAGCTTTATAAAATCCATCAATTCTCTTGGCGGCTTAGATCCTGAAATAACCGACAGTCCAGAACTGATGGCATATTTACTGCCAATATTTAGGGCTGATTTTACTTTAATTGAAACGTGGAAACCTTCAGGAATTATTCTTTCAAATACTGAAATTTGGACTATATCTGGGGATCAAGATGAACAAGCCTCGTTGGTTCAAATGTCAGGATGGAGTCATTTTAGCCAGGCTCATTCCAGCTCAAGCACAATACATGGAGATCACTTTTTCATACAGAAACAACGTACAGAATTGTTAAGAATGCTTGAGAGAAAATTTATTAATTTTTTCAATAATAATGCTTGACATTGAAATTTTATCGATCACCTCTTTAAATGACAGTTGCACATCTTGGTCATTTCTTTCAGAATTTGAAATTGTACGTGCAAATAAATTTCTTAAAGTTCAAGACAGTTTGCTTTTTAAGCTTGGCCGCCTCATGGTGCGTAAACGCCTTTCTAAAGAGTTGGGATTATCACTTCAGGATGTTCCAATATCATTTAATAATTTTGGTAAACCAGTATGTGAAATTGAAAATTCATTAAATTTTTCAATTTCACACTCTGGTTCATTCGTTGTTGTGGGGTGGTCTGATTTTCCTATTGGTGTTGACATTGAGCCATTGTCCTCATTAGTTGATTCCAACCTGGATAACCTTATTTTTAATTCTCATGAAATAAACTCTTTTATTGATCATGAAGTAAATGCTAATTTGCATCGTTTAAGATTGTTTGTTTCCAAAGAAGCTGTTTTAAAATGCTTAGGGTTTGGCTTTAGTGTTGACCCTAAATTGGTTCAACTTAATGAGTATGAAAAGCCCTGGAAAATTATTTCTGCTTCCTATTTGGATCATAAGCTTTTTGTAAAAATTGACATTCTTCCCAGCGGTTATCTGCTTGGTGTGGCATCTCATTCAATGGATACGCTCTTTTGCCAAACTTCTGCAGTGTTCCAGTAAAAGACTTTACCATTGGCATTTAAGATGAAGTTTCTCTTTTGATCTTCGCTATACATTCTTTTATAGATCCTTAGGTGTATTTGATCGCTTTTGCCGTGACAGAATCCTTCGGCTCTTTTGGTTTTTTTGATTGTCCATCATCAAGTCGTGGAATTTACCCTTCTCATGCGCTTACTAATATGCCCGGTGTGTTTTACCTTTACTGGCGTTGAGCATTTGCACCAAAGTCTCATCGACGTGAAGCTCGCTGCGACTGAGGATGCCGCATTTCAAAGCAACCACGAGCGGTTGCAATTCGACCCCGCAACGGCCCACCCATTGGGCCAATTTGCACGCGCAGGTGCCAATTCGGACAGTTCATGAAACCAGCGATGAAGGATGCTGTGATGGACGCCATGGCTTGGAGCCACAGAGGCGACCGATAAGCCGGGCATGCGGCCAGTGGCAGCCCGCTTAACTTAGAACTGGGGGTCGTAGGGGCGGCGACCACGGCCAGGCAGAGGGAGTGTGTTGTTGATGTACTTGTGGCAACGGTCTGTTGCGCGGACACGTTGCTTTTAGATCTGAGTAATCGTTGCCAGGTAAGGTAAACACAAGCGAGGGTTTTTGGAAGGGTACTGAGCAGTATCAAAAAGTCCAAGACATTCGAGAACTTGATGACTGAATTGGTTTTTACAACCATCAGTGGTCTCATCACGCTTTGTGTTTGCGAAATCCCGATCAGGTTGATGCTTTAGCGGGCTGAACCGTGCAGTTACCGCCAGAACAAATAACAAAGTTTCAAGGCAATTAAATCAATCTGAAATTGGCATTGAGCATACCTTCATACAACGACTGCTGATACTCAAAATTGTTTGATTTATCATAAATCAAATTGGATTTCTGGGTAAATTGCACCATAGCCAAATTAGTGGCAAGTTGCTTTAAAAGCTCAGGATATTTACTCAACAATTTTTGAAGTACATCTTTATTGAGTTGGTACAATAAAACATTGGTATCCGCACTAACCGTACTTTGATGTGGCAAACCAGAAATCAAAGCTTCTTCACCAAGAAATTCTGTTGCTATGAAGCGTTGCATGGATATGTGTTCATCACGTACCAAATAAGGTCTGGAAATGATCCCTTCGGCAACGATAAAAATGGAATCAAGGGTTTCTCCAGCATGAACAATTCGCGAAGATTTGCCAAAGCGACGTGGAACAAGAGCGCTTGCTAAATCGTTAAGAGCCTCAGGGGGAAAACTCGAAAACAACCTGACTTGCTGAACCAAATGATAAATACCTTGCTCCCTGTTTGAGATTTTCAGCTCTTGATTAAAGTCTAAACTTCTAGCGACCATGATGTTGGCGACACGCAAGCTCTCCAAGACGCTTTTGATGATGGCATGCTTGGAGGATGTGCGGTCACGGATGTCAGAAATCGAGAACCTTATTTCATACAAAATGCCCGATTCTTTGAGTTCAACGGCTCTGACAACCGGTGGTGCCGCGAATTTCACATCTACTGCATTGAGTGTGCCTGCATACAAAATACGCTCAGCGCTGTCGATAGAAACATCGTAATCGATCTCGATCATCAAATTCCGCTTCACCATACGCTCAGGTAAATCATAATTGGTAATTGAGGCTTGTGTAATTAAAATGTTGGGAATAAAAACAGTTTCCAGCATGTCTGTCAAGATGACCGTATTTCTCCATGTTATTTTTTTTGGACAATACCTTCATGCGGTGTACTTTTTGCTTGAATTTTGATTCGGTCCCCTACTTTGTATGTGTCTTCAAAATTAAGACTGAAACCTACAGCCAGCGATACCGCAAAATCTTTCAGCGCAAATCCCAAGATTGCCGCTGAACCCGCACCTGTTAATACCAATGCCGAAATATTTTGATTGAAAATAAATGAAAGAATTAAACACAAGCCAATGAAAACAATTATGGCAGAAAATATGTCGCCAATCAACGCGGGTACATTGACCTTGAGTATGCGGACCAAATAGCCTTGAATGACTTCAATTTTGAAAGCTTTGGCAGACAGTAATGTGATGAAGAAAAATAGAATACCTAATGTTAACTTATCAACATCTGATTCAGGCGAGCCAGTTACCAAAGAGACTGGTCCTGAAAAACCTTTTCCCAGCAAGTAAAGAAAACCAACAATAATTGTCATTATGATTAAAAAACGGTATTGCTTATTCATATTCTGCTCACGACGCTTCAGTTGAAGCTTTAAAAGATAACATTAAGATGGACAATAAAGCCAGCTCCGGCGGTTGAGGTAGTAATGACTTTGCCGCCGTAGTGCTCAATAATGAGCTTCGCTGAGAACAAGCCCATGAGTTTTTCGGTATTTGAACCAGGGGCAACACCAGAGGAAAGTTCATTCAAAAACACACTGGACTCGTTTAAAACAGAGAAATCATTTGCTATTTTACTTGCAGACAAATTACCTGAGATGGTTACAGTCACAGTGCCTTGTAAATCGACTACACCGGAAATGGTCAACGCATCTTGTCCGTGTGCAGACACCGTGTAGCGCAGTATATTGACAAAAGCTTTTTCCAATAATCCGGGGTTGGCTAGAATTTGGGGCAAGTCGACTGGCAAGTTAAGATTTATATTGAGCAATGGATATCGGTTAGACAGATCCTCTTTTAAAATCGCTTGATCTATCAAATTTTGAATGGAAAGTCTTTCGCGCTCCATGTCTACAACCCCTTGGCGGAATTGCTCAACTTGCAGGAAATCTGCAATGTAGGCTTGGAGACGACTGGACTCATTTGCAATAAAGAGTGCTTGCTGGTGGCTATCGTCGGGTAATTTTGGATGCGTTGCCAACACCGATTTCATGAATGCGCTGATCTGACCATTGATTGCAATCAACGGCTTGTTGATTGCAGCCATCAGATTGTATAAATATTGCCGTTTGACAAAATCCATATCATTCAATTTTTTAATGGCAACGTCACCTTGGTTGAGTCTTTCTTGAAGCAATCGTTTTTCTGCGCCTACAGACCCTAAAATTGTCGCTTTGAAGTGATCAAGTTTGGAGTAAGCAAACAAAAGTGCGATTATTAAAATTATAAATAAAGACAAACTTCGTATAATTGAATTTTTTTTAACGCATCATTGTATTCATTGGTAATTTCATCCACCACAGCAATGGCAATGGTTGCGACCCCTGCGTAGTTCACAACAGGAATAGTTTTCAAAAAGAAAACTTGATCCTGGTTTTCAAGGATTTGAAAATTCTTACCCCTCGGATCGAACTTCACTTTTTTCAAATTTTCTTGGACGATTTTGTCCGAGTAGTCAAAGAACACATCTTGGTTCATGACCAGATCGACCGCGTCATTCTTAGGCCGTTCAACTTGCATCAAGCGTTCTTGACTCACGCCCAGTGCCCACTTCATGTCTGAATCTATCGCAGCCCCTTCTCAGGGAAGACGAAAAGAACTGACATATTCAACCACCCCTTTGAATTCATCGTTCCATGTCACCGGGACTATCGCTCGAATGCCCACCACGCCGGCCTGACCTGTCTCCACGGTCATGATTCTGTCGCGACGCTCCATGGCAGCCAAAATAGACTTGCGAAATTTAGACGCGTCGAACTGACCCAAATCTGGAGATCCGGCCCCTGTATAACATCGTGGCTGGAGGTAACCAAAAGTTAAGTTGCTCAACGCCATGCCGCTTTTGAAGGAGCGCAAAGTAAGGATCTACACGTGCTCCGAGTGCCGCTCTGTCGCGATTGACAAAGGGCTCCATGGTGACTTTGCTCTGCAACAAGGTATCTGCAGCAATGCCCATTGCACGAAATCGGGCTTTCAAGAGTTCGTTGAATACAACCTCGAATTGTTTGGCGCGCGCATTTGCCAAGTCGATGAACTTCTGAGTTTCCGACTTATAAAAAGAAGCACCATAAAAAAGTGAGATCACGGAAGACAAAGCCAAAATCGCAGCAATGATGGCTCCGCTCATTCTTCCTTTGGCATTGGTCTTCTGAACTGAGTCGGCTTCTTTGTTTGTGTGTTTATTTGTATTAATGAAATAATTACTATAACAAAATTCCATAATATGTTAACTTAATTATTCTCTATCCCGTTACTCGTTCCTGCGAAACCCCTGCAACCTGCATGCATGTCAGCGTTCAAGCTCATTCCGATTGTTCCATACTCTCACATGGATATTCAAGAGAACTGTCTTAGGGGATTTCCTGAAGCTCATTTGTCCATTACCGCCGATTTTTTCGCAACGGCCTCGATCAGATTTTCCATCTGCGTCATCCACAGGCTGTGTTTAACCACCGCATGCTTTGGCAAACCATCAAAGCTCATTGGCCCGCACCACTGAAACCGATGCCAAACAGGCCCCCTGCTGGGCTGCAAATTTGGGCGCTCCGCCCATATTTGCCCGTTCAGGCGTTTGCGTCAGGTGATCCAACGCCAAAGTACTTATTGACTTGGGTTGACAGGCGTAAACCAGGACAACTTGGGTCTTGAGATCACACACCGCGAGAAGTTCAAGCATGTGTTGAGCGCTGGCGTGCAAATGAATTTTTTCACGTAAGGCTCAACAAACGCTTTATCTTATTCATGAATTTCAATGTCATAATAATGAAGCAATCATGCAGTTTAATAATCAAAAATTGCACAATTGAATATGGTTATTAGATTAAAACAATCCTTATAGGAGACTTTTCATGAATAAAGAATACTTTTTAAGTGGGATTACTCACCATCGCTTTGCTAAACATTTTTTAGCTGCCTCAGTGATCAGTTTAATTGCCGCTTGCGGAGGGAGTTCATCTGATACTGCCTCTACACCGCCTCCCGTTCTACCTACGGGTTCAATCAAGCAAATTTTTGACGCCACAGTTGACATGGCCGGTTCTCAACCAGCAGCCATGCAGGGTATGAGCGTTGGGCTTAGGACCGACGAGGGTCAAACTTGGCTCCGTGGTGTAGGTTTCAAAGACAATGCGAAAAAAATACCCACAGATCCTCAATCACAGTATCGCATTGGAAGCCTGACCAAGTCGTTTACATCGACAGCAGTACTGCAACTTGTGGATCAAGGATTCATCACTTTGGACAATACGGTGTCGGAAATTCTTCCTGACATGGCCAAGATTGTTCCCAATGCGTCGGCAATCACGCTGAAAAACTTGCTTGAGATGCGGAGTGGCTTGACCGATTATTTGTGCCAAGAGTCGCTCAACTACCCGGGGCTTGGCGCATCGGTATTTGACGAGTGGTTCGAATCCATCAGTTATGGCGAAGATGCAAGCTATACCCCAGCACAACTGGTCAAAGCATCGGTTCAACAAAAATACATGTGCGGCGTTCAAACGCCCCAGACGCCACGCGGCGTTTTTGATTACGCAAACGTCAACTATGTATTGGCTGCCATGATGGCCGAAAAAGCATCTTGCTATTCATCGAAGGGATGTCAAAAGATAGAGACCCTGATCAATGATGGCATCGTTAAGAAGCTTGGCTTGACTCGGACCCTGTTCACAACCGACGGTAAGTTCAGTACCACAAATTTTGCCCAGGCTTCTGCATCTGGCGTTGATGTAACGACCATTGGCCCCAAGGTACCGTGGGCCGCTGGTGCCATGATTTCCGTACCCGAAGAGGAACTCTTGTGGGGTCGAGAACTTGCTTTCAACACCAGCAAATTACTCAGCGATTCTTCGCATCAATTGCGTAAGACCGTCAAACCTGGCGGCTTGATGGGCAATCTCCCTGCAAGCTACGGTATGGGAACTTACAACCTTTTTTCATCGGGTACGGGCACCACCGACCTTTTTGGACACAGTGGAACCATTGCAACGTGGACCACATCTCTTTTTTACAGTCCATCTTTGAAAATGGGGTTTTCCATTAACATGACCAACAGTGGTAACACTGCCTCATGGTTTCCAACGTACGGTGCTGGCCAAGCTTATGGCGGGGTTCTCAAGGCAAAGTTCAATCCACAAACCATGCTTTGGAGCCTGGAGCGGAACATTCGTCTGGCCGTTGAAAATACGGGTACTTGTTCCACCCTTGGACCGGCTGTTGGCAACGGCGCTGGTGGAAATTGTTCTGGCGACAGTGTTCGAACTTCCGCATTGAATGTTGCTGGTAGCGCTCTTGTGATCAACCCATCGGGCAAAACTTTCAACCAAGCCAATATCGTCACCGCCACGAACGCCAATTCTTGGACTGGATTTGACGCAGCAATCCAGAACAGCCCTGTTGACCGCCCATCTTTATCCTTCTTTGGCAACAGCCTGACTGGGGTCACCGTTGGGGACTCTGGCAAGGTGACCCTGTCAAACCCTTCAGTCGTCGAATCAACTGGTGTGGGTTCTGCCGGATTCACTTTGACAGGAAATGGCAGCGAACTCACCCTTGGCGGTAAAGTACTTTCTATGGGTGCCAACACAGTGGCTGTTCAGGTCATGAACAGTGCGGTGGCCAGCAAGGTCAACGTCTCCAATACTGCCAATATTCAGGGCGACATCGTTCTGTCTGGCGATGTCACAGTTCAAATCGACGGTCAGGTGGATGGCAAAGTGGTGATCAATGGCACCAAGGTCAAACTCCTGGGTTCAGGCAAGATCACGGGATGCATTCAGTATGCAACTGGGGCCACTCTTGCAGCAGGATCCATGACCACAGCATTGACTTGTCCAGATGGTCAAGTCAAAGCGAATGCTGTTAAGCCGTCAGGCAAAAATTCTCCACAAACCTGGTTTTACTGACACATGACAGCAGCAACTTTTGAGACAGGGCTGGTCAATGCCTTGCAGCCGGTGCGTTTACACGCACTGGCGATAGCGCTTTACCAGTTTTTCGAAACAGGTTTATTCACTTATTTAAAGGAAAAGCCCTGCACCAGTTTAGCCACCGTGTCGGCAGATCTGGACATGGACAGTTGGCGACTTGAAGCCTTTGTCTTTTATCTTCGCAATGAGGGTTATCTGGCGTTAGATGAGAACAACCAAGTCAGCCTCAGCCAAACTGCCATTGACTTAGAGCCATTTCGTCCTTGGTACACCATGATGATTGGAGGCTACACACCCACCTGGATGGGAATGGGCAAAGCCCTCATGGCCAAATCTGGTCCTGCACCCAGGGATTTGAGACAGGTCGGCGTTGGCAGTTGTGGTATCTCGAACTACGATGCCATTCCACTCACGCGTCGTCTGATGGCGTTGTCACCCACTGCTTGTACTCGCCTGCTGGATCTCGGTTGTGGGAACGGCATGTATTTGGTTTATTTCTGCTTGGCTTTGGAAGGTTTGGAGCATGCTTGGGGTATCGAGCCCAGTGCGGAAAGTTGTGAAGATGCCCGTAAGCTGGTCACACAGCATGGGCTTGATGATCGCGTTTCAATCATTCACGGTACAGCTGCAAGCGCACTGAAAGTAGACAACGAACTGTCACCCAACTTTGCAGTCATTGGGTTTGTACTTCATGAGATTTTGGGGCAAGCTGGGCGTCAGGGTGTTGTAGATTTTCTCAAAGGGCTCGTGGGTCGTTTCCCAGAATTATCCTTGGTGGTCATTGAGGTTGATGGGAAACTGGCAGACATCAAACACATGGGTGATGGCCTTGGATTGGCCTATTACAACCCGTATTCGACACTTCACCCATTTACTTTGCAGAAACTAGAGAGTCCTTCATTTTGGGAAGCAGTATTTCATGATGCTGGCCTGAAGATTCTTGCTTGCTTGACTACAGATACAAACGTTGATTCAACGGGTCTGGAAATAGGTTATCTTTTGCGCTGCGCTGACTGACCGGGATTGACAATGCTTGCCCCGTCAGATCGAAAACAGAGATTTCCAACTCTCGCGCTTGACCAAGTCATATTCGAGCTGGGTAAGTGGTCAGACCAAGAAAAACCATTGGTCAACTTTGCACCGGGGCAATCTTCTTTTAATGTTTGGAAAGCATTAGGGGAAGAGCCGCCGTCGATACCGATAGAGAGAGTCTTGCGTTACGGGGACCTGAGCGGTTCACTCAAGCTGCGTGAGTTGATCAGTCAAGAATTAAGCGAACGATCAGGTGTGACCATCGATCCCTCGCAGGTTTGCATCACCAATGGAGGCACTGAAGCCATCATGCTGGCTTTGCAACTCCTGATGCGCACGGGTGATGCGCTGTTGACAAGCCAAACTTGTTACCCTGGCTACCGGCATCTTCATCATTTTTTTGGCGCTTCCAGATTCAGCATACCTTTGCGAAAGGATTTCGTCGTCGATCTGAACGCCATCAAACAGTTGAACACTGATAAGGGCCGGGTATTGTTGGTTAACTCTCCCTGCAATCCATTCGGTACAGTCATGACATCCGAAGAATTGTTTGCATTATCCGAATTGCAAATACCAATTATTTTTGATGAAGTTTATCAGCCCTTAGGGCTGGGCAAAGTTCCGGTCGCCAGTGCTTTGCGCTTCACTGACCGCCATTTCGTCGTCGGCAGTTTTGCCAAGTCTCTGGCAGTGCCCGGTCTTAGGCTTGGCTTCCTTGTTAGCCCTCCGCATTTTGCGAATGAAATCGTCAACATAAAAGCCCTGGTCAGTGTTTCCTCAAGCAATGCAGGACAGCATGTTTTAGAGCACCTCTTGATGCATTGGAAAGAGTTGGAAAACTTGCACCGAGAATATCTTCAAAGTCATCACGACTTGTTCATCGATGTTTGTAGCGGGTTGGGTCTTGACTTGATGAAAAAACCAGAGGCTGGACTTTTCGCAACGCTGAAGCTTCCGGCTGATATGGGTTTAGATTCATCGTCTGTTGCGCTTGCGCTGGCAGAGCAACATGGCATTGGCGTGGTGCCATCCACAGATTTTCAGGAAGAAGGCCCCGCCTTTCTCCGACTGAATTTCTCTGTCCCCCGAGAGCAAATTGAGCCTGGCCTTGTACGTCTAAAAAGTGCACTACAAACCATGGCTTAATTCTGACAACCTGCAAAATTGGAATTTGCACTTGATCTTTCATGAGAGTGATCTGAGACTGTATTCATCTCCTGATCCAACGAAAGAGTACAAGATTGAAGAATGGAAACCTTGTGACAAACTCCTCTTTTCCTCGCAAAACTATCACGACTCCAGTTGCAAAGTTAATGAAGGCTCAATTGGAGGCCATGTCCAGTGTTTTTGAGCTACAACTTAAATTTTTGAGCAACCGGAACAATCACTTGAATCCACCGATTCAAGAGAACCCTTACCCTGCTACAGCAGATACAGCAACTTACAGCGCCGTACCAACATCAAACTCTTTGCTAGATTCCGGTGGTTCTCTCAAGACTGCTTTGCCGACTGCTACCGCTTTCGAATGTTCCCGTGGCCAACGAGAGTTGCTGGCCTTGATTGAATCTAACCCTGAGGCATCCAACGCCTATTGTGAAACGGTTGCTCTTGAGCTCCATGGTGAATTGAACGAAACAGCATTTGCACATGTTTGGCAATTACTTCAAAGCAGGCATGACGGCTTGAAATTGCGAGTCAAACCCAATGGTGACTTCACAATTGAGTTCCCACCGGGAGACTTGGAAATCACAAATGCCAATCCTGTCGACACCGATATCAGAGCGTGCATTGCATCCTCATTGGAAAGACCGCTTGAGCCCTATGACTCGCCACTGGTGCGTACACAATTGCTCCGGATAGCACCTGATCGCTGGTTGTTGATCTTGACGGCCCATCACCTGCTGGCTGATGGATGGTCAATGGGTTTAGTGTTGTCCGAATGGGCAGACATCTACAATAAATTGCGTTTGGGTCTACAACCCGATCTTCCTGAAGCGTCGCAGTGGCATGAATTCGCAAATTGGTTTTCCAATTTAGCTCAACCTCATGACAGCGAACTCCCAATTGATAGTCATCTAACGCCGCCCCCACCTCTCATTTTTCCTCACTCCTCACCACTGAGTGGTTTCCGTGGGTCACGAATTCATTTAAAAAATCCTTTGTTAACAAATGATTTTGAATCCCAAGTAAATGCCAGTGAAAGAAAAATTCCAGATATATCCAAAGAGAATATCATGGTCGCAGCGCGTCGTTGTGGACGCTTACTCGGTGTTTCTCACATTACAGTTTTACTGTCGGCCTATGCCGTATTCCTGGCACGTCTGAGTAACCAAACTCGTCTAGGCATTGGAGTTCCCATTGCGGGTCACGGACTTGCAGGACTGCCATTGATGGTTGGAATGGCCTCAGTGACCATGCCATTGGACATAGAGTTTGAAAACAAGATGACATTTCGCCAAGCCGTGCAGGTCATACAAGATGAACTTGCTCGGTCTCGACAGAATGCACATCAACTGTTCATGTCCGAAAGTGCAATTGGATTTCCCGTCACCGCGCTTTTTAATATAGACCCCGGATTACAGTTGAATTTCAGCGGCTTGAGCACCGTGCCTCAGCCATTGCCTTTGAATCACGTTAAGACCGGCTTGTTCTTCAATCTGCTTGAGTTCAGCGGAAATGTTTTACTCGACTTCGATTGCCACAAATCTATAGCGGATGAGCCCACAGCGAACAGATGGCTTCAAGGCTTGCTCCACCTCATTGGACATGCCTGCTCTGTCCCTGACGAACATATTGGAAACCTGTCGATGGGCCCGTTGCAATCGCGCCCAAACGATCCAGAGTTGAAACTTGTTGATATTTTTGGCGGAGTAGCCGCTGAAGGTGTTCCCGCTCAATTGATGAGGGTTGACGATCAGGGCTTATGGGCAGAAACAGGGCAGATTGCCCGTGCGGATGAGACTTGCAATGTCCATATTCTTGGTCAGCAAGGCTGCTACGTGCGAATCCGAGAAGGTTGGATTGACCTTGCTGCTATTGATACGGCGCTTGAAGCGTTCGAAGAAGTAGAACATGCTGCAACCGTCATTCATGATGGCAAGCTGACTGCCTTTGTTTATCCAGCGGCCGACACCCTTCCAGACTTTTCGGGTATTCATCGACAACTTTCTGGCCGTCTAACAGCCCTATCACTCCCGCATTCTTATGTATTGGCGTCTGAGCCGATCCGCGATGAAACTGGTGCTGTATTTGAAGAGCGGTTAAAAAATATCGATTGGCCCCGATTCAACGCAAAAGTAAAAGTTTCACCTCGCGACGATTTAGAAAGCCGAATTGCAGAGATCTGGCAGCAAGTATTAGGGCTGTCCGAGTCGCCTGGTGTGACAGATGACTTTTTCTCTTCGGGAGGTCACAGCTTAAAAGCGGTCGTACTGACCAATCGGATAGCGAACTCAGAAGGCAGGTCCATTCGACTTGCCGATTTTTTCCGAGTTCCGACCATTTCGGGTCTTGCCGAACTTTTACGGTCTGCAACAGAAGTAGAGCCCATCGCCGTTTTGCCCAAACAAGAGCGCGGCCAACCCTCTCATGCGCAAGCAAGAATGTGGCTTCTGGATCAGTTTGAGGAAGACCTCAGTGCCTACAACATGGGCTTCATCCTGAAGCGAACAAAGCCACTGCATGAAGATAAAGTTCGCCAGGCTCTGCAGGAACTGACCAACAGGCATGAGTCACTTCGGAGTGCGATCCAGGAGACCCAGGGCACACTCACGATCGTCACTTCGGACACTTTGAGACCCCTGTTGGAATTGCATGACCTGCGAGGAAGAGATGTCTCTGATCAATTGCTTCGAGAGATGGCGCTTCGATTCGTTAACGTGAGAGTTGAACTTTCGCGTGCACCTTTATGGCAAGTTGCCTTGGTGCTGACGGACGAAGGCGGATCGTTGATCGTTTCAATGCACCATTCAATTGGAGACAATTGGTCGATCACGGTCTGGATGCGTGATTTCTTGGCTCTCTTGGATGCGGCCGAACTTGATTCAAACGAACCATTGTTCTTGCCTCTTCTGCCGATACAGTATGCGGACTACGCAGCATGGCATCACCAAAGAACGGAAAATTCACAAATTCTTCTGGACTTCTGGCGTTACGAACTCGCTAATTTGCCTGAAAAATTACTTTTGCCTAGTTGCAGGCCACGAACACGAGAATCGTTCGCTGACATGTCCGGGCATACTTCAAAGCGCATTATTTCTCCTGCTGGACATGCGGCCTTCAGAAGCCTTTGCAGAGAACGAGGTGTTACCGGTTTTGAAGTACTCACTGCAGCATGGTGTCTTTGGCTTTGGGGTTGCACTGGAGCCCGTGATGTTGTGATGGGGACTGTGCATGCGGGCAGAGATCATCCTGCCTTGGCTGACCAGATTGGCTTATTCGTCAACACCATCCCTTTACGGATTCAATTAGACCCGCGGTCATCTTTTTTAGAGCTTGTCGATACCGTGCGGCAGCAAGCCGTAGCGGCATTCGATCATGCAGAGATGCCTTTCAACAGAATCATTGAGCATCTTCAAGTACCTCGCGAGGGAGGCGGTAATCCGTTATTTGAAGTTCTTATTGCACATGATGACTTGTACGATTTCGAAACCACCTTGAATCGTGCAGGATGGACCGCTGAAGAAGTTGAATTGCCGGTGAGTCCTTTTGAACTCATCTTGACGGGATCAGAGGACGCCGCCGGTATGGCGCTGCGGTTGCAATACCGAACAGCACTTTGGAACGAGAATCAAATTGGGCTGTGGCTTCAAGAAATTGAGTCACTTTTAGAACGTGTCTGCAACCAGCCTCATCGGGCACTGGATTTCCTGGTGCTTCCTGAGAAATTGCTGATCCCCCGAGCTACCCTGAGCGCGGTAGAGCATTTTGAGCAATGGCGCCACAAACAACCCCAAGCAGCCTGCGTACTCGGAGAGACCGTACGTTCGTATCAGGACGTTGGGGCGGCGGCTGACGCATTGAGTTGCAGACTGATGGCTTCAGGTGCTGTTTCCCAGGAAGTCGTCGCAGTTTTAGTCGAGCGCAGCTGGGATCTTCCAGTCTCAGTATTGGGAATTATGAAGGCACGCGCTGGTTTCATGCTGCTGGACCCTGCCCACCCGATCGAGCGACTGGCCTTCATAGTCCGTGATGCAGGTTGCCGAAGTGTCGTTCATTCAGACGGCCTTTCAGATCTGGCAAAAAGTCTTGTCGCGAGTTTTTCCGAAACGACTCAAGGTCTCGCCGTCACGCCAGAACCCTTAAAAATGCTGACGGTTCATCAGGCCGGAACCGAGCTTTTTGAAGTTCCCAGTGACCTGTCCATGAATCGGGACGACCTCGCATATTTGATCTACACATCCGGCTCCACCGGCGAACCCAAAGGTGTACTTGTCGACCATGGGGCTCTGTCAGATCACCTTGCGGGCATCACTCCGCTGTCCCTTTGGACCTCAAACGACAGAAGTCTGTTGTTTGCGACTGTGGCCGTGGATGCCGTGATTGAGCAACTGATGCTTCCACTGGTCAATGGTGCATCATTTTGCATATTAGACTCAGAAAGATACTCACCAAAAGCTTTCGTAGAAACTTGGCACCATTGGAGTGCCACGATTATTGACGTCCCGCCAGTGTTCTGGGGCGACTTGATCAATTGGTGTATTAAAAATCCCATGGGTATTGAGTCTCTTTCAATCAAGACACTGATGACGGGTGGTGAAGAAATGACGCCACAAAGGGTCAAAGGCTGGTACGACTTGCCGTTCTACTGCGGACAAATACTCAACCTTTTTGGCCCAACCGAAACCACCTGTTCACCGATCATTGCCAGGATTGCGCCGCACCATAGCAGTCGCAACAGAATTCCTATTGGGTTTCCAATTGGGGGGCGGCGCATTAGGGTATTGAATGGTGAAGGACAAGAAGTCGCTATCGGAGAGGAGGGTGAGCTGTTAATTGGGAACGAGAGTGTGGCCCAAGGTTATCTCAACCAACCTGCGCTCACCGCTGAACGGTTTTTGACAGATGAGCATTCAACAAGGTGGTACCGAACGGGTGACCTGGTAAAACAAAGACCTGACGGAGAACTTGAATATATTGGACGAATTGACAGGCAGTTTAAAGTACGTGGATTTCGGATTGAACCAGGCGAGATTGAAGAAACTTTGCGGCGGTGTGAGGGCGTCCAAGATACGGCTGTAACCTTTGAAACAAACGATGAAGGCGGCGAACTACTGGCCTGGTTGGTCATATTGCCTGGTTTCGCGCCAACACGTTCTGGCATCTTGAGACATCTCAGTGAATCTCTTCCTTCACACATGATTCCCAAGAGATTTAAGTGCATCAACCATTTACCACTGTCCCGGACCGAAAAGCTTGATCGTAAAGCACTTCTTCAAATGAAGAGTTACGATCTCTGGGACGACAAAGCAGATTCAAATACTGAAGAATCTGCCGATTCATTAGAGAAATTTTGCCAAATTATGGCTGCGGTTGTGGACGTGCCATCGGTGAATGCAACCGACAACTTCTTTACAGTCGGTGGGCACAGTTTAAAAGCCATAGAGTTGGTTGCTCGGGTGCGTGAAAACTTTGGCGTGGAAATACGTATCAAAGATGTGTTCAACGCAGTCACAGTGGCCGAGTTGTTCGAAATAACGAGAGCCCTAAAGCACCTGGTAGCTCAGCCAATTAAACCGGTCTCCCGTGATTTACCTTTACCCGCTTCAGCGGGCCAAACCAGGCTATGGTTGCTTCAGTCTCAAAACCCCAGCTCTGTGGCATTCAACATGGTCGCCGGCTTCGTCATAGATGACCAGTTGAATTTGATGGCTTTACAAGCCGCTTACCACGGCGTGTTGGCCCGACACGAGGTGCTTCGCACCCGCTTGGTGATGAAAGCCGGTCAATTAACGCAGGTCATCAAAGATTCAATTGAATCGCAACCCATTTTGGTTGAAGAATGGGATCATGCTTGCATGAATGCCGGTATTCAAATAAATACTGATGGTGATGATCTGGCTGATCATTTAGATCGCGCGCATCGGGAAATTGATGTGCAGCTGAACCATGTGTTCAGTGAGGAACTTAACCGGCCTTTCAATCTCGCATCTGAGGACCCGATTCGACTTCGATTAATTCAATCTCCTCTTGGATTTGGACTGGTCATCAATATCCATCACGCCGCATTCGATGGTTGGTCTGCCACCGTGATGCTCGACGATTTGGCAGCACTGTATCGAACCGCCTGCAAGGGAGAAGCTGGGCTGAAAATGGCCAAGAGTGGTCATGCTGCAAACGGCACTCTAAAACCCCTGTCTATTCAATATGCTGACTATTCATCCTGGCAGCAGACCCTTATTCCTTCTTCACACAGGGAATTCTGGCTTTCACAATTTGAAGCTGAGACACTGCCAGAATTAAGATTGTCAGTCGATCACCCACGCCCAGACAGCCCAAGTGGTCAGGGCGCCATTGTGACTGGCACATTCAGTCAGTCGAGCGCCCAAAAATTAAGGGATTTGGCAATCCAAGAAGGTGTCACGCTGTTCGGAGTGCTTTTGACTTTGACAGTCGTTCATCTGTATGTTCAATCGGGACAAACTGACTTTATAGTTGGAACTGCAGTTGCAGGCAGGGATTTTCCTGAGTTAGAAGGCCAGATTGGCTTTTATGTCAATATGCTGCCATTGCGTTGCCAGATCAACCCAGCTCAACCCTTTCACCAACAAGTGAGTCAATTTGGCCAGTTGGCACGCCAAGCGCTGCTGCATCAGGATTATCCTTTTGATGCCTTGGTATATGAAGTGTCACACAAGCCATCTGCTGGACGACAACCATTTTTTGATGTGGTTCTTAATATGCAGAACTTCAAGCCAATGCAACTGGAGTTAGAAGGCTCTAGAACCAGATTATTGAAAGACCGAAGCATCAGTTCCAAGTATGACCTCATGTACATGATTGATGACTTAGATTCTTTGGATTTGTATCTTGAGTACGCAAGTGACCTCTTTGAACCGTCGACGGCTCAGACATTGGCCGATGAATTTCTATCCATTGCAGCTGCGTTTGCCATGGAACCTGCCAAGACAATCAACGATTTGTTGATTCCATGGCGCAAGAAAATAACAGCTAAGAAAACAGTTTCAGAAATTTCTGTTTTAAAGCAAACAGATTGGTAGCATTAGAAGATATTTCCCTTTTTAAATTTTATTAAATCATAATAAATAAATTAAAATAATTTAAATTTTGCCTTTGATTATTAATTTTATCACTCCGTCACGCCCAATTTAAAAGTTTTTAATCTACACTTAAATCAAAATCCAACCAATATTTGGGCCATCACAAATGTATAATAAAGAAAATATTCAAGATATATATCCCCTGACTTCTTTTCAAGAAGGCCTTTTATTTCACGAATTGCTAGAAAAAAACACGCTGAAAGATGAGCCACACGCTTATTTTCAGCAGATGACATTCAAAATTAATGGGCCACTGGATAAAGAATTGTTTGATAAATCATGGCAATTGCTTATTGATAGACATGATATTTTCAGAACCAGTTTTCCTCGAAGTGTAAAAGATCGACCATTGCAAATTGTATTTAAAAATCTTATTATAAGTGTCGAACATAGTCAATTAATATTAGAAGATAAGAATAATCAAACAACAGAAATAAATTCACTATGCTCTAAACTGAGAGAAAAACCATTGGATCTTGAGCGCCCTCCTTTGATGAGAATAAATTGTATTCAATTAGAGAACACCAATACGGAATTTTATATTATTTGGGATTTCCATCACATTTTGATGGACGGCTCGTGCATTGGCTTGGTTCAAAATGAACTGTCTTCTATATACAATAATTTGAGAAAGAATAAAATATTTCTCAGTAAACCCTCTGTTCAATTTGGGGATTTTATTAAATTTTCTTTAAATAAAAATAGTACTTCGCAATTAAAATTTTGGCTGAAATATCTGGATGGTTACACGTCATCTATCAGTTTACCAGCCCAGCGCCAGAATATGCAGATGGGTGTCCGTCAACCCTGTTGTCAATCGCTAAGACTCGATCCGCAATTGACCCATCGATTGCATGCACTGGCCTCAGAAATGCATTGCACTTTGAGCGACCTGACACAGACCATATGGGGAATATTTCTTGGTAAGCAAAATTTATGTCAAGACGTCGTTTTTGGAAGTATCACTTCAACACGAAATCCTGAATTGACTGGCATAGAAACCATGGTTGGGCCATGTATCAACATGTTGCCTTTGCGTGTCAGATACACTGCAGGTGAATCCCTTCGCAGTATGTTAAAAACCATTTCAAAGAGTAGAATATATTGGAATGAGAATATCAACTGCTCGATTTCAGATATATCCAACGCTACAAAATTAAAGAATAATTTTATAAATCATTTTTTTGTATTTGAAAACTACCCTCTCGAGGATAAATTTAAAACAGACAGACAAGAATTTGCACCTGAAATAACAGTCAGCAATGTCAATATTTTCATGGTAAGTAACTATGATTTTTTTGTGAGAGCCACACCTGGCACTGAACTTTTATTTGAATTTGAGTTTGATGGCAGGAAATTTGACGAATCAGCAATCGAAGCGCTTTCTTTAAGATTTTTAAACTTGATTGAAAGATTGGTCAACCAACCAGATTTTCCAATCGATCAACTCTCACTGGCGACCCAAGAAGAAACAAGCTTTGTGATCAGTCAACTTAGTCAGGGTCCGACCCGTCATGTTCTTGGTTCTTCAGTGCGTTCAATTCGCGAGTCTTTACTCACTCGCTTTCCTGATGCGCTTGCTGTAAGGTTGGGTGATGGACGCTGTTTAACCCATGCTGAGCTTCAACAAAATGCTGTTCGAATTGCACTTTATTTGCATTTCGAAATCAACTTAAAATCTGGTGATGTGGTTGCCATATGGGCTAATCCAGACGAGCATATGGTGTTCAGCTTTCTTGCTTGCCTGATGGTGGGTATAACATTTTTACCGATTGAGCCTTCAACCCCAGTTAAAAGGGTTGAACAAGTGCTGATGGACAGTGAAGCCAAAGTCATGTTGTCCAGTTCAAATCACGCTCCAAATGGTATTTCATGTTTGAGAACTATTCTGGTTGATTCCATCGTTCACCGCACCCATTTAAGTGATGCATCAGATTGGGCTCTTGTACCAGAACCAGATGTCCGTGCTTCAGCTTATCTGATTTACACATCAGGCACTACAGGTGTACCCAAAGGCGTTGAGGTTAATGTTTCATCACTCCTGAACTATCTGGGCTGGCTGCATCGAGACATAAAGATAGACGAGACTTCATCGACTGCATTACTCACATCGGCAGCTTATGATCTTGGCTACACGTCACTTTTTGGTGCATTAATTTTGGGTGGCTGTATCAGTTTATTTGATGAACAGTCTCGCAGAAACCCAGAATATGTATTCAAAAGACTATCAAATGAGTCGGTCAGCTTTCTCAAGTTGACACCCTCTTACTTGTCCATGCTGCTTGAATCTGATGGTACTTCACAAATTTCCAATGTCTTATCCTTAAAACTAATGATATTGGGTGGTGAACCTCAAAATTTTCATGAATTACAAAAACTCAAGAATCAGCTTCCAAATATAGTTGTTTTTAATCACTATGGCCCAACGGAAGCCACCATTGGATGTGTCGCTGGAAGTCTTGAGAATATTATATTTTCCGATAATCCTTATCAACGCATTGGTCGTCCTATTGCCGGTGCTAAAATTTTCATTTGTGATGAGCATCTTAAGCCATTGCCTCCAGGAGTACCTGGTGAACTGATGATTGGTGGTTTAACCCTTGCCAAAGGCTACCGCAATGCTCCTGAAGAGACAAGTCGCAGTTTTATCGAGTTGGACTGGTTGCCTGGTGAACGTTTATACCGTTCTGGAGATATAGCACAATGGAATAAAAATGGAGATATTCATTTTCTTGGAAGAAAAGACAATCAAGTCAAAATTATGGGTTATCGGGTATCTTTGGACTGGATAGAGTTGAACATTCGCCAACTTGATATTGTCCAAGATGTATGTGTTTGCTTTGAAATAAATTTTCAAAAAAACAGTGAGTTGGTTGCATATTTCACCTTGGATCCAAAACGAATTCAGATTAGCCAATCCAATTTACGTCATGAACTCAAAAAAGAATTACCTGCAGCCTTAATTCCAAATCGTTTTATTCAAGTTTCTGAATTACCACTTACGGCTAACGGCAAAGTTGATCGTATTGCACTTTGTAAATTCGATTCTGTTCAAAAGGAACATGTATTCTCGAAGCCTGAGAATGAAGCAGAATCTAACATGCTAAATATATGGAAAGAAACATTGCATTTAGATGAAATTGGAATGGATAACAATTTCTTCGAACTTGGAGGTCACAGCATCAAAGCCATTTTATTGGTTAGTAAACTACGAAAATTACTCGGAAGAGAAGTGGCTTTGCAATTGATCTTTGAATTTCCTACCCCAAGATCGTTGACTCAAGCTTTGAATCAAGAGCCAACAGAACGTCATCTGCCATCTGATGTGTTGCAATTCCGTCACGAAAGCAGTACCGCAGAACGTGTAACTTTTTTCATGCCAACTGTGGTGGGTACTTCAATGTCTTTTTCGCCTCTCACAAGAGTGCTGAAAGGCCAACATTGGTGTTTTGGTTTGCAGTGCCCTGGCTTCACTGAAGGTACGACAAAGGTGGAAAGCTTAAAGGCATTGTCCTTGCACTTCTGTAAATCAATCATTCATTGTGCAAATGGAAAACCAGTCAATGTGGTGGGTTGGTCATTTGGAGCACACTTGGCTTATGAAACAGCTAAACACCTTGAGTCATCGTGTATCGAAACAAGGGTTATTCTGATTGATGCAGCAGTAGACGGTATTAAAAGATCGAGGATTCGCCAAGAAGAAAATCAGAATAATTCATCTGAAGTTTTCATGGACATGGAGGACTTGTCTTTGATAAAAACTTTGTCCAAGCAAGATTCCGATAGGATAGTTGCATTGACAAAACACCACTATCGCTTATTCACTCATCACACAACAACAGATACCATCAAGTCAGACTTAGTCGTTATTGAAGCCATGCAAGGTGAAATCCATGCAGAAATGAAAAATTTTGAGAGATTTACCAGCGGGAATTTTAAATTTTTTACAACAATTGGTAATCACTTCTCTATCTTTGAAGGAGAAAATCTATCGAGGTTAGCAGATATTTTGTCGAACGAATTGTAATAACCAGTAGTTTACCAGTGTCAGTTTATTGCACAAAAAAAAGTTTATTTTGAACATAAAGGTAGTTAGAGAATAGTTCTACATTTCATTTTTGTGGCTTTGTACTTTTTATTTCTTCATTGCCAGTATTCATTATGAGTGGAAGACCCGAATTTCCAGCACCAATGACCACGACTTTGGCATTGTTGGATTGGCTCAATGCTAAAGTAGCATCAATGCCTCGCCACTTGAGGTATGAATCCGAAAGCCCATTGCTAACAATCTCTTGAAATCCACGTATTCCAAGTGCTTCTGTACGTTTCCGTTCAACTTCTTTTTGCTCCGAGACAATTCTATAATTGTATTCTTCGACCAATGCTCGGGCTGTGTTTTTGCGTACATAAGCATCTTGAACAGCCTGTGGAAACCGAACTTCTTTAATAAGAACTTTTTCCAGAACCACCCAATTTTTATTTGGTAGATTTGCATATTCAGGAATCTGTTGTAAAGTTGCCAGTTGTGATAATGATTGCGCTGATTTTTCATCAACACTGGCTTCAAAATTAATACGTTCTGAAGAGTGCAAATCTTCAGAACGATAAGCTGCAATTTGATTACGCACAATAGCCGTAACAACACGACCAATTATTTTTTCACCATAATCCGGCCCAATTGTTTTGTGTACGATTCCCGCGGCTTCTGGAACAAGATGGTAAGTCCAAACCATCTCAACATCAACACTGAGTCCATCGGCACTCAATGTATGTATACTGGCTTCCCCAATTTGAGCACGGGTATTGTATAAAAAAACCTGATTCCATGGCATGACGAAAGCTATGCCTTCAGTAAGAGGTTTTCCAATTTGTGTTCCATTTTGAAAACGACGCCATTCAACACCCACATTTCCTGAGGGAATAGTTTTTACTAAATTAGGCAATATAAATGCAAATGCAAGAACAATCGATAAGCCAACAAACCATAAATCAGATCTCCAAGCAAGATATTGATTTTTTAAATGCCCAAAAAAATTGAAAAGAGAATTTTTTTTCAAGATCATTTTATTCACCTTATGCTTTATTAATCTGGGTTAATATTCCTAATTCAAGATGCAAACGACGATCTGCAAAATTAAAGTAAGTTTCATCGTGGGTAATGGCTATGATTGTAACATTTTCATTTTTTATATAAGGTAGAATCTCACTGTAGAAGAAAAGTCGAAATCCAGGATCTTGATCCGCAGCCCATTCGTCTAAAATTAAAATTGGTTTTTTCTCAGCCAATGCTGAAAAAAGTGCCAATCGCTTTCTTTGTCCAGTTGACAGTTTAGTTGTTGAAAATTTCCCATTAACCAACTTTATCTTACTTGTTAGTTGCAGTCTATCCAACCATAATTTTGTCCATTCAGGATCAATTTTGTTTATGCCATATAATTTTTTGAACAAATAGAAATTTGAAAATACAACTGCGTACAGGCTTCTAAAGCTTGTAACACGTTCGGGCCAAACACTCATACCATTGCATAATATTTCCCCAGATGTTGGCTTGTACAATCCAGTTATTATTTTTAATAATGTAGTTTTACCAGCACCATTGTTACCCGTGATAAATATAACTTCACCCTTAGTAATTATTAAATCCAAAGGACCGATGTTAAAACCTGCATTTGATTTATCATAAGCAAATTGTACCTTATTAAGTGTTATATTTTCAAAAGAATTGAATTCATTTTTATCCTGATCTGAAGTAGAATCCTTAAAATTATAAGATGCAGATGAGGTATTTGGATTATTTGTATCCCTAGTTAGTGAATCCAATAATTTTTCAAATTCTTGTAAATTAGTGGCAGACATGTTAGCGGCAATAATTTGGGGCACAGTAGCAACCATTCCAAATAATGGGCTGACTAAAAACATGACAGCAGCAACACTCTCGCTGACATTTTCTGAACCAGTAGAATTAAGTAATGGCACTATAAATGCCATTGTCCCCAGTAAAGCATACAATGCAAACTGAGATAATATAAAGTCTCTGGATAACGCCTTGTGTGCTGTTAGTTTGTATTCAATGGAGGCTGCTGAAGATTGAACCGCTTCCTTTACAGCGTCTTTAGCCTTCGAATGGGATAATTTAAGTTCCTTAAAACCATCAACCAATGAAATGACATGCTCTTGCATCTCACTGGCCTGCCGCTGAGCTGAGTCTAAAGCAGAATTAACTTGTTTAGAATGAGACAGAAAGGCCCAGATTGCTAAGGAACATACCAGAGCAGTGAGTAAAAATGCACTTGTTGATATATAAAACAAGTATATACTGGCTATACCTGACAAAATGAAGGATTGCCCAGCAAATGCAAGTGGTGTTGCTATTTGAGATATATTTAAAGTGTCACTTGATATATGAGAAATTATTTTTGTAGTTCCAATTGATTCAACTTCTTGCAATTCAATCTTTTGTAATTTATTAAATAATTTCCCCCTTATCAGATGAACTCTGTTCTCAATGACAGGACCACATATTTCAAGCGACTTTAATTGTGCTAGACAAAATATTGTCAATGCTATTATAAATTGAAATGATTGATACAGTAATTTCTCCGAGTCTCTTGAGTCAGAGCTGGCACTGTTTATTACATAGTAACAATATGTAGCACTTAATGCAGATACAATAGAAAACTTCAGATAGAGTATGACTTCCTTTTTATTGTGCTCATATAATGTCTTTAATAATAACATCACACATTCTCATTTCTTATTTTTTTGCTCGACAAGTTTATTCTTGCAGGGAAAAAAAGTATTAATATAATTAATGTTATTGGAGGCGTCAAAAACAACGACAATACCAAACTTCTAAAAAATTTTAATTTAGTTTTTCTCCCAAGAAATGCAACTATAAATGCAAAATATAAATAAATTGGAATTATAAATTCATTAATATACATAACAGCCCTATTAGTTAGTCATTTTTAATAAGTTGCAATGGTATTTTTCCTGAGTCTGCAAAAACAACATCACCGGAACAATCTTTTCCACTTCGCAAGACACACACATCTACGCGTGCAAATCCTGTAATGCCATTGCAGCTCTTTGTTTCCAATTGGTAATATCCTCTTGTTGTTGTATCTCGAGGGTCAATACTCATTCGTGAAATTGAACTTCCAATATGTGAATTATTTTTCTTATAAAAAATTGAAACAGAAATCATTCTCACCCCAACGCCACCTAAATTTGAAATAGATACCTCAGGTGAACAGAATTTTTCTGCACCCTGTCCAAACTCGTAGGCGCGTGATACCAAAGCAACAATTGAATCTTTGTCCATTTGGGTTGAAAAATAGTCGGTAAAATCCTGTTTTATCGCAGCCGAAATAGCAGCGTTATTCCTTTGATTTTTCTCTGTTCCATTTGCCTCAAAGAAAATACAAAAACAAATTATAAATTTTGCAATACTATTGAACATTACTCTCTTACCTTCTATTTTCAGTTAGCGTCAAATAAATTATAAAAAGAAATTTATTTCCATCTAAATATTATTCAAATACATAGTAAAATTAACCTGCAAAATATAATTTGTTATTTGTTTATAAATAATATTTAAAATCAATTAGACTTTTGTTATCAGTAAATTCAGGAACAAGATCGCTGACCCCAAGAGTAGTTCTTCGTTGAGTTTTGTTAAATCCCAAACTCACAACCGCTTTTCTTGCTGGCTTCCACAATAAGCCAATATACAATTGAGTATCCTTGGCATTGCCAGTCACTTCGTTAGCGCTAATGTAGGTTTGCGATGCATTCATACTTAGCACAGTATTTTCATTTAAACGTGTTTTAAAATCAACTGTTAGATTTTGTAATGCCAAGTTAGAAATTCCATTGATGTTGATGTCTTGAGTTGATTTAGACAAACTAAATTGAGCACGAGTAATTTTAGTTGGTTTCCAATTTGCACTCAAACTACCTACAGTGTGTGTTGCATTCGGGACCAAGTCAATGCGGCTTGATGTCTTTTGAGCAATTCCTATGTCCGATGCAATCAAAATGGTATCGGTTAATTTTCTATTGATTCCTGTGCTTATGCTTGTTATTCTTGATTCAGGGTTAATAGAATCCATTAATCCATTACTTTCGTACATATAGTATTGGTATTGACCCCCAGTAAAAATTGAGGTCGTCTCATTTAAATTGTATGTAAAGCTACCTGATGCAAGATAGTTTGTGTTGTTGAACCTGCTAGGCATTGACTTCCCATTTGCCGTTGCAACAGTACTGATTTTCATGTCAGTAACTTTGAAATCAAAATCTAATGATGAATTATCGTATGTTCGATTTGCACTCAATTTGGCAATGGTCTGTTTGAGTGTTTGATCTATTAGTGCGTTGGTTGGTGTGTTGCTTGCGTTCAGATCTCTTTGAACATAAAAGCTTGACCTGGACAACGAATCGGATGCGTTACTTAAAACCACTGGCATTAACCAATCATTAAACTGATTAACTGTCGTGTATCTTACAATATACCTTGTATTAGATCCTTCGTTATTTGCGCTTTCATATTGTGTTTTTTCCAATGCAGCCAATAATTGCACTTTTTGAGAATCTATACTCTTAGCATTTACGCTAAAATAATTTGTTTTGGCTTTGATTGATATTTTTGAATTATCTTGCAAAGGGTCAGATTGATTGAAAAAAGCCACCGCTACCGCAGGAACGATGCGGATGCCTTCATAAACGTATCCATTGTTTTTTTGATCATTAAACAAATCATTTGAAGGCCCAAGAGGTAGATTTTTATGATCAGCAACAACTGAATCTTTTTTCGGGGATTCTGATATTTCAGATGCTATTGAAACAGAGCCCATCAAAAAACTGAAGAAAAAAATTGCTATAACGTAATTTCGTGTCATTTTAATTTTTTTTTCAATATTTTTGTAATTTTTACAAATTTTTTTGTTTATTGCTAAGTTAGCTCAATCTGTGACATAGCAAGTGAAGCCATCGTAAATAACCTATACCGCAGAAAAATTCGGATATTCTTTACTATTTTCGAAGATATGTCCAATTTTTCTCTTGCAATGAAGTTCAACTTTTAAAGTTTTCGCTTAATTTAAGCCAATGCGTAGTGGTTTTTTTAATTCGAACGCAATTGTCCATGTGGGCCAATCGCTTGTTAGAGCTAACAAAACATCTTTGGCAATGGCTTAAGTTTGCAAGAAAATTAGATTTTGAATTAGGCTGTTGCCGCTGTTGCCGCTGTTGCCGCTGTTGCCGCTGTTGCCGCTGTTGCCGCTGTTGCTGCTGTTGCCGCTGTTGCTGCCACTGGTGCCTCTGCTGCTGCTGTGGGTGTAGCCGCTAATTTGGCACCGACCTTGAATTGACTCTTAAAATATTCTTTGGCTTTCTTGGCATCAAAATTCAAGAAGGTTCCACCTGATTCAAAATGTTGAACAAACACTTTACCAATCCCGTAAGTTATTCCAGCGCCCAATGTGGCCATGGACAATGCACCAGCTGCCTGTCCAATAAATGGAACGGCCTTGATTGCACTGGCAAATACAGGGGCCATTTGCAGTGGAAGATAACCATTAATCAAAGAAGCTATTGTCTTTTTAACATATTCTTCGGAAAATTTCTGGCCATACAAGTCACCCAATGACTTGAGCAACTTCACTTGTATACCAGTTAATGCAATAGCATCTACTACAGGCATTGGTATGAAACCAACTCCAGCAGCGACCATGGCATGATTACGAATTAATGCATCAGCCGCCACCAATCTTTCAGCATCTGAAACTTCGGTAACTTTCAATGTGGTTTCCGAGTCGATGGGGGCGTTTGAAGAAGTGACCGAATCTTTGGCTTCTGTGTGATCAGCAGCCTTAGCCGAGTGATCAGTTGAGTCAATCGACGTTCCAACTTCGGTTTGTTTAGGATCAATTTTTTTCATAAAAGGCCTCACGAAATGGTGTTTTGGAATTTGCATCTTAAACAACAATTTGTTACGTGACAATGAATTTTTTGAATCCCTGCTCACCAAGTTAAGTCTCTAACTATGGCCTACTCAAATTAAGCTGCGCTGTTGAATGGCAATATCGCATACTTTTATACTCTTTTACAGCGTATTTTGATTTTGCCGCTCGAACTCATGTGAACCCAAGCATCATTTGGTTTATTTTCTTGAATTGACGACTCAGTTGATTGGGGATCACTTGCGCAGCTCGCCCACCTTGTACTTGGGTCTTCTGGAATACCGCATCGATTTGACCATCGCTGCACGCACCAAGCGGGCAACACGGTTCTCGCTACCCCCCCCCCCATTCTTCAAGGTCCCAGAAGATACATGCTGATCAGGCAAAATTTCTGTTGCTGTGCCCGTTCGAACGCTCACTTCACCCAGACTGATGGGCATCATTATTTGCCTACTGATTTGGTGGAATGCCAAAATGAGCCTGGCAGTGCGTCGATTATTTCAGCATGAGGACGTGATGAGATGGTTGCTCAAGCTGTGCGAATGGTTGGTGTTGAGTGATTGCGCAGGCACTGCAGCTGAGACAGGCGTGTGTGTTTGGAGCGTATCTGGGCTTGGAAGACCCCGATAAAAACCTTGCAGCGCCGTACAAAGTGACTTGAAGTATTGAAATGGTAGGGCGTGACAGACTTGAACTGTCGACCAAAGGATTATGAGTCCTCTGCTCTAACCAACTGAGCTAACGCCCCCACCGAAGTGTTGATTGTAGTGGGCCTCAACCGCCTATTTGGACTGGCTCAGCGCGTTGCTGACCAAGCGCGAGGTGATGTTGACGATCTGGATCATGCGGTCATAGGGCATGCGGGTCGGGCCAATCACGCCCAAGGTGCCCACAATCTGGCCATCCACCTCGTAGGGCGAGCTGACCACCGACAACTCTTGCATGGGCACGATCTGGCTTTCGCCACCTATGTAAATGCGCACGCCCTCGGCCTGACTGGACACGTCCAGCAAGCGCATGAGTTGGGTTTTTTGCTCAAACAGGTCAAATGCCCGGCGCAGATGGCCCATGTCGCTGGAAAAGTCGCTCACCGACAGCAAGTTGCGTTCACCCGCAATGACCACCTCGTTCTGGTCTTCGGCCAGGGCTTCGGTGCTGACCTGAACGGCTGCCTGCATGAGCGTGGCAATTTCGCTTTGCAGGCTGACCAGCTCTTGCTGCACCCGGCTGCGCACCTGCTCAATGGCCATGCCCGCGTAGTGGGAGTTGAGGAAATTGGACGTTTCGATCAGTTGGCTTTGCGAGTAATCGGTCTCGGTGAACAGGATGCGGTTTTGCACATCGCCCTCGGGCGAGACGATGATGACCAACAAACGCCGTTCGGACAATCGCAAAAATTCGATGTGCCGGAACACCGACGGCTTGCGCGGTGTCATGACCACACCCACAAAATGCGACAGGCTGGACAGCAAGTGGGCCGCACTGGCAATCACTTTTTGCGGTTGGTCTGGCAGGAGCGCAGGGGTTTCGAAGCCATCGCGCTGCACCGTCAGCATGGTGTCGACAAACAAGCGGTATCCCCTGCTGGTTGGAATGCGTCCGGCCGAGGTGTGGGGGCTGGCGATCAGGCCCAGCTCTTCCAGGTCGGACATCACATTGCGAATGGTTGCGGGTGACAAATCCAGGCCCGAGGCTTTGGAGAGCGTGCGCGAACCCACAGGCTGGCCGTCCGCAATGTAGCGTTCCACCAGGGCTTTGAGCAATAACTTGGCACGATCATCTAACATGCGGTCATTTTAATGATGTAATTTGCGAATGAGATCCAAGTTTCGTCACATTGCACTCTTTGGCAAGTACCACACCACTGCCCATGGCGGGGCGCTGGAGAGTTCACGCCGTGCTTTGGACGACGTGGCACAGTTCTTGACCCGGCAAGGCTGCGATGTGGTGCTGGACCAAGAAACCGCTTCGCACACCGGCTTGAACCAACACCCTGTGCTCGAGATGGCCGAGATCGGCGCGCAGTGCGATCTGGGCCTGGTGATAGGAGGCGATGGCACCATGCTGGGCATTGGCCGCCAAATGGCCCGCCATGGCCTGCCGCTGATGGGCATCAACCAAGGGCGGCTGGGCTTCATCACCGACATTCCCCTGCAAAGCTACCAGACTGTGTTGCTGCCCATGCTGCAGGGCCACTACCAAACCGAGGACCGAAGCTTGCTGCAAGCCCACGTCATGCGCGACCAGCGCAGCGTGTTCAGCGCGCTGGCCATGAACGATGTGGTGGTCAACCGTGGCGGTACCTCGGGCATGGTCGAGTTGCGGATCGAGGTCGACGGGCGGTTTGTGTCCAACCAACGCGCCGACGGCCTGATCATCGCCACGCCCACAGGCTCCACCGCGTATTCGCTGTCGGTGGGCGGACCCTTGATGCACCCGGCCATGGGCGGCTGGGTCATGGCCCCCATTGCACCGCACACATTGTCGAACCGCCCCATTGTGCTGCCCGAGTCCTGCGAGATCAGCATTAAGATCGTGGCGGGGCGTTATGTCAGCGCCAACTTCGACATGCAAGCACTGGCCGACCTGATTTTGGGCGATCGGATTGTGGTCAACCGCTCCGAGCACAAAGTGCGCTTTTTGCACCCGGCAGGCTGGAATTATTTCGACACCCTGCGCAAAAAAATGCACTGGAATGGGGGCGATTGAGCCATGGCATTGACGCACATCACCTTGCGCGACTTTGTGATCGTGCACGAACTGGCGCTGGATCTGAGCATGGGTTTCAGCGTGTTGACCGGCGAGACCGGGGCGGGCAAATCGATTTTGATCGACGCCTTGCAACTGGCTCTGGGTGCCCGCGCCGAAGCAAGCGTGGTACGCGAAGGTGCCAGCCGATGCGAGGTCTGCGCCGAGTTTGAACCTACGCCCCGCATTCAGGCCTGGCTTGAAGAAGTCGGGTTTGAGTCCAATGCCAATTTGTTGCTGCGGCGCACGGTGGACACCGCGGGCAAAAGCCGCGCCTGGGTCAACGGCAGCCCCGCCACCGCCACGCAGCTGCGCGAACTGGGTGAGCAGTTGCTGGACATCCATGGCCAACACGCCTGGCAGAGCCTCACCCGCCCTGACGCTGTGCGCGGCTTGCTGGACGCCTATGCAGGCACCGACACCCGCCCGCTCAAAGCCGCTTGGCAGGCTTGGCGGCAGGCCCAGCAAACGCTGGCCGATGCCCAACAGGCGCAGAGCTCCTTGGCGAACGAGCGCGAACGCCTGGCCTGGCAAATCGGCGAGCTGGAAAAGCTGAACCCGCAGGTAGACGAATGGCAAGAGCTGAGCACCCAGCACAGCCGTTTGGCCAACGCGCAGGCCTTGATCGACGGGGCCAACCAGAGCACCGTCTTGCTCGAAGGCGGTGACAACGACAGCGAAGGCGGCGCATTGCGCCAGCTGTCCCGCACCATCCAGACCCTGCAATCACTTGGGCAATATGAGGCCGAATTCAACGCTCTGGCCGAGGTGCTGGTGTCTGCGCAGGCGCAGGCCGAAGATGTGGCACACAGCCTGCACGCTTATCTGCGCAAAACCGATCTTGACCCGCAGCATCTGGACAAACTGGACGAACGCATGGGCCTGTGGCTGTCGCTGTCACGGCGCTACAAAAAAACACCCGACGATCTTCCATTGAGCTTGCAAACATGGCATCAGGAGTTGGCCCAACTTGATGCCACCGCCGACCTGGACACCCTGCAAAAAGCCGAACAAGCTGCCCACAAAGCCTGTCTGCAGGCAGCCAAAGCTGTCTCTCAACAACGCCAAAAGGCAGCCAAACCATTGGCCCAGGCCGTCAGCAGCGCGATGCAGCAACTGGGCATGCAAGGTGGCCGCTTTGAGGTGCAGCTGCAAACCCTGGATGCACTCGCACAATACGGTCTCGAAGAAGTCAGCTTTCTGGTGGCAGGTCACGAAGGCAGCACGCCCCGGCCCGTGGGCAAAGTGGCTTCGGGTGGCGAACTCTCGCGCATTGCGCTGGCCATTGCGGTGACCACCAGCGAGCTGGGCGAAGCGGGCACCTTGATCTTTGACGAAGTGGACTCGGGTGTGGGTGGCGCTGTGGCCGAAACCGTGGGCCGCCTGATGAAGCAACTGGGCCAACACCGCCAAGTGCTGGCCGTGACCCACTTGCCCCAGGTGGCTGCCTGTGCTGACCACCACCTGCTGGTGAGCAAAGCTGCGGCCAAAGGCCAGGTCAGCAGTCAAGTGCGCGCTGTGAATGGCGAAGAGCGCGTGAGCGAAATCGCCCGTATGCTGGGCGGCGAAAAATTGTCTGCGACCACCCTGGCCCACGCCCGCGAAATGCTGGGCACTGCCCCCTTGAAAACCACAGGCCGCAAAGCCGCACAAAGCTGAGCATGGACATCATCCTCATCACTGGCATGTCCGGCTCTGGCAAATCGGTGGCGCTTCACGCCCTGGAGGACGCGGGCTACTACTGCGTGGACAACCTGCCGCCAGAGTTGTTGATTCCTTTCGTCAAGCTCGAGGAGCAACACCAAGAGCGGCGTCTGGCGATTGCCATCGATGTGCGCAGCGCCAATTCTCTGCACCTGATGCCTGAGCAAATGAGTTTGCTGAGTGACATGGGCATGACGGTGAAGTCAGTTTTTCTGGACGCCAACTCCGACACGCTGCAGCGCCGTTATTCAGAATCGCGGCGCAAACACCCTTTGTCGGGCGGCGACAAACCCCAAAGCGACAAAGCCTTGATTGAAACCATTGGTTTCGAACGTGAATTGCTGGCAGATTTGCGCGATCGTGCCCACGTCATCGATACCAGTTTGCTGCGATCGGCACAGCTTCAAACCTACATCAAGACCTTGGTCAGCGCCCCCTCGGCCCAGCTGACCTTGGTGTTTGAATCGTTTGGCTTCAAGCGTGGCATTCCCACCGATGCCGACTATGTGTTTGACGTGCGCATGTTGCCCAACCCCCATTACGAGAGCACGCTTCGCACTTTGACGGGACGTGACGAGCCGGTGCAGTCCTATTTGCGCCAATCCGAAGCGTTCTTGCAGATGCAATTGCAGATCGAGGGGTTCCTCAAGCACTGGATTCCGGCCATCGAACGCGATCACCGCAGCTACGTGACGGTGGCCATCGGCTGCACTGGGGGGCAGCACCGATCGGTATTCATGGTCGAGCAGCTTGCCCAAAATTTCAGCACACGCTGGCTCACCCTGAAACGGCACCGGGAACTGGACGCGATATGAGCCACAGTGCAAGACGCATGTGAGCCGATTTGCCACCTGTTGCCAGGCTAATTCTCGTCACCTGCTGATGATTAGCGTTGGAGAATTCCAACGGCATCAACCCAGCCCCTTTTCCAGCATGCCAATCACCTCATCGGCAAAAGCCGCATAGCTGATGGGTCCACCCGGACGCAGCCAGGTGAAGGTCCAGTTGATCATGCCCAGCAGCATCATGGTCAGGGCGGTCTGATTGGTGGGGGTCAGGCGCTCGGGGTAGGCACGCTTCATGAAGCGGGTCATGGCGGCCACGATGTCGCGCTGGCGGTTCAGGATCAGCTCACGCGGTGATACCGGCGAAGAGCCTAAGGCCGAGTCGGGCACCTCGCTCAAAAACTGGGTGTCATTGAGCAAAGCAGCGTGGCGGGTTGCGGAGGTTTCATATTCCTGCAAAAACGCCCGAACCAACTCGTGCAGCGTGGCGCGGTCGTTCAGGTCCTTGCGTTGGGCGTTGGCTTCGGTTTGCGCGATCACTGCCAATAGGCGCTGGGTGTGGCGGTCCAGCAAGTCAAACAAAATGGCTTCTTTGCTGTCGTAATAGTGGTACAGCCTCGCCTTAGAAGTGCCACACGCGGTGGCGATCTCGCTCATGCTGGCCGCAGGGTAGCTGCTCTGGGCGAAGCATTGCGCAGCAATGTCGAGGATCGCATCGCGCTTGATGTCGTGAGTTGCTGATTTGGGTCTGGCCATGGTTCTTTCGCTTCTGACTCAAACAGGCCAGACCACCCCGTTGTCGTTCAGGATGGCATCGAGTGGCGCGTCGTGATCTTCGGGCTCCAGCTCGTCTATAAACCCATGGGTATACCCCAAGCCCACGGTGAAGGGTTTGGGCTGAAGGGTGGCCAGCGTGCGGTCATAGAACCCCCCGCCATAACCCAGGCGGTAGCCGCCGATGCCATAGCCCACGCATGGCACAAACAGCAAAGTGGGCACGATGACTTCGGTGTCCTTGGGCTTGGGAATCCCATAGGCATCCTCTTCCATCGGGCAGCCGGGGTACCAACTGTGAAAGCTCAGGGTTTTGTGCTGTTTGTTGACCACCGGCAGGCCAATTCGGCGGCGCTGTGGCTCGCCGTTCAACTCGCCGTCTTCTTTCCAGCGGTGCAGCGCGGGCAGCGGATCGAACTCGCCCTTGATCGGCCAGTAAGCACCGATCACGGTTTCGGGGCGGTCAAACAGCCAGATTCGCATAACGCGTTGCAAGGCTTCGGCCCGCGCCAGGCGGTCGGACAGGTTCAACCTTTCTTCAATCAAGGCTTTTCTCAAGGCGCGTTTAGCTTCGGCTTTGTCCATAATCGACCCATGAAAATAAGATGCATTTTGACACTGCTGAGCGCCATGACCATGACAGGCCTGTGGGCCTGGCCCGCACAAGCTCAAAACCGGACAGACGATGTGCTGCTGGAGATGCATCAGGCCTTTCGCAAAAAAGATGCGAATCGGCTTTCGGCCCTGCTGCCCCAGGCCCGTGGCCACGTGTTGGAGCCACTGGCCGCTTATTGGGAAATGCGCACCCGCCTTGACACCGCGCCCGAATCGGAAATTCGCGGTTTTTTGAACAGCTACGCGGGCAGCTACTACGAAGACCGCCTGCGCAACGACTGGCTGCAACAACTGGGCAAACGGCGAGACTGGGCCACCTTCACGGCCGAATACCCACGCTACCGCATGCGCGATGACCGCGAAGTGCGCTGCTACGCCCTGGCCACCGAGGCCATGAACAGCAAGGCCGATGTGGCCGATGAAGCCCTTCGTCTGTGGTACTCACTGCGCGAGGCCGACGACGGCTGCACCTATGTGGCCGAACATTTGCACTCGGGCCGTCAGATTCAGGCACTTGATCTGTGGCGCAAAGCCCGCCTTGCCATGGACGCCAACCGCCCCCGCGCAGCGCAGGCGGCGGTGGACATCCAAGCGCCACGCCTCTCCGAACAAGTCGCGTTGATCCACGCCGACCCAGCCAAATACCTGGACAAGCGCATCATGGCGATTACCCGCAACCGCAAAGAACTTGCGGTACTGGCCCTGATCCGGCTAGCCGCCAAAGACCCGAACGAGGCCGCCGATTTGTTGAGCCGTCGCTGGGCGATTCAGCTGAGCCCTGAAGAACGCAACTGGACGTGGGCCGTCATTGGCAAGCAAGCCGCGCAAAAGCTGCAGGACAACGCCTCCAGCCACTTTGCGAAGGTGCAAAAAGACAGCGACCTGAATGACGACCTGCTGGGCTGGAAAGTGCGTGCTGCTTTGCGCCAAGGCCAATGGCCGCAGGTGCTGAGCGCCACCCAAGCCATGAGCGCCGACAACCGCAAAGACCCGACCTGGATCTATTGGCGAGCCCGCGCCGTCACCGCCACGGCCCTGGACAACGCCCAGAAACTAGAAGCCCAAAGTCTGCTGCGCAGCATTGCCAGCGTGCGGGGCTTTTATGAACAACTGGCTCTTGAAGAACTTGGCCAACCGATCACTGCACCTGAGCGCCCCATGGCGCTGACCCCACAAGAAAAAGCTGCGTCCCTCATCAACCCTGGCCTGCAGCGCGCCTTGTACGCCATCCAGTTGGGCCTGCGCCCCGAAGGCAACCGCGAGTGGAACTACAGCACCAACCTGCACACCCCCGGTGGCATGAACGATCGCGAGCTGCTGGCCGCGGCTGATTTGGCTTGTCAGCGACAGGTGTGGGATCGCTGCATCAACACCAGCGAGCGCACCAAGGACGTGATTGACTTTGATCAACGCTTTCCCATGCCGCTGCGCGAAATTGTGGTGCGCCGCGCTGGCGAGATCCGGCTCGACCCGGCTTATGTTTACGGTTTGATCCGGCAAGAAAGCCGCTTCGTCATGGACGCCCGCTCGCATGTGGGGGCCTCAGGCCTGATGCAGGTGATGCCTGCCACTGCCAAATGGACTGCCAAAAAAATCGGCCTGACAGGCTTCACCCCCGATCAGATCAACGACCGTGAAGTGAACGTGGCCATTGGTACGGGTTACCTGAAGTTGGTGCTGGACGACTTTGAAGGCTCTATGCCCTTGGCGACCGCCGCTTACAACGCCGGGCCGGGCCGCTCGCGCAACTGGCGCAATGGACCGGTACTGGAAGCGGCCATTTGGGCCGAAAACATCCCCTTCCAGGAAACCCGCAATTACGTCAAAAAAGTGCTGTCCAACACCACCAACTACGCCGCCATCCTGACGCGCCAGCCGCAGTCGCTCAAAGCCCGTCTGGGCTCTGTCGGTCCACGGCAATCGCCCATGGCCGAGGCCAGCAAGGATTTGCCGTAAAGCTGACGGCAGGTTCAACCTCTTTCTGTAGGTCGGACCTTCAGGTCCGACATGATTGGCTTTGACGCAGGTCCATGTCGGGGCTAAAGCCACCGACAAAACTTCAGAGGCCATGGCAACAGCTGTCCCCTGCGAACGAATAACCTCAGGCCGGCGGCGCTGGGCCCAACAACTCATCCAGATTGGCTTTGATTTTTTCTTCGATCTTGCCGCTGTAAGCGCCCAGCAAAAAACCCAGTTTCAGATGCAGGTCAAAGCGCGAACCGGTCACCACCAATTCACCACTCACGCCACTGCGGGAAAAGCGCATGCGGTCCTCGGATTCGCCGGGTTCAAACTCGCAGGCCATGCCCCATTCCTGATCGGCCTGTTCGCGCCAGCGCTCGGCCACGGTACGTGCGCCGCTCAAGCCCAAGGTGTGCGTGCGTTCAATGTTCAGTTCAGGCATGGTGTATGAAAGGTGCTTTTGGGGGTTCAGGAGTGGGCTGTAGCCGCCGAATGGGCCGCCGGTTCGAATGCCGTATCGACAGCAACTTCTACCAGGCAGTCGTAAAACACGGGCGCTCGGCCCAAATCGGTCAGGTGCTGGCTGGTCAGCTCGTTCACATTGGTGCCGTTCAAGCCGAGCTTGCGCCACCAGATGCCCAAGCCGTTGACCACGCCAAGCCGTGCACGCTGATTCAGCCTGGCCTTGCAGTGGTAGGTGCCTCGGTCGTTGAAGACGCGCACCACCGCGCCGTCAGCAATGCCCCGCGCCGCCGCGTCTTGCGGGTGCATCTCGAGCACCGGATCGGCTTCGATGTCGCGCAGGCTTTGCACGTTGACGAAGGTAGAGTTGAGGAAGTTGCGCGCAGGCGGCGAGATCATGGCCAGCGGGTAGCGGCCGCCGGGCGCGGCCAATTCGTAGTTGGGCAAATGGTCAGGCAAGCCATCCAAGCCCTGATCGGCCAGGCGTTGGCTGAAAAACTCGCACCGCCCTGAAGGGGAAGGAAAACCACCTTGCGCAAACGGCGCATCGGGCACAGGCAATGAAGCAAAGCCATGCTCAAGCAGCTGCTCAAAGTCTCTCTCGTCACCAATGGCGCTGCGGCACAGGCTTTCGTCGCTTTCGGCAAAACACGGATCGTCAAACCCCATGCGTGCAGCCAGCGCCCGGAAGATGTCGGTGTTGGTGCGCGCCCCGCCCACAGGCGCAATAGCCGGGCGGTTGAGCAGCACATCGGTGTGGCCGTAGCTGGTGTGGATGTCCCAGTGCTCCAGCTGCGTGGTGGCCGGCAAGATGAAGTCGGCGTAGTCGGCCGTGTCGGTTTTGAAGTGCTCCAGCACCACGGTGAACAGGTCTTCGCGGGCAAAACCTTGTACCACCTTGCCCGACTCGGGGGCCACGGCCACCGGGTTGCTGTTGTAAACAATCAGCGCCTCGATCTGTGGGCCAAACGTGAGCGATGCCGGGCGCAGCAAGTCGTCGCCAATCGTGCTCATGTTGACCGTGCGCGGACGTCTGTCGCCCAACAAGTCAGGCCGCTGCAGGGCTGCGCGCCGCACCGGGTAATGCCCCGAGCTGCTGAGCAACACCCCGCCAGCTCGGTGCCGCCAAGCCCCGGTCAGCGCAGGCAGGCAGGCAATCGCCCGCACCGCGTTGCCGCCACCGCGCACGCGCTGCATGCCGTAGTTCAGGCGAATGGCGGCGGGCTGGGTGGTGCCCCAGTCGCGGGCCAGTTGGCGAATTTGTTCAACCGGCACGCCGCAGATTTCGGCGGCGCGCTCTGGGGACCACTGCAAGGCGCGGGCCTTCAGGGCATCCCAGCCCAGGGTGTAGCGGTCGATGTAGTCCTGGTCGAGCCAGCCATGGACGATCAGCTCGTGCATGACAGCCAGCGCCAGCGCCGCGTCGGTGCCGGGTCGCAGGGCGATGTGTTCGTGGCACTTTTCGGCCGTTTCACTCCGACGGGGGTCGATGCAGACCAGCTTGGCCCCCTGACGCTTGGCCTCTTGCGCAATGCGCCAAAAATGCAGATTGCTGCCAATCGAGTTGCTGCCCCAAATCACGATGAGCTTGGATTCGGCATAAAACTCAACCTTCATGCCCACCTTGTTGCCCAAGGTCTGCGTCAGGGCTTCGGCCCCGGCCGAGGCGCAAATCGTGCGGTCCAAAAGCGATGCGCCCAGCTGGTGGAAAAACCGCGCTGCAATCGATTCGCTTTGCACCAGGCCCATGGTGCCCGCGTAGCTGTAGGGCAGCACCGCCTGCGGGTCGCGTACGGCGATGGTTTTTAGCCGGGCGGCAATCGCGTCCAGTGCCTCGTCCCAGCTGACAGGCTCGAATTGGCCAGAGCCCTTGGGTCCGACGCGCTTCATCGGTGTCAACAGGCGATCCGGGTGGTAAGTGCGTTCGGTGTAACGCGAGACCTTGGTGCACAGCACGCCATCGGTGGGCGCGTGCGCCGGGTTGCCCTGCACCTTGGTGGCACGGCCGTTCTCCACGGTGGTCAACAGTGCGCAGGTGTCGGGGCAGTCGTGCGGGCAGGCACCGCGCACGGTTTGGGGGGCCAAAAGGGAGTCGGTCATGGGGCGATGGAGAGGGAAAAGTCAGGCTGGGAGCAATGATTCATTCTGATTGTGGCCCAAACCCGGCCCTGGGCGGGCGGTCCGTTTGTCCCCCATGTGCGCGGGGGTGTTGGCAATCCCCCTCAAGTGTGGCTAGACTGTACCCATGAAAATCATCGACTCCATCCTCACCGACGCGGCCAGCATCGCGGCCATTCGCAAAGACATCCACGCCCACCCCGAGCTGTGCTTCCAAGAATTGCGCACGGCCGATGTGGTGGCCCAGCAGCTGACCGACTGGGGCATCCCCATCCACCGGGGCATGGGCACCACCGGCGTGGTCGGCATCGTGCACGGGCGTGACGGCGGCGCTTGCGGGCGCGGCATTGGCCTGCGCGCCGACATCGACGCGCTGCCCATGCAGGAATTCAACACCTTCGCCCACGCCAGCAGCTACCCGGGCAAGATGCACGCTTGCGGCCACGACGGCCACACCGCCATGCTGCTGGCAGCGGCCAAGCATTTCTCCAAGCACCGCGACTTTGATGGCACGGTGTATTTGATTTTTCAACCTGCCGAAGAAGGTGGCGGCGGTGCCCGCGAAATGATCAAGGACGGCCTGTTCGACAAGTTCCCCATGCAAGCCGTGTTTGGCATGCACAACTGGCCGGGTGCCCCGGTGGGCACTTTCGCCGTGAGTGCAGGCCCCGTGATGGCGTCCAGCAACGAGTTCAAAATTGTTATTCGTGGCAAAGGCAGCCACGCCGCCCTGCCGCACAACGGCATCGACCCGGTGCCAATCGCCTGCCAGATGGTGCAAGGCTTTCAGACCATCATCACCCGCAACAAAAAGCCGGTGGACGCAGGCGTGATCTCGGTCACCATGATCCACGCGGGCGAAGCCACCAACGTGGTGCCCGACTCCTGCGAGTTGCAGGGCACGGTGCGCACATTCAGCATCGAGGTGCTGGACCTGATCGAAAAGCGCATGAAGCAAGTCGCTGAATCGATCTGCACCGCCTTTGACGCACAGTGCGAATTTGAATTCCACCGCAACTACCCGCCCACCATCAACAGCCCAGCCGAAGCCGACTTTGCCAGCCAAGTCATGGGCGGCATTGTGGGGGCCGACCATGTGGTTGCCCAGGAGCCCACCATGGGTGCAGAAGACTTCTCGTACATGCTGCAGGCCAAGCCGGGCGCGTACGTCTTCATCAGCAACGGTGACGGCGCGCACCGCGAGATGGGCCACGGCGGCGGCCCCTGCACGCTGCACAACCCCAGCTATGACTTCAACGACGACCTGATTCCGCTGGGCGGTACTTACTGGGTCGAGCTGGCCACACAATGGCTGGCCAATCCGACACAAACCGCTTGAACGACCCGTTAGAACGACTCATCTGCATGACCGATATCCAAACCGGCTTTTCCAAAAGCTATGCCGAAGCCCGCCAGAAGTTCCTGCACGCTGCCCATGCCGCTGGCCTCACGGTAGATGCTAACATCCACCCTTTGAAGGGCCGGGACGGCGAAGCGCTGGCCATGGACGTGGTGCTCGACGGCTCGCCCGATGCGAAGCAGCTGCTGGTCATCAGCAGCGCCTGCCACGGGGTGGAGGGCTACTGCGGCTCGGGCGTGCAAATCCACGCCCTGCAAAACACTGCTTGGCGCGACGCGTGCAAGGCCAGCGGCGTGGCCGTGCTTTACATCCATGCGCTCAACCCGCACGGGTTTTCGCATGTGCGGCGCGTGACCCACGAAAACGTGGACATCAACCGCAACTTCCAGGACTTCTCCAAGCCCCTCACCCGCAACGAGGCCTACAAGGAAATCCACCCCTTGTTGCTACCCGAGGTCTGGCCACCCGATGCTGCCAATACAGCGGCCACCGCCCAGTACATCGCCCAGCGCGGCATGAAAGCCTTTCAGGCCGCCGTCACCCAAGGCCAGCACGAATTTCCAGAGGGTCTGTTCTTTGGTGGCCAGGCCCCCACCAGGAGCAACCTCACCTTGCGCCAAGTGCTGCAAAAGTACGGCCAGCGCTGCCAGAAAATGGCCTGGATCGACCTGCACACGGGCCTGGGGCCCAGCGGTGTGGGCGAGCGCATTTTTGCCTGCGCCGACGACGCAGCGGCCTACACCCGCGCCAAAGCCTGGTGGGGCCAGGGCATCACCTCCATCTACGATGGCTCGTCCAGCTCAGCCTTCCTCACTGGCCTGATGTGGATGTCGGCCTACCAGGAATGCCCGCAAGCCGAGTACACCGGGATTGCCATGGAATACGGCACCCAACCGACCGACAAGGTCATCGGTGCCTTGCGTGGCGACCATTGGCTTCACCTGCACCCCGAAGCGCCTGAAGTCCTGAAAAAACAAATCAAGCAAGATCTGATGGACGCTTTTTACGTCGACACCGATGAATGGCGCACCCAAATCGTCGATCAAGCCATGGACGCCATGCACCAGGCCGTCGGCGGCTTGAGCGCGGCATGAGCACCCAGCGCGTTCTGGTCCTGGGAGGCAGCGGTTTTGTCGGCCGCCACGTTTGCGAGCAACTCGCCCGCTTGGGCTGGCACATCACCGTGCCCACCCGGCGCGCTGTGAATGCCGCCAGCGTGCAAAGCCTGCCGGGGCTGACGGTGATTGAAGCCTCGGTGCACAGCGAAGCCGATCTGGCACGCCTCATGCCTGGTCACGATGCGGTGGTGAATCTGGTGGCCGTGCTGCACGGCAGCGAAGAACGCTTTGAAAACGTGCATGTGGATTTGCCCGGCAAGATCGCCAGCGCCATGAAAAAAGCTGGTGTGCAGCGCCTGGTGCATGTCAGCGCCTTGGGCGCCGACCCGCAAGGCCCATCGATGTACCAGCGCAGCAAGGCGCGAGGCGAGACGGTTTTACACAACGCAGGGCTAGACCTCACCGTCTTGCGCCCCAGCGTGATCTTTGGTGCTGAAGACAAATTCCTCAACCTTTTTGCGGACCTGCAAAGCGTGGCCCCCTTCATGCCCCTGGCAGGCAGTGGCACACGCTTTCAACCCGTGTGGGTGGCCGATGTGGCCCGCGCCGTGGCGGTCTGCCTGCAAAAGCCGGACACCATCGGCCAGACCTACGAGCTGTGCGGCCCGGATGTGTTGACGCTGGGCGAGTTGGTCAAGCGGGCTGGTCAGTGGGCGGGTGTGAACCAGGGCCGGGGCCGTCCGGTCATTGGTTTGCCGATGTGGGTGGGCTGGCTGCAGGCTGCGGCCATGGAGTTGGCCCCTGGCGAGCCCCTCATGAGCCGGGACAACTTGGCGTCGATGCAAGTGGACAACTTGGCCACGGGCAAGTTGCCGGGCTTACAGGCTTTAGGCATCACTGCGGCATCTGCCGCAGGTGTGGCACCGACTTATCTGGGGCATCGCGGCCCGCGCAGCAAGTTGAACCGCTGGCGTGCGGGGGCGGGGCGCTGAATTCTGGCCTTGCATGGGCTGTGATTTCTTGAGTGGTCTTTGTTATGGCTTGTGCGTTGGTCGTTTCAGCGTTGGTGGTCTCAGTTGAGGGTGTGTGAGGGGATGCGGCGGGTTCCTCATGACGGGGTACCGTGAATCGTCACCCGCCGCATCCCCTCACACACCTTGGGTGATCGACCCTTACAACCCCTTTCCCCGCCTTGCCCTGCCTTGCCCATTCCCTCCCCTTGCATGAAGCCAACACTTTGCCGATATTTGGTCGTGTTTCCTGACCTTGACCGTTAACATGCAGGGTCTGATTTCCGGGAGAAAAAAATGATCCAGCTCTACATCGCCAACAAAAACTATTCGTCTTGGTCCATGCGCCCTTGGGCGCTGCTGCGCCAGGCGGGCATCGACTTTGAAGAGGTCTTTGTGCGCTTTGACAGCTTTGCGCCCTCCTCGCAGTTCAAGACCGCGCTCAAAGAAGTGAACCCGGTGGGCAAGGTACCTGTGCTGGTGCACGACGGACTGGCCATTTGGGACACGCTGGCGATTGCGGAATACGTGGCAGAGCAGTTCCCTGAAAAACAGCTTTGGCC